>OIHZ01000047.1_pt1 | contig 50654 bp, 44 predicted proteins | sample 1583041 | NCBI WGS metagenome assembly OIHZ01 (sample SAMN02675044, study PRJEB24791) | human gut metagenome, SKBSTL002 | isolation source: stool | host: Homo sapiens | place: USA
TAGGACGCAAGATTTTCATTCTTGAAAGGGGGGTTCGATTCCCCCACGGGCTACATAATAAACAAAATCACGAACAATATTAAAGATTAGTCGAGATGGCAAATCACAAATCATCTATCAAAAGAATCAGACAAGAAGAAAAGAGAAGACTTCACAACAGATATTATGCTAAGACTATGCGTAACGCAGTGAAGAAACTTCGTGCAACTACTGACAAAGCAGAAGCTGTAGCTCTGTTCCCTAACGTACAGAAAATGTTGGATAAATTGGCTAAACGTAACATTATCCACAAGAACAAAGCTGCTAACTTGAAGTCAAAATTGGCTGCTCACATCAGCAAATTGGCTTAAGTAATTGCTCACTTTAAGGATATTAAGGCTGAATCGAAATGATTCGGCCTTTTGTCGTTTATACCTCACAATACCCCTTTTCTTCTGCCCGGAGATATTCGCAAGTTCATTTCACCTCCGATTCCTATATCAGACCTACACTTCAGAGCATCCTAAACTCCTCTCAACTCATACAGAAGGACAGTCTATAAAAACATATAATCACTTTTTTCTTAAAAAAAAAGCACTATATTGCAACTGAAAAGGAATAGTCTTTTCAGTTGCAATCAGTTTCTGAAAAGAGCCTCTGAAAACGCAAAACTCTAAAAGTTATCGACAACCTGTTTTTTTTGCTTCACCTATTAAAAACCTATGATTATGAAAACCACAGTTTCTCTCTTTTTGTTTGTTACCATTCTTTTGTTGGGAAGCGGATGCAAAACCACAAACCTTGCAACCGAAAAAGTAAGCCATGAACAGGCAATACAAGCCCTGGAACAACACAGTTTCAAAATTGTAATAGAAGAAATCTACGACAAAAGCACTTCCAGAAGACGTCCGAAGCAACGATTCGCATCCGACTGCTACTTCAGCATGCAAGGCAATGAGGTTTCTTACTACATCTCACCCGAAGATATAGGCAGCCGGACTAAAAGATCTCCCCGACATGAATGTGGACTTACAGCCACACTGTCCAAAGGAGAAAAGCAAAAGAACGGAGACATTCATTACGAATTAAAGACCAATGGAGAGGCAACCAGAGTTTCCACCATGCTGATAATTCTTTATAAGGACACCAACCGATGCTTCGTCCGGCTGAGCAAAAGTTTTTTAGGAAGTAATTATAACTTTACGGGACACATCTTACCCCTATAAAACATTTCATCTGCCACGGACTGCCGCCGGACTGAAAACGACGACAGTCCGTATTGTATTCACACAAAGAATAAGCATAGAAGTTCACCATTTCCTATCCGAATTTCAAGTTTTTTAGAATCATAAGTTCGGTTATATCACGCTTTTTTAGTAATTTTGAACACTTAAAAAACTAGAAGTAAAAAGAGATGAGTGAAGAACTGATACCAAGCAGCGGAAACAATTACTCGGCAAGCAGCATCCAGGTGTTGGAAGGACTAGAAGCCGTACGTAAACGTCCCGCCATGTATATCGGCGATATTAGTGAAAAGGGATTGCACCATCTGGTGTACGAGGTAGTAGACAACTCTATCGATGAAGCCCTGGCCGGTTATTGTACCCATATAGAAGTAACAATCAACGAAGACAATTCAATCACCGTACAGGATAACGGTCGTGGTATTCCTGTCGATTTCCATGAAAAAGAGAAAAAATCGGCATTGGAAGTAGTTATGACTGTGCTGCATGCCGGAGGTAAATTCGACAAAGGTTCATACAAGGTATCCGGAGGTTTGCACGGTGTAGGTGTATCGTGTGTAAATGCTCTTTCTACACACATGACAACAAACGTATTCCGAAACGGAAAAATCTACCAGCAGGAATATGCATGCGGAAAGCCGCTCTATGCCGTAAAGGAAGTGGGTACTACCGATATCACCGGAACCCGACAGACTTTCTGGCCCGATGGAAGCATTTTCACTACCACCGAATATAAATATAATATCCTACAGGCACGTATGCGTGAACTGGCATACCTGAATAAAGGTATCACCATTACGCTAACCGACAAGCGCGAGAAAGAAGAAGACGGATCGTTCAAACAAGAAATTTTCCACTCAGAAGAAGGTGTAAAAGAGTTTGTCCGTTTCCTGAACTCGACAAACACTCCGCTTATCGACGATGTGATTTACCTGAATACAGAGAAACAGGGTATCCCTATCGAATGTGCTATCATGTACAATACAGGCTTCCGCGAAAACCTGCACTCGTATGTGAATAACATCAACACTATAGAAGGTGGTACACACGAAGCGGGCTTCCGTACAGCTTTGACTCGTGTACTGAAAAAATATGCTGAAGAAAGCAAAGCACTGGAAAAAGCAAAAGTAGAAATATCTGGTGAAGACTTCCGCGAAGGACTGATTGCCGTTATTTCAGTAAAAGTAGCAGAGCCACAGTTCGAAGGACAGACCAAGACCAAACTGGGTAACAACGAGGTAAGCGGTGCTGTAAATCAGGCTGTAGGTGAAGCTCTTACTTACTATCTGGAAGAACATCCGAAGGAAGCAAAAACGATTGTCGACAAAGTTGTTCTTGCGGCAACAGCACGTATCGCTGCCCGTAAGGCACGTGAATCGGTACAGCGCAAGAGCCCGATGGGTGGAGGCGGTCTGCCAGGAAAGCTTGCCGACTGTTCAAGCCGTACGGCAGAAGAATGTGAATTGTTCCTTGTCGAGGGTGATTCAGCAGGTGGTTCTGCAAAACAAGGACGCAGCCGCCAGTTCCAGGCCATTCTTCCATTGCGTGGTAAGATCCTGAATGTAGAGAAAGCCATGTGGCATAAAGCATTCGAAAGCGATGAGGTAAACAATATCATTCAGGCACTGGGGGTACGTTTCGGTGTAGACGGAACTGAAGATAGCAAGAAAGCGAACATCGACAAGCTCCGTTATCACAAGGTGATCATCATGACCGATGCCGATGTCGATGGTTCTCACATCGACACCCTTATCATGACATTGTTCTACCGCTATATGCCTGAAGTAATTCAGGGCGGACACCTTTACATCGCCAACCCGCCTCTGTACAAATGCTCGAAAGGTAAAATCAGCGAATATTGTTACACTGATGAAGAACGTCAGGCATTTATGCAGAAATATGGTGACGGAACAGAAACCGGTATTCACACACAGCGCTACAAAGGTTTGGGTGAAATGAATCCGGAACAGTTGTGGGAAACAACCATGAATCCGGAAACACGTATACTGAAACAGGTAAGCATTGAAAATGCGGCTGAAGCCGACTATATATTCTCCATGTTGATGGGGGACGATGTTGCTCCGCGCCGTGAATTTATTGAAAAACATGCTACCTACGCTAACATTGATGCGTAGTGCATTTTTTATAAACCAAATTTTTAAATCCATCCTCACATCTTACAATGAGGAAAGCTCCGGAAACAATTTCCGGAGCTTTTTTATTTTCAGGGCTTGCCTCAGAATCTCACAAACCGGTATTCCTCTCTCCATTCATAACTATTTGAAACCTGTAAAAAGGAAAATCCAATCCCTCTCCGAATAAAAATTACACAGGGGATAAAAGCGTTTTTTCGGTTTTATTGTTTATTTTTGAAAAGACAATTAAACTAATACTTCGAAACAAGATGAAACTGATATTCCGAATCCAGTATCGTACGCTATGGGGAGAAGAAGTACGCATCATCTTCGATGAAGATGAGAATCAGTCAGTAGCCCTGTCTACCCGCGACGGCGTCGAATGGCAAGGCAGTTGCGACTACCAGTTGTCACCATGCGACGCACCTCTCACCTACCGGTACGCTATATATAGAGATAATTCATGTACACGTAAAGAACTGGGAGCCATCGCCCACATCATCTATCCGGGCAATGCCCAGCAGAGTTGTTATATTATAGACGACTGCTGGCGTGACTTACCAGAAAACAATTACCGGTACAGCTCTGCGTTCAACGGGAAATATACTCCGGTCAGTCCTGTCAGGCTGAACGACAATGTAGGAAGTTGCATAACATTCCGTGCCTTATGTCCGGGACTGAGCAGCAAAGAACAATCGCTCGGTCTGATAGGCAGTTGCAATGCCTTGGGCAACTGGGAATACTGCCGTCCCATACGTATGCGTGAAGTCCGCCCTAACGTATGGCAACTGACGGTAGACGCCTCATCGCTGAAATTTCCTTTCGAATATAAATTCGTAGCAGTCAGCAACAAGACCGGAGCCGTAGTGGCATGGGAAACACGAAACAACCGGATATTCCATACACAACCCTTACAGCGGGGAGAAACATATTTTCCACCTGAAACAGAAGTTTTTTTCAACACTCGCAGCTTGCGTGTAGCCGGATGTGCCATACCGGTATTTTCGCTTCGCTCGGAAGGGAGTTTCGGTGTAGGCGACTTTGGCGACCTGAAGACATTCATTACATGGGCATCGGCTACAAAACAGAAAGTCGTACAGATACTTCCGATCAACGATACGACAATGACAGATACATGGATGGATTCATATCCATACAACAGTATATCCATTTATGCTTTCCACCCGATGTATATTGACCTGCGCCAGCTTCCTGCATTGCAGAACGAAGAAGCCAGCCAAATGTTCGAAGAGCAGCGTATCCGCCTGAACAGTCTTCCGCAAGTAGACTATGAAGAGGTGAACAAACAGAAAAGAAGTTATCTGAGAATGCTTTTCGAACAAGAGTCAGAAAATATTCTAACATCTGAAAGCTTTGAAGCCTTTTTCCGCGACAACAAAGAATGGCTTATTCCATATGCAGCATACAGCTACCTGCGTGATCTGAATCACACTTCCGACTTCAACAACTGGGGCGAATATAGCAGATACGACAAAGAACAAATCCAGGAGTTATGTAATCCGGACAGTACTGCATACAGTAAAATAGCATTCTACTACTTCCTGCAATATGAATTGCATGTGCAGTTGCTTGCCACTTCCGACTATGCACGAAGCAAAGGAGTCATTATCAAAGGAGATATTCCTATCGGTATCAGCCGTACAAGTGTAGAAGCATGGGTAGAACCGTATTACTTCAACATGAACGGACAGGCTGGAGCACCACCAGACGCATTCTCTACCAACGGACAGAACTGGGGTATGCCGACTTACAACTGGGATGTAATGGCAAAAGATAACTACAGCTGGTGGCAAAAACGTTTCCGGAAAATGGCAGAATACTTTACCGCTTACCGTATCGACCATATACTGGGATTTTTCCGCATTTGGGAAATCCCCTATCATTCAGTACACGGTTTGCTGGGACAGTTTGTACCTTCCCTCCCGATGAGTAAGGAAGAAATTCAGAGTTTCGGACTGGCTTTCAGCAAGGAAACAATGACACGTCCGTTTATCAATGATTATATACTGAATACGGTATTCGGCGAACATAGTGAGGAAGTAAAAGAAACTTTCGTAAAACGGTTGCATCATGATATTTACGTCATGCGACCTGAATTTGATACACAACGGAAGGTGGAAGCTTACTTTGCCGACAAACCTGATGCTGAAAGTCAGGACATAAAAGAAAAGCTTTACGCACTGATCAGTGATGTACTTTTCATTCCCGACCGTGACAACCCAGAAATGTATCATCCACGAATCGCCGTTCAGAATGATTATATCTTCAAGCAGCTAAGAGAACAGGATCAGGAAGCATTCAATCATCTGTACAATCATTACTATTACCAGCGACATAATGAGTTCTGGTATCACGAAGCAATGAAAAAACTTCCTGTTCTGACACAGGCTACATCGATGCTGGTATGTGGAGAAGATCTCGGAATGGTTCCCGACTGTGTACCATGGGTTATGAACCAGCTGCAAATTCTGTCACTTGAGATCCAGCGAATGCCCAAGAGCCCGGCACACGAATTCGGACAGGTACACGAATATCCTTTCCAGTCTGTATGTACGATAGGTACACATGATATGTCTACTTTCAGAGGCTGGTGGGAAGAGGATAAAGAACTGACCGAACGCTTCTACCATCAGGAACTGGGACATTGGGGCAATGTTCCTGAACACGCACCAGAGTGGCTGTGCGAGGAAGTTATACGCCAGCATTTGGAGAGTCCGTCTATGCTCTGTATACTGACATGGCAAGACTGGACTTCGATGGACGGTGCACTTCGTAATCCGGATATCAACATCGAACGAATCAATGTTCCTGCCGATCCGCGTCATTACTGGCGCTGGCGTATGCATATCACGCTGGAAGAGCTGATGAAACAGGATGAATTTAATGAATACATACGCTCGATGATTGAAGAGAGCGGAAGAAGTGTTTCGGAACAAACTGAAGATGCAGAATAAGAAAATTTATATCTGATACACCGAATACTCAATACCAATTAAAAAGGCTCTATCACTTTTCCCAAACGGAATTTGATAGAGCCTTTTATATTGCTTATTAGAATCTGTAAATCTTTAGAACTATTCTGTACGATTATTCTTTGATACGAATCAGCAAGTTGGCAAGAATAGCAGTCAGTCCACCGGTTGTAATACCTGACGCAAAAATATTACGCAATGTTTCCGGCAACTGACAAAGTATATCGGGTACAAGTTCTACACTCAGACCAAAAGAGAAACTCAGAGCCATAACCAGTGTAGCTTTACGGTCAATCTTCTGTGCAGCAATGATACGGATACCAGCTGCAGCTACTGTACCGAACATCAACAAAGTAGCTCCACCAAGCACAGGCTCGGGCATCAGCGAAAATACAAGTCCTACAGCTGGGAACAAGCCGAGAACAATCAGGAAGCCGGCAATGTAATAACCTACATAGCGGCTGGCCACTCCTGTAAGCTGTATCATACCGTTGTTCTGTGCAAAAATTGAATTGGGGAAGGAATTGAAGAAACCAGCCAACATAGAGTTGAATCCGTCTGCCAGAATACCTCCAGAAGCGCGTTTCACAAAAGTTTCCCCTTCTACCGGTTCACCCGAAATCAGAGAATTGGCAGTAATATCACCATAAGCCTCTATTGCAGTAATCAGATAAACCAATGCCAATGCAATGATAGAAGAAATATCGAACGAAATACCATAGCGGAAAGGTACAGGTATATTGAAACCACCATAACTCTGTACAGCCGAGAAATCTACCATTCCCAATGCCCATGCTGTGATATAGCCGATAACCAGACCAATAACAATGGAGCTCATACGCAGATAGCGGTTTGAACTTCGGTTAAATATGATAATCAATATCAGAACAAGAGCAGCAAGACCAACATGTTCTATCGCTCCAAATGTTCCATTCGCCTGCGCAACAGCACCTCCGCCACATGCAGAAATACCTACTTTTATCAGACTCATACCGATAAGCGTCACAACAATACCCGAAACCAGCGGAGTAATAACACGGCGAGTATATTTCAATACACGGCTAATAAGCATCTCTACCGAAGAAGCAACGATACATGCTCCAAAAATAGCAGAAAGACCTCCTGTCAGTCCGGCTGAAATGATAGGTCCGATAAACGAGAAACTGGTTCCCTGAATACAAAGTAATCCACAGCCGATCGGTCCTACCCGACGGCACTGAATAAATGTAGAAACACCAGATGCAAACAAAGCCATAGAAACGAGAAAACCAGTTGTTTCCAAATCAAGTTTTAACGCACCGGCAATAATCAACGGAGGAGTAATAATAGCAACAAAGATAGCCAACAGATGTTGCAAAGCAGCAAAAATTGTTTCTTTCACAGGCGGACGGTCATTCAGTCCGTAAATCAGCCCCGCCCCCGGAGCTTGTGTCTGTTCTTTTTCCATTAAAACTAATACTAACTTTTTAAAATATGAAAAATAAAAAAATGAAGGAACTGTATTCCAGACTCAGAAATACAGTTCCTCCACGAAAAATTACTCTTTTATTTTAATTTCGCAATGATCCAAGCTTTCGATAATAGCCAATGATTCTACATGAATACCTTGTGCACGCAAGTAGTCACCACCATGCTGGAATGACTTCTCTATCAAAAATCCCATACCCACAAGTTCTGCTCCTGCCTTTTGTACCAGGTCTATGATTCCTTTTGCCGCATTACCATTTGCAAGGAAATCATCGATAAACAATACCTTATCTCCCGGACACAAATAGTCACTGCTGACACATACCTCATACGAACGGTCTTTTGTAAACGAATACACCGTAGTAGTAAGCATGTTTTCCATTGTACTGGGTTTCTTTTTCTTTGCAAAGACAACAGGAAGCTCGAGCAAATATCCTACCATTATAGCCGGAGCAATACCACTGGCCTCGATAGTCAGTATTTTATTGATTTTTGTACTAGCAAAACGGCGTACAAACTCTACCGCCATAGATTTCATCAGAATCGGGTCCATCTGATGATTAATAAAATTATCTACTTTTAATATTCCTCCCTCAAAACATTTACCATCGCGCAAGATACGTTCCTTGAGTGCCTTCATATACCAAAAAGAGCTTTAATTGTTTTATATTTTAAATATTTTGCAAATTTACACGTTTTTATCTTATTTCCGGCAATGCTTGAGGGAGAGATATTATGCAAAACTAAAAATTATTCAACTTTAGGTACGTCGTTCACTGTTATATCTTCTGTTTCACCATCTGTTTGCCAGTCTGAAATATCACTGCCTTCAATGATCAGGCTTTCCTTTTCTATTTTCACTTTATACTTATAACATTTTCCTCCTACCAGATGTCCTTTCATTGCTTCAGTATAAGCTTCGTACGCAAATCCATCACGTTCATATGAAATAGAAAACTTCAATGTACCATCTTCTGATGTCGGATTCAGCAAAACGGCTATCTCATAGCCTCCTTCTGTAATAGCTACTCCTTCCGGCTCCATATCCAACAAGAGTTTATTGCCTTCCGGACTTTCGGCCACTGGCTGCATCTTTCCTTCCGTAAAATTATAGATATATTTCGAAACAATTCCTTTTCCTTCAAAACCAGCAGTCTTCAATGTTGTTTCAGCATCTTTTTCATTCTTTACGAGAGTGACCAGTACCAGACTGCAAGTATGTTTAAACGCAGATTCATCAGTAAAAGAAACCTTACCAGAATTGGTCTGATAGTTGCATGTTTTATTGGCTACCAGAAAATCCCATTTTCCGATATTCTCCAACGTTCCATCCTGCTCGCTCAAATCCGGCATAGGCACATTAGCACGCTGAGCTCCTTCTGCATATGGATAAAAGGCACAAAAATCATAATTATTCTTCTGGTCCGGCCAAAACAAAGGAGTATCCGGCTGCCAGACACTTTCACCCAATGTCCACAAAATAGCATCATCTCCTTCGGGCATGAAAAATCCTATCTTATCACCTTGCACGAACGTTGTATGTCCGTCTTGTTGAGTAGTCGTTCTTGATATAATTTCTCCCGCAACAGAAGCTTGTAAGTTCAAAGCCAAAGAATCTGATGAAATACCCTCTGATAAATCTCTCTGCTGACATGATGCCAGTACCCCAATGGCCAGACACGACCATTTTACCAATGTCTTCTTCATAATGATAAATATTAATTTATAAAATCATTAATCCATTAACGCATACCATTTTCTTTTTATACCATTTTTGTACAATATTTACTTTCATGAAGCCAGAAACGAAAAAGTAATCAAAATGTATTTTGTTATAGAAATGAAAAAACATTGTAGCAACAATTGAAACAGGAAGAACATTTAAGTTTCGGTTTACACAAATAAGAATAAATAATTTCGACTTTACAGAATTATATCGTAAGTTTGTACAAATCAATAATAGCTAAAAACATGAAGAAACTTTCATTATTATTATCTTTTCTTCTCCTCGTCTTGTCGGGCTATGCACAACAAGCGAAATATGTATTTTATTTCATCGGTGATGGAATGGGAGTAAACCAAGTTCAAGGTACAGAATTATACCGTGGTGAACTGGAAGGCAAAATAGGTATTACACCTATCTGGTTCACACAGTTTCCTTACGCAACTACCGCCACTACTTTTTCGGCAACTAACGGAGTTACTGACTCTGCCGCAGCCGGTACAGCTCTTGCAACAGGAAACAAGACTCAAAACGGTACGATAGGGATGAAGCAAGATTTGCAGACCGAAGTCAGCAGTGTCGCTGTATGGGCAAAAAATAAAGGTTGCCGGGTAGGTGTGACAACTAGTGTAAGTGTAGACCACGCAACTCCAGCAGCTTTCTATGCTCACGATCCCAGCCGTGGAAGTTATTATAAAATAGGTACAGATTTATATAAAGCCGGATTTGACTTTTATGCAGGTTCAGACTTTATCGATCCGAACAATAAAGACAACAAGGATGGCAATTCTGAAAACCTGTACACTATGGCCGAAAAAAATGGTTATACAATTGCAAGAGGATATAAAGACTATCTGAAAAAATGCAAGAAGGCAGACAAAATGATTCTGTTCCAGTCGGAAAAAGCTTCAGAAAAAGACCGTACAGCCATTCCATATGCAATAGACCGTACTAAAGACGACTTGACTCTTGCAGACATAACCCGTTCGGCAATAAATTTCCTGTCGAAAGATTTGTCTAAAGGATTTTTCCTGATGGTAGAAGGGGGAAAAATAGACTGGGCATGCCATAGCAATGATGCAGCTACTGCCTTCCATGAAGTAGCCGACATGGATGAAGCGGTAAAGGTCGCTTATGAGTTTTATTCTCAGCATCCGGATGAAACACTTATCGTAGTTACTGCCGACCATGAGACAGGAGGATTTGTGTTGGGTACGGGAGCTTATAAACTAAATTTGCAAGTTCTTAAGAACCAAAAAGTGAGTGAAAGCGGTTTTACCCGTATTCTGAACGAATTGCGCAAAAAGTACAACAACAATGTTTCCTGGGAAAAAGTACAACAAGCTCTGAAAGAAAATTTCGGTTTCTGGGACAAAGTAAAACTTAACGAAAAGCAGGAAGAACGTCTGTTGGCTAAATACAACGACACGTTCAAGGGTAAAGAAGCCAAATTAGAAAAGAGCGAATATGCACAAGACGAGCCTTTGGCAGCAGAAGCTAAACGTATTATCGATGAAATCGCTTTGGTTGGCTGGACCAGCGGAGGACATTCAGCCGGATATGTACCTGTATTTGCAATCGGTGCCGGAGCAGACCTCTTCCAAGGAAGAATTGACAATACAGAAATACCTATAAAGATAGCTAAGGCAGCCGGATATACAGCTGAATAACCCAATCACTCGAAAGTTAGATAGGGAGATAATCTTTTCAGGTCTTTCTCGGTAAACTCCTCAAACATGGAGAGCTGAGAAAGACCTTTTATTTTACCTCGTTTACGGCGATACTCCATAATGGCTTTAGCCTTATAAAAGTCCATATAAGGATGTGATCTCAATTTATCCAAAGAGGCACTATTTACCTGAATCTTATGTAAACCAGCAGGTGTAACGACAAACCACTTATTCAGTTCAACTCCAACATGAGGTACTTCCTGTAGTTGTGACACATCATAGAAACCTCCAAGGCGCTGTCGGTAAACTACAATCATACGTGCCAATGTACTCCCAATGCCGGGAATACGCTTCAGAATGGAAGTATCTGCTTTGTTCAAATCGACTATTGTTCCCTCCTCATATTTAGGTATGTAAGGTATTGTATCTTTTAATTGTCTAAAAGTATCTGTACGAACATGACTGACTGATACAAGTGGGGCAATCGTAATATAAGGCTTCAGCTTCTGATACACTTCTTCCTTTAAGCCATATATACGGGAAAAAGACTCCGGTGAACGGAAAACTCCTCCTTTCGCTCGATACTTCAGTATATTACGAACAATATAAACCGGAAGTCCTAACTGACGTAATAATACAGAATCTGCGGTATTCGGATCGAAGGGTTGCAATACGACAGATATTTCATTCTTTGGAGTGTGACTCTTACGTATTTTTTCCTGTTCTTCCAAATTGGCAAGAAATGAATCGATTTCCTCACTTTCGGACAACGTAACAGGTACCTCCACCGGACGTAAGTATTCCATAACAGCCCATATTCCCAACAATAATAAAGCTATAGCCAACAAGAGAAGAATTACCCGTCGTTCCGATTTAGTATAATAAAAGAAATCTTTCCACATCGGTTTATCCTAACAGTCCGAGTTCATTCATAAAAATTAAAGCAATACCAATAGGAGCTATAAACTTTAAAATAAAAATATAAACAGGGTAAAATGTAGCTTTCAATGTTCCATAATTAGTCACTTCATCACGTACTATACGGCGATCGATAACCCAACCGACAAATATAGCAGCAAACATACCACCCAAAGGAAGCATAATTTTTGCTGTCAGGAAATCCAATGCATCAAATAAATTCATTCCAGCTATCGTATAACTACTCCAATCGCCCAATGCCAATGAAGAAACAATTCCAATCAGCAGACTGGATACAGTGATGATAGTTGCAGCTTTACTACGAGTAAAATGAAATTTCTCATGCAAAAATGCTGTAGAAACCTCATGCAGTGAAATTGTAGAAGTCAAAGCTGCTAATGCCAACAATACATAAAACAGAATGGAACAAACATACGCTAGCAACGGAACTCCACTAAATGCCTGTTGAAAGACATTCGGCAATGTAATAAAGATAAGTGAAGGACCTGCATCGGGCTCTATACCTACGGAAAAAGCAGCCGGAAAGATTATCAGTCCAGCCAGTACAGCCACAAATGTATCAATGAGTCCGACACTCATTGCTGTATGTCCCAAACGGGTTTCTTTCCCAAAATAGGACGCATATGTAGACAGACATCCCATGCCTAGACTTAAAGAAAAGAAGGCCTGTCCCATGGCACCAAGAAAAACATCAGGTGTTATTTTACTAAAATCTGGAGTCAGCAAGAACTCTATACCTTTTTCTGCACCAGGAAGCATAACCGAACAAACTGCCAGTACAACAACCAGAATAAAGAGTAAAGGCATCAATACTTTAGAGGAACGTTCAATTCCTTTCTGTACCCCTTTTACAATCACAAAATGAGTAAGCAGCATAAAAACTGTCAGCCATATCAAAGGGCGTATAGGATTCTGAGAAAACTGCTGAAACATCGAAACAAATTCAGATGAGGATTTACCGGCAAACTGTCCGGTCGCAGCTTCAAAAACATATTCCAACGTCCATCCTGCTACAACAGAATAATATCCTAATATCAGAAAGCCTGTCAGTACACCTAAATATCCGACCCACTTCCAATAACCTTTTGGCGCCAAAACCTTAAAAGCCTCTCCGGTACTAGCCTTCGAATGCCGTCCAATAGTAAACTCGGCAATCATAATCGGAAGACCTAAAATAAAAATGCATCCTAAGTATATCAAAATAAAGACAGCTCCCCCATGGTTTCCTGTTTCATATGGGAAGCGCCATATATTACCTAACCCAACTGCCGAACCAGCAGCTGCTAAAATAGCTCCTAACCTACTGCCAAAACTTACTCGATCATTATGATGCATAAGACTTTTTGTTATAGTTTGTACAATTATAAGGCGCAAAAATACAAAAAATATCGTATTTTCGCGCTAAATATAAAAAATTAGCATATTATGTATTACATAAGGACTTATCCTCTATCTATAATAACAATCATCGTAATCTGTTATTTATCTTTCTTTACTCCTCCTCAAACAGAATTAAACAACGTTCCGTTTATTGATAAAATAGTGCATATTTGTATGTATGGAGGCCTGACCATGGTCATTTGGTTCGAATACCTAAGACTGCATAAGTTCATCGTATGGAAAAAACTAATCACAGGAGGTATTATATTGCCAATCTTCATGAGTGGATGTATTGAACTGTTACAAGCTTCATGCACAGACAACCGAAGTGGTGACTGGCTAGATTTTCTAGCCAATAGCCTGGGAGTAGGATTAGCATTGCCTGTCAACTATTATATACTCCGCCCTATAATAAAAAGATTCCTGCAAAAATGAGAAACTCCGGGAACTTCACAGCCCCCGGAGTCAATGAAAAACGTTATTAATTATTTTTAAAGATAGAGAGTTTTTTCACAATTTCAACGGAAGTCCTTCAGTTCTTCCTGCAACTTTTGCCGGGTAAAATAAATACGGCTCTTTACAGTACCAAGTGGAAGCCCCAGCTTATCTGCTATCTCACGATACTTGAACCCTGATACGTACATAGAAAATGGAATGCGATATTCCTTAGGCAAAGCATTAACTATGCGACGCATTTCCTTCAAATCATAAGAACCTTCAGTTGAATCACCTTCAATGTCTATATTCTGATTCAAATAAAATTGATTATCGGTCTGGTCTACATAAGTCTGATCGCGTAAAGCCTTACGATAATTATTAATAAAGATATTACGCATGATGGTATAGATCCATCCCTTGAAATTTGTTTCAGCTGTATATTTATCTTCATTGTCTAAAGCCTTCAATGAAGTTTCCTGAAGGAGGTCATTTGCTTCTTCGCGATCTGCTGTCAACTTATAAGCAAAATTCAATAGTTCTGTCTGAACGCTCAACAGATCCTGAGCAAAATTAGCAGTTCTCATAATTTTATAATTGGTGTTTGAGATTAATATTCTTGTTTCGTTTGGTACTGCAATATTAGCTCATAAACGGACAACCAATTTCATAAAATCAGATAATACACAGGGGAATATCTATCATATAACAGTTTTTACCCCCTTCTGTAACAGTTTACAGGTGGTTTTTGAAGGTTTCAGAAAAAACAAACTGTTATTTTTTCCATGTAGAGTATGGTTCTTTCATCAGAAAAGAATTGTAATATCTCACCTGCCCTGTTACTTCTTCTCCAAGAAAAGCAGGAGATGAGAATGTTTCTTCCGCGGTAGAGAGTTCTACTTCGGCAACAACGAGTCCATCATTTTCGCCATAAAACTCATCTACCTCGAAAGTATGATTATCAAAGTTTACCAAATAACGTGTCTTATCGATGAGTCCAGGCTCGCAAAGTTTCATCAATTCTTCTGCTTCATGAAGCGGAATCTGACGTTCCCACTCATAGCGACTTAACCCCGACTCATCCGAGGGCCCTTTTATTGTAAGAAAACCTTCCTTATCGCGGATACGTACTCTCACAGTTCTCCCACGAGCACTACAAATATAACCTTGCTTTATCCGGCTTTTGCTGTCAGCCAGCTGACGATAGGAATCATCCTTCACCAAAAACTTACGTTCTATTTCCTGTGCCATCGTGGTTATCGTTTTTTAAGACAATGAATAAAGGGTCATAATCAAGACAGCCAAAATAATTAAAGCTACACACAAATACTTTATCAAACGATTTGCTTTTTCTTCTTCACGCTTGCTGTAATCTTGCTTCTTGTTATGTTTTTTATTTCCCATAGCTAGTATATTTAGATTAAACTTTAAAATTGAATGTGCGACATATTGTATCAAAAAGAATCTATTCTTCTTATGCCTCGCTATCGGAGAATTCCATCAGATATGCCTTGATGAAACCATCAATTTTACCATCCATAACTCCATTCACATCGGATGTCTGGTAATTAGTACGATGATCTTTTACACGACGGTCGTCAAATACATAACTGCGAATCTGTGATCCCCATTCGATCTTTTTCTTTCCGGCCTCAACCTTTGCCTGTTCTTCCATACGATGCTGCAATTCTTTATCGTACAAAATAGAACGCAACTGACGCATTGCATTTTCTTTATTCTTAGGCTGGTCGCGAGTTTCGGTATTTTCAATCAAAATTTCTTCTTCCTCACCAGTATAAGGATCTTTATACTGATAACGCAAACGTACTCCTGATTCTACCTTATTGACGTTCTGTCCACCGGCACCTCCACTTCGGAAAGTATCCCATGACAAACGAGCAGGTTCTACAACTACTTCAATGGAGTCATCTACCAATGGAGTAACAAATACCGATGCAAAAGAAGTCATTCGCTTACCCTGAGCATTATAAGGTGAAACACGAACCAAACGATGCACACCATTCTCTCCTTTCAGATAGCCATAAGCATATGCACCTTCTATATTCATGGTAACAGTCTTAATTCCAGCTTCATCACCTTCCTGTAAGTTTGCTACCGAAAGCTTGTAGCCGTTACTTTCAGCCCAACGCATATACATACGCATCAGCATAGACGACCAGTCCTGACTTTCTGTACCGCCAGCTCCTGAATTGATTTTCAATACACAATCCATCTGATCGGCCTCAGAACGAAGCATATTTTTCAATTCCAATTCTTCAAGAGCCTGTAAAGATTTAGCATAAGCCTCATCAACTTCCTCTTCAGTCACTAATTCATCTTTATAAAAATCGAAAGCCAGTTCCAGTTCATCTGTCAATGTCTTTACTGCATTATAGCCTTCAATCCATCCCTGCAAGCTCTTCACCTTTTTCATCTGTGCTTCTGCTTTCTTAGCATCATCCCAAAATCCTGGAGCTTGCGTACGAAGTTGTTCTTCTTCTACCTGTACCTTTTTATTTTCTATATCCAAATAACGATAAAGGGCTTCAGTACGTGTCTTTACATCTTTTAGCTGTTCTATTGTTATCATATTGAATCTCTTGTCTTTTATTCGAATTGCAAAATTACATATTTCGTCTGTTAAGTAAAAACAGAAGATAAAGATTTTGGCAGCTCTAAAAACAAACCGGTTTTATTGCAGCCTTATATCCTTTACTCTTCGTACATTTTTTCTATTTCCTTAGCATAATTTTTCATCAATACCGGACGCTTTATTTTCAGCGTATTAGTAAGTTCACCCTTTTCCATACTAAAAGGTTCTGGCAGCAGAGTGAAACGTTTTATCTGCTCGTAGTGGGCGAACTCCTGTTGCAATGTATCAATACGCAAACGGAACAAATCCAGTATTTCCTGCTTCTGCAACAAATCTTTCATATCAGTATACGCAATATGATGTTCTTCCGCATACTTCTTTACTTGCCCATATTCAGGTACAATCAAAGCCGAAACAAATTTACGCTGGTCGGCTATAATAGATATCTGATCTATATAACGATCTACGACCAATTTTGTTTCGATGGCCTGGGGGGCAATATACTTTCCGTTAGAGGTTTTAAACAAATCTTTAATACGTTCTGTCAAAAATAAGAAGCTGTCTTCTATATAACCGGCATCTCCTGTATGAAACCATCCATCTTCAGTCAACACCTGACGTGTCATTGCTTCTTTCCGATAATAACCTTTTGTTATTGTCTCACCCCGAAGAAGAATCTCATTGTTTTCCCCTATCTTTATTTCCAGATTTGGCATGACACGACCTACAGAACCAATACGGAAACTATCAAACCAACAACAAGATACTGTAGCCGTAGTTTCTGTAAGTCCATAACCTGCAATCATATTTATGCCTACTGAATGAACGAATTCTTCCACCGCACGCGGAATGGCAGCTCCTGCAGTCGGGAAGAAATTTCCATTCTCAATACCAATTGTCTTTTTCAGTAAGCTATAAATTGTTTTTTCATAGAACTTATATTTCATATGCAACAATGGAGGAGGAGTCTTACCATTCATCAGATAAGTTATATTATGCTCTTTTCCCACCTTTAAGGCATCAAGCATTAAACTCTTCTTCAAACCTGTTGTCTCATTTATTTTTTCCTGAACTCCTGCATATACTTTCTCCCAAAAACGAGGAACACTGCACATTGCAGTAGGACGAATCTCCTTAATAGTTTTCTGTATATCCTGCGGACGTAGATTAATACAAAGTAAACATCCCTTATTTATACAATAATAACTCCAAGCACGTTCGAAAATATGAGTAAAAGGAAGAAAATTCATAACGACATCCGATTCTCCTAAGGTCGTCAACCGACCATCATGTGCCGCAAAAGCAGCTTCATAACACGAATGATGCAACATGACTCCCTTCGACTCTCCTGTTGTTCCAGAAGTATAAAGGATATTGGCCAAATCTCCGTTTCCCGATTCAGAGGTGCGTTTGTCTACTTCTGCCTGGAACTTTCTCTCCATTCCTAACTTCAGGAAATCCGAATAATATATAGAATTTGTATCAGAAGCAGAGCGCTTTACCTTCGGATCGAATATAATAATCTGTTTCAGTGTTTTACATAAATTCTGTACACGACAAGCTACGTCATACTGGTATTGTTCTCCCACAAATAAAAAACGGATTCCAGCATCCTGCAATATATAGTGTACCTGTGCTTCCGAACTCGTAGCGTATAATGGAATGGTAACAATCCGACTTCCGAACGCACCAAAATCCGTATACAAGCATTCCGGCATATTCTGAGAAAAAACGCCGATATTTTCCTGAACTTCTGCCCCCAATGCAATCAAAGCATTCGAAACCCAATTTACCTTTTCAGCAAACTGATTCCATGAAACAGATATCCAGCTTTCAGTTTCATAGTCACGATATTTTAAGGCTATACGATCACCATATTTTTTTGCCTGCCGGCAAATCAAAGTAGATAAATAAGAATTACTCATTTAAAATTTAGTTATTTTATTATCGCTGAATGCAAAGATAGAGTTTAATTTGGAATAAATGAAGTATCTTTGCTGCACAAAACAGAATCTTTTTTTATGTTAGACATTGGTTACTACACATCTGAAGCATTAACATTACTTCAAGCTCTAATCGGTATCCCTTCTATCAGCAGGGAAGAAGAAGCTGCTGCCGATTTTTTACAAAACTATATAGAAGAAACCGGTATCATGACCGGCAGATCAGGAAATAATATCTGGTGTATCAGCCCGATGTTCAATACTCAACGCCCAACTATATTGCTTAACTCGCATATAGATACCGTAAAACCAGTTAACGGCTGGCGCAAACAACCTTTTACTCCTAAAATGGAAAACGGTAAGCTCTACGGTCTGGGAAGCAACGATGCAGGTGCCAGTCTGGTATCTTTATTTCAAGCATACCGGTACTTGTGTGCGACTGAGCAAAATTACAACCTCATCTTCCTTGCTTCATGCGAAGAAGAGGTTTCCGGCAAAAACGGAATAGAAAGTGTTTTACCGCAATTACCTCCTATTACATTGGGAGTCGTTGGTGAGCCGACAGAAATGAATCCTGCTATTGCAGAAAAGGGATTGATGGTACTTGATGTTACTGCACGTGGAAAAGCCGGTCATGCAGCACGCGAAGAAGGCGATAATGCAATATATAAAGTACTGAGCGATATAGAATGGTTTCGCACGTTCCGCTTCCCTAAAGAATCTTCTTTACTGGGACCTGTCAAAATGAGTGTTACACAGATTAATGCAGGTACACAACATAACGTTGTGCCAGACATATGTACTTTCGTTGTTGATATCCGAAGTAATGAATTCTATTCTAATGAGGAACTATTCAAAGAAATCACTTCTCATATCAGCTGCGAGGCAAAAGCACGTTCATTCCGTCTCAACTCCTCACGTATAGACATTAATCATCCATTTGTACAACGGGCTGTTGAACTCGGAAAGACGCCTTTCGGATCTCCTACTCTTTCCGATCAGGCACTCATGCCTTTCCCTTCGGTAAAAATAGGTCCGGGTAAATCTTCACGTTCGCACACTGCTGATGAATATATCATGGTAGCCGAAATAGAAGAAGCTATCGGCAACTATATTTCAATATTGGACGGACTAAAATTATAAACCACTCATTTAAAAAGAAAACTATGCAATTACTCCGAAAGATATTCAATTTGTTTTATCTGTTGTTGGCAGGAATACTCCTTCTTACAGCTTGTGGCAGCAGTAACAATAAGAATAGCCAAGAAAACGAAAACAACAGTACGCCCTTAGTCAAAGCTCCTGACTTCAATGCTGACAGTGCCTACATCTATGTAAAAAAACAAGTAGATTTTGGTCCCCGTGTTCCAAACACGGAAGCCCATCGTGCCTGCGGTGATTATTTGGCTAAACAATTGGAGAGTTTCGGAGCTAAGGTTTACAACCAATACGCCGACCTTATGGCCTACAACGGCACAATATTGAAATCACGTAATATTATTGGAGTGTATAATCCTGATACTAAAAAGCGTGTTCTGTTATTTGCACACTGGGACACTCGCCCGTATGCAGATGCTGGCGAAGAGAAACATCACCATACTCCTATCGATGGAGCAAACGATGGAGCCAGCGGTGTTGGTGTTTTACTGGAAATAGCACGCCACTTACAACAGCAGGCTCCAGCCATCGGAATCGATATCATATTTTTTGATTCGGAAGATTACGGCACTCCAGATTTCTATGACGGTCCTTATAAAGCAGATACATGGTGTCTGGGATCCCAATATTGGGGACGCATTCCACATACTCCCGACTATAAGGCACGCTTCGGTATATTGCTTGACATGGTAGGAGGGAAAAATGCGACATTCTATTACGAAGGATATTCCAAACGTACAGCCAGCCAGCCTATGCAAAAGATTTGGGATATAGCCCACAACCTAGGATACTCCAAACATTTCATTAAAAATGACGGTGGAGAAGTAACCGATGACCATGTATATGTAAATCGTTTCAGACAGATACCATGCGTAGATATCATTGACTTCAATCCTAATAATGGAGAAGGTTTTAATCCTACCTGGCACACCATAAACGACAACATGGATAATATTGACAAAGCAACTTTACAAGCTGTTGGTCAGACTGTCATGACAGTAATATATAACGAAAAATAATAACAAGAATAAAGTATGAAAACAATCAACGAACTTCAAGACGAGGTAATCGAAGAATTCAGTGACTTCGACGACTGGATGGATAAATACCAGTTACTTATCGACTTGGGAAATGAACAAGAACCACTCGATGAAAAATATAAAACAGAGCAAAATCTGATAGATGGCTGTCAAAGCCGTGTATGGCTTCAGGCTGATATGGAAGATGGAAATGTAGTCTTTCAGGCAGAAAGCGACGCCTTGATAGTAAAAGGTATCATTGCTTTATTAATCAAAGTTGTATCAGGACATACCCCCGATGAAATTTTAAATTCCGATCTCTATTTTATTGAAAAGATCGGGTTAAAAGAACATTTGTCACCAACTCGTAGCAATGGCTTACTGGCTATGGTAAAACAAATGCGTATGTATGCTCTGGCCTTCAAAGCAAAACAAGCTGAATAAATATAATCAACCTTCAAGACAATAAAAATGCCGCTTTTCATTTTAGATAGAAAAGCGGCATTTTTATTGTTAGCTAATATTCTTTTCAGAGTTAAGTTTCTCACATTTAATCAATACTTTATCTCCATTGGCAAGAGTTGTGGCAAATAGATAAACATCCCCACCCTCTTTTAGCTTCAGCTTCTTACGGAGCTCGGCCACCGTAGAAGGGAAATTACGTACTGTCAGATTTGCCTTCTCTACACCTTGCAAAAAACTTTTCAATTCCTTTTTCCCAAATCCCGATACAGCCAATACCCGGAAACAACGACCGGGAAAATCTACTTCCACATCCGAAGTATACAAATGACTATTAGCGTGAAGTTTTTTCACACCATACCTCTCTGACAAAATACGGTAAGCTCCTGCTTTCAATAAAGCGGCTCCCGGTTCATAAAGATAGCTCTCTACCTTTTCAGCCAACGTACATACAGCTTTCTTCTCCTCCGAAATCGTAAAATCGAGGTGTTGATGAACAAAGTTATTAACAATCTGTTCACAACTTATAACAATTTCATTATCAATACATTTACCCTCAATTTTTTCCTTATCAAGAATAATTATCAACTCTTTACACTCGTTATTAACAGCTACAATATGTATTTCACTCACATACTTCAGTTCGTTTAATGCCGAAGCCATATCAAGCATTGGGGAAAGCTTTATCATTACCGTATGCGCTCGTTCAACCAACAAATCCTCGAGTGCACATACATCCGGTTCACAATCAGCAATCAAAACAGTCTTACCACCATTACTGTCGCGACGAGCTGGATCAAGAAACAAACAATCTACTGGTTTCATTGTTTTCAGAAACTCAGTTCCATCTGCTTGATGTATCCTCACATGGTTCAGACCTAACAACGGAAAATTATGCTGTGCCAGCTCACACAATACTTCCTGTCGTTCTACATAGTCTGCCTGATTAAAGTTACGAGCTATAAACGAAAAATCTACTCCTAAACCAGCTGTTAAATCTGCAAAGCTATCTCCTTTTACTAATGAAGCCTTATATCGTGCAGTAACTTCCGATGAACATTGTTCCATTGACAAATGCTGCGGATAACGTATCCCTTCGGTCTGCGCCCATAGAGGAATCTTCTTTTCAGCAATCTGCCATCCCGCTATCTGCACAACAGCCTCAGCCATATTTACATCTGGATACTTTGAGGCTTGTAAAGCAAGTTGCCGTACATCTTCATGACGATTTTTACAAATAAAACAGGATGTTTCAGGAGATATTTCTTTCATTTGATTTTATGTTTTCAGAGAAATAAAACAACTTCACTTTTCCAATAAAAGTAACAAATAAAAAAATATCCCACTAAAAATAATTTTTAGCGGGATATATAAAACAGGAACGGAAGTATACACTTCCTTAATATTCTTCCTCGTTAAAGAGTTGTGTCTCATTTGATTATCAATCAATTATATTTCAAAGAATGATTTTTAGCCAAACAAACCACGCCATCTGAGGCTATCAATGGCAAAGATATGTGTTTTTTGACAAACAAATGAAAACAAGCACAACTTTTTGCTATACACAAGGAAAAATCATTGCCCATGTTTTTTCTTTCCCTTATTTAATAGTAGTTTGTTCGTTCCAACGAACGAAATTATCAGCTAAGACTTCTAATCATATTTTCAACATGATTCATGCGAAATACATAGTCATACCTTTCTGATAAAGGTTCAAGCTCTTTTGTCAGAGTTTCAAACGAAGGTTTACCGAATAGCACAGCCAGGCTATCTACTGCTTTTTGCAAGCGTTTACCCAATATGCGTATAGTTTCAATGTGAGAAAGTCTATTAAATAAGGTCCCATATAATATTGCATATTTCATAGAACGAGACGAAACTTTATTGAAATTCTCATCTCTTTGTGCTGGAAGTTTCATTGTATTGCAAAACTTTACAAATTTTTCCAATGAGTCAAGACCAACGTTACTTATGCTCCTTTCCAAACTATCATAAAACTGTTTCTGAGAAAAGTTTCTTGATGAATAGGGTATTTGGTCAAATTTATAACGAAATTTATTAAGATAACATATCTCCATTGCAGCAAACATAGACAGAGAAAAGAAGTTTAAGTCATCTCTAGTTATAACGCCATCACCTGTAGCTTTTACCTGCTCGTATCGCTTACTTATCATCTTCTGATATTTCATTAACAAAGATATTGATAATTCACCATAACCTTTTAACAGTTGCTTGCTGAGGAAGATATCCTCCTGTTCTTCTATTTCTCTATTATTGCTTGTTTCTGCCGAGCCTTCTTCCTCTTCATCAATGATCGCATCATCTATCGAACGAATCTTTTTTCTAATACTCTCCTCAATACATTCAATCAGTCTTGATGTACGATCTATTTGGAAAATCCTGCTACTCTTTGCATCGTCATTGTCATATTCCGAATTGTATTTTATTTCGGGCAAAGATAAATCAGATTGCCTTTTATCTTCTGATGAAACTTTAATCTTTGGAGAAACTTTTTCACCAGCATCATTAACTAAGTCCCACATTACATCAGATAGCATATCAGCAACCTCCATACCATCATATCCTTCATTCTCAATACGAGAAATGAATCTATTAAGATTACGACTCATTTTCGACGGATTTGTTGTGGCTAAGAACTCAGTCCAATTGACGAACAGCTTATTAGATATAGATTTCTTGTCTTTATCCACTAAATAACATGTATATTGAGTTTTTGCTAACTTTATATCAGTACTATATCTATTGCCTTTATCATGTTTAAGTTCACTTACAAGAGTCTCAATTCCATTGTCGATAGACAGTAGTACTCCATCAGGAATCTCCTCATTGCTATAGACATTTAATTTACCTGATTCGTAATAAGCGGATAATAGTCTTAATCGTCTTCCAGTTTCAGAAGGAGCTTCATTAGAATGTTTGGATCTATTAGTTGGCACATCTATTCTTTTCTTGGTTTTCAGACCAAGTGTAGATAGAAAATCTTGCTTTGTCGAATGATACAAGACTCCAAACTCTTCATTTATGCCTCTGTGAGTTATTGTTCCAAGTCCGGCTAATGTTGCATTTGCACTGCCAACCATACAATATTCAGCATCATTAGTCTTAAAGTGCAAAACCTTTGCATGCAATTGACGTTCATATGTTTTAAAAGCTATTTCACCCCTTTTTGTTTCGCTGAAATCATAAAAATGAATACTACTATTTGGAAGCATTCCGCTTGGTGGCAAAGCACAATCTTGGTGAATCAAAACATTCACCGTTGAGTTCGGACAAAGTTGGGATAATGTAATCAATGATTCTCCACATTCATCAAAATATGGACTGAGAAGTGTTATAGTCTGCACCTCATTTAATGGCACTAAATTTGAAATTTGTTGTAAAATCCCAGACTGAGAATCATTATACAGTAAAGCAGCATTTAACCCTTCTTGTACCTTGCACATACTATGAGGCACAATATTGAAAGAGGAATCTAAAAATGTACAATTTTCAGGAATCTCACGAAGAATTCTATTATGATCATAGTCGTTACATTGCTTTGTAAATCGGCAGAGATACTGCCAACATTCTTCAATGAGAGGACGATGCGTCGTATCAGTCTCATCTATCATAAAACCTGTAAATGCCTCATGATTTTTTCCATGTCCTGTAACTGTTAGATTACCAGTACCAAACACAACCAATACAGCGTCATCTCCTACAAAGAAATTAATCTTAGGATGAAAAGCTCCGACAGCACTTATAGATGTAATGGAGTACTCCTTACCAATATGTCTCATATAAATAGGAGATACATATTCCATAGATTTATCCATTTGATTGGTATCGGCAAACACATTTATGCTACATACTTGCTTACGATGAAGCATGTTCAATAATTGATTATCGAAATGTATCAAATCTATGGCATAAGTAGTCAATACAGCTGAATGATATTTGCCATTTTTGCCGCCGCTAGGAATATCCAATAATATTGCATGCTCATTCTTTTCCATAATTCTCAATGAATTGTGATGCTATCTCAGTTAGTGTATTATCTTCATCAAGATAACCCATGTCTTGTAAAAAATTAAATAGAGAATCAATACGTGGCGATGTTTCAACTGGATACCGCTGCTCTATTAAAACAATCCGTCCATCCTCAAGAATAAACTTTCTTAGGTCTGAATTATTCTTTCCCATTTTAGCAATGGCGACCACAGTATGCTCCTGCATTATTTGCACTATCAGAGATTCTATAAAACCGGATATAGAGAATGACAGATAACGCTCCACATAAGATCTTAACCCTTCACTGAGTATACCTCGCTGACGTTTCAAGTCATTTTCCCCTTCAAACTCCTCTATATCTTTTGTGTTATTCTCAAATTCAGTATAAAGTCTCAACATGAGTCTTATTGCATGTGCTGCTGCAGAAATATAATCTTGTTTACTGACGTAATCCCTTAATTCATCATAGATTATATTTATATTATCACTCACATTTTTCCTCCATTCGTCAAGAGAGTTATAATTCATCTCTTTCTCTATAACCGACAATAAAGATTGTTTAATATCTTGAGAAAGTAGTGCTATTGGAGGATTGTGTAATTCATGAGTTTTGTAGAGTATTAAACAAAAGAGCAAGTCAATACTATAATGCAAACCTTCACATAAATAATAGAAATACCACCCAAATGCGGCCTGTAAATTACCGTCTTCAGTTATATGCAAAAAACGATTCTTTACGAACTCCTGAATCTCTACACCATTTGAAATATCATTTAGGAGCAAATAGATTGTTTCTCTTCGCAAGGAAGAGTCCTCGTCACTTTTCGTAAGCAAATTATTTAAGAACAGCCATTCCTCAGAGCCTACAATTATGCGATGTATTGCTAAAGATTGTAAGTCTTCTATTGCTTCTTCTTTAAGACTTCCATCCAGAATACATTTAAGAAATAATTTCCGGATGTTTTCATCAATACTATTTCTGACAGCATCAGCTAACTCTTTTCCTTTGTTACGAAGATAAAATCTGCCTTCTTCAATTTTTACAAGTTCATAATAAATAAGAGAACCAAGATAGTACTGGCCAAAAGCTCCACTCTTGAATGTCCAGTACTTATCTTTAGATTCATAATCAGCACCATCTGCAATATCATAAATACCATCCTCTATTTGCTTATATCTACCTTGTGAAACAAACAAAGCTCCAACCACAGAACCAACATTCTGTTCCTTCATAATTAGTGCCATTGCCAACTCTGCACGACGTATAAAATTATATTGATGCAGAGATATTTGACCAGCAACTTCAAGTTTGTCATATTCACTAAGTAGCCAACAATAAAGGCTGTAATAGCGGATGTGACGGGTTAGATTGGTGAGCCCAGGTAACAATTTGCTATAGGTTGCAATTGAACTATTCTGGATTCCCAATGGGTCACGCCCACCTTTGAAGCCATCGTTCGATGCCCAAAATACATTTGTGATTTCAGATTGCTTATATTGTGCCATTGTACAACAGATTGAACAAAACACTAATAGTACATCTCAATATATTGGTATGCACGTTCAAATACATCATTGTCTTTTATCTGATACTTAACCCAGAGGATAGCACGTAGTTTCTTTTTGATTTCTCTGCGGGCTGTTACACTTTGGAAAGCATCATTAAATTGACGTACAATGTTAACCACTTCATTATCTATATCATTTACAACTTGTTCAACGATAATAGGTGTGTCTTCGGTCTTTATACTTTGGAAAAGGTCTGTTAAGGCGGCACGAGCTTGAGCACGTTTATCCTGAGGTTCATCCTTTTTCTTTTCTTCTTCAAGCAAGTCTTTTGCTAATGCAAGAAGTTGTTTCAAGAAATCAATACTGCTGATCAGGTTTTGTTCCATTCGTTCTCGGAGTTCATCCAATTTCTCTGCAAATTTCTTGAAGTTAGGATCACCTTTGTGCTCGCCCAATCTCAATCGAAGTATTTTCTCTACTTCAACAATCTTCTTCTCACGTGCTTTTTCATCTTCAAGGACTGCATCTATCACATCGGCATCAACTACCAAATCCTCTAGTGGAGTACCAATGTCAATAGTTTCAATGTTGCGATGTATAATCTCTATGGTCTTAGCTCCAAGCAAAGTCCAGATAAGATTACCACCACTTACAGGACGCACACTTTGATACACTTGAGCCAACCAAGTATAATCATTTTGGTATTCGGCCAAACAAGCATCGGGAGAAACTATCTCCCACGCTTTATTGAGACGGGCAAAGTGGCGGCCAAAGTTTGTCTTCACACCATCATCTTTCAAGCATTGTTGAGCAGCAGTAAGCCCCTCCCATCCACCAATAGTTCTATCAACGCCAGGGAAGAACTCAATACATTGTTGCATGAATGTAGGTATAAGACTTTTGATTTCATCGATATTCTGAACAATGGTCTTAACTGTCTCTTCATCAAAAGCAAGACTCTTTGCAACATCCTCAAATACACCAACAAAATCAACAATCAATCCACATTTCTTATTCTCATTGTAGGTACGATTGGTTCTGCAAATAGCCTGCAACAAAGTATGATTCTTCATTGGTTTGTCCAAATACATACACTGGAGTATAGGTGCGTCAAAACCTGTTAGTAGTTTGCTTGTTACGATCACAAATTTTAGCGGAGACAATGGGTCTCTGAACTGATCAAGCAACTTCTTTTCCTCATCGCGACTACGCTTATATGCCTTATATTCATCTGCTTTATCTCCAGCAGTATGCATTATAATTGTTGTTTGGTCATCTGTGCCAAGAAGAGCATCCAAAGCCTTTTTATATTTGACGCAACATTCTCTATTGTAAACAACAACCTGAGCTTTCATGCCTGTTGGTTCCACATACTCTCTGAAATGAGAGACAATATACTTACAAACGTCATTGATTCTTTTTTCTGCAGTAAAGAATGCATCAACACTTGTTCTTCTTACCAATTCATTCTTGTCTTCTTCGCTAATCTGGTCGGTAAGTTCGTCAAACTCCTTTTGCAATTTAGCATCGTCCAAGTGCATCTCGACTGGAACGGTCTTGAAATTAAGTTCAAGAGTTGCCCCATCTGCTACTGAATTTTGGAATGTATATTTTGATATGTATCCATATTTATCCTCCTCGGCACCAAAACATGCAAATGTATTATGGTCATTACGGTTAATAGGTGTACCAGTTAATCCAAAGAAGAATGCATTTGGCAGTGCTGTGCGCATCTTTTTACCGAGGTCTCCTTCTTGTGTTCTATGAGCTTCGTCCATCAAGAGGATGATATTATCACGTTCATCAATTACCTCGCCATCATTCAAATCACCAAACTTAAAGATGGTGGTTATCAAGATCTTTCTTTGATGGATCTTTTCCTCCAGTTCTTGTTTTGATGATATACTATCAATGTTAGGTATCTCTGCACGAGTGAAATCACCAGTAATCTGGTCTTCCAAATCAATTCTATCGTCCACAATCACTACTGTTGGCGCTTTTAGCACTTCCTGACGACGAAGTTTTTGAGCCGCAAATACCATCAACCACGACTTACCAGAACCTTGGAAATGCCAAATCAAACCTTTACGAGGGCCAGAGCCATTTATATATGTTGACAGAACACGTTGAACAATAGCTTCGCCACCCCAATATTGTTGGTAACGACATACAATTTTAATTTTTCTGCCTCCTGAGGTTCCTGTGAAAACAGAATAGAAACGATATATATCCAATAGTCTTTCAGGAGTCATCAATGATACATAGTTATGCTCAACATCCTCCAATGTACCATGCTTACGTTCCTCATCGGCAAACCATGGGCCCCATTTGTCAATAGGGCATCCAATACCAGCATATTGAAGTTCTCTACCTTCACTTGCAAAGGTTAGAATATTCGGAACAAACATTTCAGGGATACTCTTCTGGTAATGCATAATATCAGTAGCACCATCAGCCCATGTTACAGATGCCTTAACAGGAGTCTTTGCTTCACCGATAACCATAGGTATACCATTGATGACATATACAAGGTCTAAACGCTTGCCTCCCTCCTTACTCTTTCTCGGATACTCCCACTGATTAGTTACTATGCAACGATTCTTATATTCATCATCCTTGCCTGCAAAGAAACGAATGTTGATATTATCGCCATTATCACCAAATGGGTATGAGTTTTCTTCAAATAGTAACTTGCGGAACTTATCATTAGCTGTGATTAGTTCATCAGAAGCTCCGCCACTTGTAATACAAGCTCGAAGCTTATATATAACCTGTTCTGCTTGTTCAGGAGTAATAGGATTCAATGCCAGCAGTGCCTCCATGAGCCATTCTACAACAAGAACTTCATCAGGAAGTCTCGGAACAAACTGCGGTTCCACATATATCCAACCGCATTGTCCTGCTGCATTAATGAGCATTTGCTCAACTGTATTTTCTTCGTTAAAGTATGCCATATGTTATTATATTTTTGTTTCTAATTGTAATATTCTGATTTATCAGCCTGATTGTAAATGCTGGCAAACTCTTCTTGAGCCTCAATTGGAGGAATAATGATCTTCGCATTTCCAATAGACTCCTTGTTAAGTGTCTGGCCTTTTACTGCTTGCTTTGCACCTAGTAACCAGTTCTTGTTTGCAATAAGAAAATGCAGGAAGTCGATATTGAATTTCTTCTCATCAAAACCAGCAAAAGCCATTATTGCCTCGTTGGTATATAGATCTTCTGAGGTAATAGCAGTTCTTCCTATAGAGAGCTTAAAACTCATTATAATCGTACCTTTGGGCACTGCTTTGATTCCTGAATCAGCTATTGCATAGTCTGTAATGTATTCGCTAGTATCTCCTGTATAACGCGTGTATGAAGACATGTCGGATATAGAAACCCATTTGTGGGTTCCATTATCCCAACACTCAGGATTATTGCGTGCTGGAGTCTTACCCATCGATAGCTTAAATTCATCTTTTACTAATGATTCTGTCCAACCCTTGTCATTAGTATTCTGATTTCCAAACATCTCGATAAATTGCGATTTGCAACCAACAAATTCTGATTTATCGACCTGTTCTGCTATGAAAACGAATTCAAGTTGTTTGTCCATTGGCGGTAAGATACAATCAAAGTTTCTTAACTCAGTGAGCGGCATTCGTGGCATTTTAGTACCTCCAGCTATATCATTTGCATAATTAACGAACTGATTACCCCGCAACAGATGACTCAAAAATACTTTATGCAATTTACTAGGCTCTGGACGTAATGGAACCAGTTCTGTCGTTGCCATTCCAGGCTCATCTGGTATCACAACCTTGTTTAAATAAGGCCTTAATTTTGAGAATAGTACATTCCCTTCATCAAAGGATTGAACAGATAAAGCATTCTCAACATCTTCATAGACCTTCTCTATTATCCTACCAGTATTTGATTCTATCATATCAAGATTCAATAGCCAGATTTTGCCAGATAGTTGCTCTTTAGAAGGCATTTCCGGGGCGACATCTTTAATCTTAGCAGTCTTCCAACCTTTTGTATTCGTAACAGGATTACCAAACATCTCGATAAATTGCGACATACTAACCAATGAATTTATGATGAGACAATTTCACATTATTCTGATTCACCATTGCATATTGCAATGTCGTATCGAGACTCTGATGACCGAGTAGGTGCTGGACTTGCTCAATAGGCATGCCCTTATCTATTGCCATTGTTGCCAATGTTCTACGGAATTTATGTGGATGCACTTTTGGAATATTCAAATCTTTCCCCATCTGGCGCAGTCTAATCTCCACTCCGCTAATCTGCAATCTATCATAAGGAGCCAGGAGTGAGACAAACAACGCTTCATTGTTGTCAGTACGGCTGTTTATGTATTTCTGCAAATGAATCTTTGTACGAGCATCGAAATATACCTTACGCTGCTTATCACCTTTGCCGGTAACAATACACTCCCTGTTGTGGTAGTCTATATCTGAGCGATTGAGCTTAACCAATTCTCCAACACGCATTCCTGTTGATGCCAATAGATCTATCAATGCCAAATCACGCGGATTTGAGCAATGGTCCCGCATCAATTCAAGAGATTCATCAGTATATGTTTCCTTTACGGTTTTACCCACTTTTACTTTATGGATTCTTCGTACAGGACTCTTTACTATATAGTTTTCTTCTTCTAACCAAGAAAAGAAACTGGATAGTATGCGTCGAATATTATCTACCGTTACCTTGCTCGCGCCACTCTCGCTTTGATATGTATTTAAATAATGCCGTAAATCATCAGTAGTTATGTGGATAACCTCTTTACCCAACTTAATCAATGCATTATTTATAGTACTGCGATAATAGGCGATTGAATTAGGAGAACATCCTTCAACTTTCTTGGCTGAGATAAAATTCTCTACCAAAATCTGATTATTACTTTCTGCATTGACAGAATCTTTTTCAGTCACGACAATGTTACGGAAGGTGTAATCAAGCACCTTACGCAACTGGGCCAACTGCTCATTATTCAATGAACCGAGCATAGCCTGTTCTATTTCGTTAATCAAGTTCTTAACCATAATCTTACTATATTATAAAGGTTCGTCAATTAACGCGCGACTAATTATTCATGCACTACAATAATATGAACTTAGTCACTCATGAGTGACCAAGTAAAGTGACTAAGTCAATGCTCGTTTGTATTTTTGGCTCCGACTATTAGGTTTCTCGGGAATAGTCATTACCAAGAATCCTCCCTCTATAAGTGGGTCAATATAGCGATGCTTTACATTATATCTGTGTTTAAGACCAAGATGCTCCATGATTTCAGCCATACTTCGAGGAGTAGAACAAAAATCAATTATATCATTAAGTGTGTCACTTAACTTAGTCACTGACTTAGTCACATTTTCCTCATCGGTGACCAAGTTAAGTGATAAAGAAGGCCTCACTATAACCTCAAAAGCTGTAATCTTATCCACATTGAACACTGGTTCGGGATTTCCATTCTCTTGCAATAAGTTCTTTACACGCTGAATTCCACGATTGAACATGTTAACGTACTTCAATCCACGCATAGCCTCTGCAACAATTGGATTACGATAATCATTTACCGTTGGGAAGTTCTCAGGACGAGCCTCACCATACAATCCTCCAGCATTAAGAATCTCAATACGATCCTCATATTGATAAAGTCGAATTGGCATATTGGACTGGTAATCCCTATGCATACATGCATTCATCAACAACTCTCTAAGAGCCAAGTCAGGATAATTCAACACATTCTTCTCACGCAGCATGCTAATAGGCATAGGGCGAGAAGTCACCACAGCATCCCTAACAAAGTTTTCCAATTGCGGTAGCATTTTACTAAGACTTCCTTTAATCTGTCGTTCATTAACGATTTCACTACCACGGTCTTTACCTGCAAAATGAACGTATTGTACATAGCACCCATGCATATAATACTGAGGGTCTTTACCAAAAAGAATCATTGCAGCATTTGTAGGACATTCATGTGTAAGATCATACAAATGAATTGCCGCCAACTGTTCCTTGATATTACGGCTATCGCTAGCCAATACTTCGTGGTCAATTATCTGAGGAAGATATTCTCTTTTGATGAACTCCGTATCAATATCTTTTATGGTTGCGCCAAAACAAGGAGTGGCATCAAATGTTGCCATATATGAAGTTCTACGTTCAAACAAAATTCGTTCTTCCGCTTCACTGGCAATATCCCTGCGAGGACCAATACGAACAAATGTCCTACCGCGATATCGTACAGGTGGAACCAACGAAGGTGAAACTTCTGCAACAAGCAAATCTCCATCCTCATATTCAAATCTTTCCACCGACATAATAGGAAGAGGCAATATATTACCATTTGAACGTATGGCTGAAATCTTTTTTAGTAAATCATCATCAACTTTCAACCCCGATAAAGTTCCATTATCATACGCACCAAGAATCAGATACCCATTCTTCTTGGAATTAGGTAAATCGTTTGAGAAAGCACATATTGCTTCTTGAAACTTATCCATATCTCCGGTAGATGTGGTACGCTCTATTCTATATGTCTCAGTGCTCTTCAACAGCTCACGTACTTCTTCTTTTGATATCATAGTGATATATATTAGTTGTTTATCAAACTCTTTATTACTTGGTCTATTGCGTCAATCGATTTGCGTAATTCAAATTCTGATTTATCGGCCTGTTGAGCAATGCTTACAAACTTCATCTGTTCATTGTAAGGGGGCAATTCTATTTTCAATTCAGAGAATGAAGTTTGATTCAATGATTTGAATGATGTGCCAGTCCCCATTTTCTTAATGTTGTCTTTTTGATACATTAAAGCATGATAAAGAAACTCTACGTTACATACGTTATCGTGGCACTTTGCTCTACATATAGACTGATTGGTTGCACATTCTATCTTATTGATTGCCATTACTCCGATACTACCTCGACATACATACATCAAGGTATCTACTGGGATAATCTTGCATGTAGCATATCCGGCTTCTGTGACCTTCTCGCAAGTGTCATATACATACTTATTTTTCATGTCCTCTGCAGATACCCATGGCTTATCTCCATTCCAATATTCAAGATTTGCCTTAGAAGGCGTACCTCCAGTGGATACATCAGCAAACGATTTTAGCATTCTCAAAGGATACCCCTTCTCTTTGAACATCTCGATAAATTGCGATTTCACCATTTCTCGAGTAGCATCAAGAAGCTTCTTATATGATTGTTTTAGGCGATAAGCTGACATCACTTTTTGGGCAATTTCTAATTGCTGCTTAATTGGAGGCAACTCGAATTCGTAATCAGCAAGAGTACTCCAGTTTAGAAAGTAATTAACACCACCACTTTTATTTTCTTCACAATAATTCCAAAAATCATCACTTTGCATAATTATTGCTAAATATTCTTGTGTGAGAATACTTTCATCTTTAGTTTCTATTACAAAGGTCTTTTCTGAACAGATTCCATCAAAATCAGCAATACTACACTTCTTTAAATGAGGATTTCGTGTAACAAATAGAATTTGCCCTGCAGTAAAGCCGCAATAGAACATTGGTCCAATTGTTGAACCTTTTATTACACCCTTCTTTGTAACATATAACTCACATGAATCTATATGTTCACCACCTACATAATAGATTTTCTCAGTATTGAATCTATCTTCTCTTGTATATGCTCGGTGTGCAACCTCAGAAAACTTGACTATGCTCATAATAAATCTATTAAATTGGTAAATGACTCGTGTAAAGACTCTGAGTTTGACTTCCAATTTTCTAAAAGTTCAGAAATATCTTCAATATCTTTTGGATCGTTGGATTTTACATAGAATTTTGGTGAAATGCTATACTTGTTATCAGGGATTTCATTATTGTTAATAATCTTTGAACGTCCGTCAATATTGGTATATCGGGTATAAATACTCGTTATTATTGAAATATGCTCATTGGTTAAATAACTTTCAGTATTTTTCCGTTCCACTAAATCGGTAGCCTTTATTAAAAGAATTTTATTTTTCCTATCAGTTGGTTTATTTGATCGACAAATAAGAATACAGGCCTCCATTGGTGAATTAAAAAATAAATTTTTCCCAATACTAATAACGGCATCAATAAGATCGTTCTGAATGAGCTTTTGACGTATATCTTTCTCTATAAGTCTATTAAGAACACCATGAGGCAATAGAATAGCACATCTTCCATGATCATTCATAGATGATAAAATATGCTGTATGAAGGCATAGTCTGCTTTAGACTGAGGCGGTGTTCCTAAGAAATTGCGTCCCCATTTGTCGTTTATAAAAGCCTCACGATCCCATGTCTTTATAGAGTATGGCGGATTTGCTAATACGATATCAAACTTACGCAATTTGCTTCCATCGACAAAGGCGGGGTATGCTAAGGTATCTTCTCTGACAATAGAAAAGTCTTCAACGCCATTTAGATAAAGATTCATTCGAGCAATAGCACTGGTAAGTGCATTAATCTCTTGCCCAAAAACCTTTACTCCTTGCCATGGTTCACCCTTTTTGCGAAGAAAGTCCAAACATTTTACAAGCATACCACCCGAACCACAAGTAGGGTCATAGATGCTTTCGCCCGGACGAGGTTGAAGTATCTCTGCCATCAAATCCACAACGGTACGGTTGGTGTAAAACTCCTGTGCCGTATTACCAGCATCATCGGCAAACTTGCCCACAAGATACTCATATGCCTGTCCCATCTCATCTGCTGGACACGCTTTAAGCGACAAATTGTAACGTGAGAAATCTTCTATCAAAGAGGTGATAATGTGGTCGGGCATCTTGGCTTTATTGGTCCACCCATCTTTAGGGCCAAAGATACCTTCCAGGCCTCCGATAACACGTCCATCGGCATGTTCGCCAGGGTTGGCTTGTTCAATAGCAATAAAGGCTTCGACCAAACGCTGGCCAACATTCTCAGTACACTCACGTACATCACGCCAATGGGCACCATCGGGAATACGAATTACTAATTCTTGAGCTTGAGCATTGGCATACTCTATACCGCCTTCGCAAACATAGCCTTCAAACTGCTCATCGTATACGTCAGAAATTCGTTTGAAGAATAGCAAAGGGAAAATATATTCTTTGTAACCAGCAGCATCAATCTGACCACGAAGGCGAGTGGCTGCTCCCCAAAGGAACGATTTCAAGTCTTCCAATGAAATAGGCTCATCGGGATTTCTATAATATTTTACAGGTTGTTCCATAGGGTTATAAGTTTATCAGTTTTCTAAATTCTTCTTCAAATCTCTTTACCTCCTCGTATGCCGCCTTGAACTCTGCAAGCACTTCTGCATATGGACGGATTTCCTCTTTGTGATATTCCACGTATTTATTAGGAGAAAGGTCATAATCCTTAGCCGCAATATCATCAAGAGTCACCACTTTAGAAAAGTCTTCTACATCCTCGTAATTGGTGTAGAGTTCGTATAAACGATTTACATCTTCTGGAGAAAGTATATTCTGTGCACGCTTTACGGTGAGAATCTTTGTGCCATCAATCATCAGTACTCGCGCACTATGTGCAGCCGGTTTCAAACGTCTTAATATCAAGAAACAGGGAGAAAGAGGTGTGCCATAGAAGAGTTTATCGCCTAATGTCACAACAGCTTCAACCAAATCGCTCTTTACCAATTTCTCGCGAATGCGGCCTTCTTCATTTCCACGAAATAATACACCTTGAGGCATAACAACCGCCATACGACCATTGCCTGATGCCATACTTTTCACCATGTGCTGAATCCAAGCATAATCTCCACACGAATCACTGGGTGTTCCCCAAACATTACGACCATATTTATCTGAAGACCATTCTACTGAACCCCATTTCTCAAGTGAGAAGGGCGGGTTAGCTATAACGCAATCGAACTTGGCAATCTCTCCATTCTGCAAAATCTTGGGTGAACGAAGTGTGTCGCCTTGCATAATATTAAAGTCACTGGCGCCATGTAAGAACAAGTTCATCTTTGCAATGGCCGAGTTGACAACGTTCTTCTCCTGTCCGAATATGCTTCCACAGCAAAGACTTGAGTGATTCATGTGCTGTACCGCCTCAATCAGCATACCGCCACTACCACATGCTGGGTCATACACAGTCTCACCTGGTTTCGGATCGAGAATGCGTACAAGCAAGATTACGACCGAACGAGGCGTATAGAACTCTCCAGCTTGAGCCTTACTGTCATCCGCAAATTTCTTCAGCAATATCTCATATGCATCACCCATCAAATCAGCTGGGTAATCATTGTTGCCCAATCTACGGGTGGATAGATGCTCTATCAAATCACGAATCTTACCATCAGAAAGGTTTTTCTTATCGGTCCACTTCTGTGCGCTGAACATCGACAACACGCCGTATAGTGTATCAGGATTTGCTAACTCTATACCTCGCATCGCACCAACAATTGCAGCACCAAGATTCTCGGAGCGTTCGCGAATATCACTCCAATGACAACCATCTGGAATTACAAAACGATGTTGTTCAGGCAAGGATGCATACTCCTCATCGCCACCACTTTCTTCAAGCGCAGTTTGAGTCTCTTCGTCATATACATCAGATATACGCTTAAAATAGAGGATTGGTGTTATATAATCTTTGAAGTTATCTTGACTCACAGGACCACGCAATATGTTGCATGCCTCAAACAGAAAGTTGTACAGATTCTGCACACCTTCCATTTTAAGGGTTTTCTCGTCTTTGGGAACCAGAGATTCTTCTTTATTTTTCTTTTTTGCCATAATATATTGCTATCATATGAAGATAGTGAATTATTTTGTAGAGTTAAGAAGCTCTTTTACATCTATATCGAGCACTCGAGCTATTTCTCGGAGTGTTGCCACATCGGGCTGGGATGTATTAGTGCACCATTTAGAAATGGTTGCAGGGTTTTTGCCTAAAACTTCTGCAAGCCATTTGCTAGTTTTCTTCTTTTCTACAAGAACTACTTTTATTCTATTCATGTCGTTCATGACGTAATTTTTATTGCTTTAAACGCAAAGATAATTAAAAGTCCATTAAAACCTGCAATTCCTATAATAATTCTTTTGCAAAAATGTTTTTTCCCCTTATTTGTAAAAATCAAATCGCCGCTACCACCATATTTCTTGGTGATAGCGGTCTTTGAAAAACTATCGGGCGCGTCCCTTATTCTGCTTCACACTGTATTTAGCCATAATGTATTTGACAGCATGTGAGAAGCATCTTCTTTGGAATGCAAAATCAGGTTCGTCAGGTCTGCGACCATCCCAACGTAAGTCTGATTCATTTCCTCCGCCTCCACCCCCTGATGGAACTACATAATCTCCACCTATAAGAGCTGTTGCTACAGCACATAATTCATCACGTAAAGATGGTATCGAAAGGTAGTCAAAAGTCTTCAATGCCAAATTAGACCAGTAATTCATACATTCAGTAAGAGTCTTGTTTTCTGCTTTCAACGTATGGACTTCTTTCATATCCACCAAAATGTTCTGGCGAACAGCTTCAACTTGATTAGCAGCTTCATTTCTATAAAGTTCTTCCAATTTACGCCCCATAGCGGTAAATTGCTTCTCGATAATTGTATTTTGGCGTTCCAGCCACTTATCGGTTCCAAACATTGGCGGTTTTTCTGTAATCTGTGGCGCATTAAACTCAATCTTGTAATTCTTGAACGGTCTATTCACAGAATGAATGTTTTGGATATCTTTCAGTAACGAGTCTAACTCCTGCTGCTTTATCATCAACTTGGTTTCCTTATCATCGAGTCTTTCTTGGCAATCTTGTATCAAATCCTCAATGCACGCTTTCTTGTTTTGATATTCAGCCAATACAACACGTCCTGCAGCCAAATCTTTCTCCAAGATTTTTAATTCATCGGAAAACATTTTCATTTCAGCCTCGATATTATCTTTCATGGTTTGCAATCCTCTGATGGCCTTTTCCATCTTCTTCTGCTCCTTTGCGAGTTTACGGATATAATCTCGCTTATTCAGATGCTGGATATTGCGACCTTCTACGCTGTCCCCCCTCTCCAAACCGTATTTGCTACCAACTTCTTCATAGAGTGAGGTATGCATTTCCTTGAGTATTGAACCATACTCATATTTATTCTTTCCGAATTTTGCAGACCACATCACACATTCACGGCCACTTTTAGGACGTACCCCAACAGGAACAATAAGTGCATGAATATGTGGTGACGTTTCATCAAGATGAACCTGAAAGCCGATGATATTCTCTTTCCCATACCTACGGCAACACCAATTATATACATCCAAAGCCCATTGCTCCACCTCTTTGCATCTATGTATATGGCTATTGTCCGAACCTTTATCCAGTTTTAGATCCTGAGTGCCAAATGCCATTCCCAATGTACGCTCTCGATTGCCACCAAAGATGAGACGAGCACAACAATTGGGCTGAATCTTACTATCCGCTTTGAATGGACGCCAACCAAGTTCATTTAGCCGTTCTTGCAAGCGAACATCAAGTCTTTTATCCTGATAGCCCAAAGAGTGAATCTTACCATCGGGGCCAATCTCAAAATTAAGCCTCATTCTGGTTTTGTCGTAGTTATTAATAGAATCGTTGTTCTTAGAATCAATCATCTTATCATCCCATCTTCTTTCGTTTTCATTGGCTTCTGCTGCGCCAAAAGATTTGCATGCATCTAAATGCATGGCTTGTTTAATACTTTCATTCATAGATCTAATGTTTTAAAAGTTACACATTTGAGCTTGCTCATTTAGAGTTGTGTTTGCCAACCACAAATGGGAGTTTCTTGCTGCAAAGCAAAAAGTCCTTATTGTGTTATGGGTTTTATTTTAACTCCTGGAACAAGTTCCTTTACCATTTTAGTTTTGTACAATCTAAGTGGATTCTGTCATCTGCTGAGCATCTATCAACTCCAAGCCTAGAGCGTCAATGAGATTTTGTAAAAGAGGGTTCTTCTCAATCATCATTTGTAGAATCTGGTGTTTGGATGGAGAGAATAGATAGTAGTCAGAAATATCAAGTCCTTTAGATCGTTCTTCTTCGGTTGCTATCTGCTCAAGCATATCCGAGACTACAACTCTGCTACAGATTCTTGTCAGAATTATCGATTTCTCTTTCCACAATTGTGTAGCTCCCAAGTCAGGAATTAGAGTTACATCCCTACCTTTAAGACTATGAACAAATTCTTCTTTGAAGCATCCATTAATGCCGCCAGTTGCCACCCAAACATAGTTCGGGATGAAGTGACTCATGACAATAGCCGTTTTTTCGCTTTCCACCAATATGACCGGTGCATCAGGATATCTTTTCAATAGATGTTCGCCAAATAGACATTGCTTCAGATTGAAATCTTTAAGTTGTAGTTCACGATGCGCCCAGCTTACATAACTGTGGGGTTCTTTAACCCTATGCCCTGTCTCAGAATTATAAAGTATAATCTTACCAGAACGTACCTGCTCATTAGCATCAATTTGCCAAAAAACTGTCGCACCTCCCCATTTAGCCGATGTACCAACATGATATAAATGGAATACCCTTTGGGCTTCAGCTTCACCAAACACCCTGCATAAGTATTTGTATAAGGGATTCTTCTCAAAATGAGCAAGACTCGCATTAAAATACTCTAAGGGAATAAAAGAGGGTGGCACAATAATTTCTTTTTCATGAGTACTTTTCACAGGCTGTACATAATCACTAGACCGTTCTTCCTTGATGTTTGCATTGGGATTATCACGAAAGAAATCACGTGGAGTGTAATGATAACCACAACTGATTTCATGGTCACATTTCCCAACCTCATTGGGAAAACTTACAACTCCCTCTTCATCAACATATTTCACAAAACATCGAGGTCTCTCACAACTAGGGCAAGCAATCTTGCTTCCCAAACTATACTTTTGCAAATGAAATCTATACTTGCTCATGGATAGATAAGTTTATTCGTTTGCACTATGCACTTTTGCACTATGCTTTGTCTGTAATTCCTCAACTTGGGTTGAAAGTGCAATAGTGCAAGATGCATTTGATGTTTGGTGTTGAATTTTTCGATATTCGCCATGCTTGTTTTTTTTCAGAATTGGCTGCTTTGCCTGACAGAGTTTCTTTAATGCATAGAATACGGTTCTTCTGGGTATTTCATATATTTTCGCAGCAGCGATAGCATCGCTTGCTGTGAATGTATTACCCAACTGAGATAACCAGTCTTCTTTTACATCACCGATAGTATTAGACAAAAGTATCTCTTGTATCCTATGGTAAGTATCTTCATAGTAATCAACCATACGAATAGCGGATTTCACAGAAGACAGGCTTACTGGCTGCATATCTCCTTCGCCTACAGCCCATTTCATTATCTGAAATATCAACGATAAACGTCCTGCATGGCCATTAAGTTTCATGCTGCGACTCTCCACATCTGCATCATCATCAATGCTATTAACATTATCAATGATATTGTTATACCAATCATAAAAATACACCTCTGCCTCCTCGGTCATTTCCAAAACTTTTGGTTCTGCAACATTCCTTGTTTCATTAATCGTGCAGGGAATTTCAAGTACTTTGTTGAGAATAGTCGCCCATTGCCCTGCTATATCAGGTTTAGGAACACTATTATCATTTCTTCTCCATCTTGAAATCTTCCTGTCTTTTGGAAAAATGAAGATAAACCTATCAAGGAATCCGTTAGCAATGAACTCTTTTCTGAACACCTCATGTAGCATGTTGGTCTGTACCGTTCCTATTACATTAATACACGGCGTTTTAACACGAATATGACGTGATGAGGACTTGCGTAGAACTTTAATCGTACCACCACTATAAGCTGTTAGCAGAAGTTCAATAAGATTATTATTGCCATTGTATCTCTTTGCGAAATTGAATAGCCCAATTATCTCGTCTACAATTATAGCTATCCCTCGTGGATTGCGCCAATGAGCCTCTACCATTGCTTCTGGTGTGAAGTCAGATATAATATTGGTCAACCACTTGGGCACTTTCAATTTATCATTTCCTCCGTTCGCCTGCTTGGCACACTCATATTTCTCAAGTTCCTCGCTATATTTCTCGTCAAGACGATCGTCCAAATCGTTGATAGGTTTGTAAAGGAAGTTAAGAGGAGGAGTTTTACCTAAACCAGGTCGCCCAATAAGCATCATATAAAGAGATGGACTGTCTTTCCACTCATTCCTGATATTGATTTGGTACGAATTGCCAATGGCAGCCGCCATCGCAGATATAATAATGGATGCCACATACTCAACATTGAAATTTTCATAACGAGAAAGGTTCAGAATAATTTCCTGAATTTTATCAGGGAAAACATCCAACGGCAATCCTCCATCAAGATTATACTCTACCTTTGCTCGGAGCATATTGGTTAAATGCAACTTATCGACCATAACCACCTCCTCTCCGTTGGGGTAGTTCATCACTTGCCGCAAAGGCATCATAGTGAAAATTGCGCAGGAATCGGTCTACATCTTCTTGAGTATACCAATATTTGTCTCCTTGACGTGAATATCCAAGGTAGCCATTATCACGCAATTTCTTCAGATATTTTTCCTTTATACCCAATTTTGCCATCAGTGCCTTATTATCATATAGATGATTTTGGGGCATTTGATGTTGAGCCAAAGCCTTTTCATGCTTCTCTACAGTGTGGAGAATTTTCTCCAGCAATTCCCGTTCACATAGGGACTCTACATTCTTAATTTTAGCCATATACAATTTAAATTATGGCTCAACTGTCCTGATGCGCACTCGGACTTTTAAGCCGGGTTATTTTGCCATGGTACGATTGTGCACATCGTCCATAACCGCAGCGAAAGTATAGAATCCTTAGGAGGTGAAAAGTTAGGATGAATTAGACTAATGCGTTAGGAATAATGTTAGGATTGAGTTATTTTGATATTAGGATTGAAATATAACCACCTGATTATAAACAAAAAAGAGTAGTCAAGTGGCTACTCGAAAAATTTATCAATCTCTGTTGATTTTGTTGGTACTGGAAGATCTTTCCTATTTGAACGTGATTGCCCCAATCCTGAAACATCAAATAAATTATTTAGTTCCGTATCAGGGAAAAAGGCAGTTCTTCCAAATTTCCAAAATTCCCTATCATCAATATTGGAGACCGTTGGTTTATCTCCACAATATATGCGACCACACATATATGCTAAAAGAACTTTAGACTCGTTCCATATATAGTGTGTGCCATCTTCTTTCATATAACCAGCTTCTATGGCCTTTGCAAAAACTTTACGAGCCAATTCTGTATCCAATGTTTCAGAAAGAATAATTTCAGCATCAACAGATACAACTTCTTCCACATTCTTAATATTTTTCTCACGAAGAATTTCTGCACCAATGACTAATGCAGCTGCTGAAATCAGAAACATAATTGTGCCCCAAAACTCTGATGAGCCAGTTTCGTTATCGCTGACAGGGTTTACAACCCCAAGTCCAACGAGTAATAATGTGCCTACGAATAATGTAATTGCACTCGACCATAGAATTACTCTTGCATATTTTTTGAAGACGAAGGCAATTGCCAACAAAATAACGCAAAGACCAATATTAAGAAATATAATCTGCAACATACTTCATTCAAATTATTTCTAGAGTTTTAAATTCATCTTTTAAACGTGCCACCTCGGACGAAAGAGTCTCAGGCAGAAATCTGGCATATACTTTCTCTGTAACATCTGTACTGCCATGCCCTAAAAGGCGACTTACTACAGTCATTGACAACCCTTTGTTTAATGCAAACACTGCAAATGAGTGTCTAGCTACATGCATTGACAAATTAAACGGCAACCCAATCTGTTCGCCCACTACCACAAGTGACTGATTGATGCATTTAGTGGCATTATTGCGAGCTTTATAAAGGGCTTCAGCATCATCTAGGTCTAATTCTTCTTTCACAAGATTGAATACATATTTGCAGCCTTCCCGTTTTTCTTGCCACTGTCTTAAGATAGATATAGCTTGCTCTGTAAGAGGAATAACATGGCGTTTGTTTGTCTTAATCATAATTTTTCTCAACTCTTTCTTCTCAAAGTTGATATGCCCCCATTGCAATGTCATTACATCCACAACACGAAGTCCACAAGCATGGAAAGCAAAGAAAAAAATCTCTAAAAACTCTCTCCTACGTGGTTCAGGACAGGTTTTGTAGTATTCCAATAGAGCAAGTAATTGTTCTTTATTCAGGCTCTTCCCATCAAATTCACTCTCCTCTTCCGACAAAGATACCTTAGTAATAATACGCATATCCTGTATTCTTGCATTAACAGAAGGTTCCAGCATACCCATCTCACATGCGTAAGCACATGCTTTTAATATTGGTGTTAAAGAGTGATTGATTGTTGCATCACTATTCTGCTTTATCTCTCTACGCCACAAAATATATGCATCCAATAATTCAGGAGTGATATCGCCAACATAGATAGAATCGGCACGATATGTACCCTGTTTCGTGGAACGAAGGAAGGTTTGGAATATATTCATTCCGCTTTTACCGTTTTCATATCGACTACGGCCAATCTTGTTTCTTGAGTATTCTGAATAAAGACGCTCCAATGTGAACTCAACAAAATCTTTTCCTTGGTCTGGGCGCGTCAATGGCTTATCTGCAAGGAATCCCGAAATAATGTCAGCAGTGATTTGATTGGGATGCTTTTCATTATACTCTGCAAGCATAGAGTCAATCCGGTCAACACGTGCCAACAACAGTTGATTGAGACGTTTGTACTCAGATCCATAACTGACACGAATTTCTCCACGACCTTGATTGCCGTTCTGATTCCAGTCGGTTTCCTTAACAAAGACATTTGTTGTCTTACGTATAATTTGCCTATTCCAAGTATATTCCAACTCAATAGGGTAGGCTTTATTTTTGTCAGACTCCTTCGGTGTGCGGAGACGATATTTGCCCAACGGATATAATCTCTTCGGTCTTCCCATACGCTTCCTTTTGTTTTAATATTCCTGAGGATGCACAAAGGTAGTGTATTTTAGACAAACAAACTCTGTTTTCAAGAAGAAAAATTGCATTTTAGACAAACAAACCACACCATTTAAGCCTATAAAACACCAGCGGGACAAACAAATTATTTTTGCTTATCCCGCTGATATTAAATCATTTAATTTGATTTTAGCTTCTTAATATTCCTCCTCGTTGAAGAAAAAATCTTCTTTACTCGGATAATCCGGCCAAATATCTTCTATGCTTTCATAAATTTCGTCTTCATCTTCCATCTCCTGCAAGTTTTCAATAACTTCCAGCGGTGCTCCTGAACGCATAGCGTAGTCGATTAACTCATCTTTTGTTGCAGGCCATGGTGCATCTTCCAGCTTTGAGGCCAATTCCAATGTCCAATACATAGTATCTTAGTTTTAAAAAGTTTTACATTCCATTATTGAGCCACAAAAGTATAACAAATTCTTTCATTTGCAACTCTTATCCCAATAAATTTCATCATGCTGTGTTAATTGATTTAACTTTCTGGAAAGAATAAACAAATAATCAGACAATCTGTTCACAAATTGCTTTATTTCAGGATCAATTATACAATTTTCATGTTCTTCCAGTGCCAATATTCTACGCTCAGCACGGCGACATACCGTACGGCAAACATGACACAACGATGCAGAGAATGCTCCTCCCGGAAGAACAAATGCCTTCAATGGGGGCAAAGAGTTATCCAGTTCGTCAATAGCAGTCTCCAAACGCTTTATTGCTTCAGCAGAAATCTGACTTTCTACATGCAGTTCAGTCACAGACTGATCTGTTGCCAAATAGGCCCCGAGTGAAAAAAGCTTGTGCTGGATATATAAAAGAAAGTCACAAATCGCAACATCCTCTACACAGGTTGCTAAAACACCAATATTAGCATTCAGTTCATCCACTGTACCATATGCTTCCAAACGTATATGTGTTTTAGGAACTCTCATTCCTCCAACCAGCGAAGTTGTTCCACCATCTCCCGTCCGGGTATAAATTACACTCTTTTTCATAGTACAAATATGTTATTAAAAGAAATTCACAATGCGATGTTCTTTTATCCTTTTTTTATCAAAAAAGACCAAGCCCACATCATACAAGTCGAACGTCACTCCAGTTCTTGAATCAGCTACAACCTGCTTCCACCATTGACGTTTTTCTTTAGTTGCATAAGGCGAGCCTATAAAAAAACAAGTCCTTGAAGTAACATAAGGAAGAAGCATGTCAAATGCTTCCTTATAATAAGGAGTAAAAGCAATATGCACGATATCCGGACAAGACTGTCCCTCTACACGACTTCTCAACAGAGAGAGGACATTTCCGCAACGATAATCTACCTCAGGAGCATCTTTCAGCAAAGATATAACTTCTTCGTGTTCTTTCCCTTCATCAAATGTACACAAAGGCACATGCTTCGCTTCACTCATATACCTAGCCGATAAACCACTACCAGTTCCTACTTCAAGCATATTCCGAGGCTGCAAATGATTTACCAAACGAAATAACAACCGATCCGTTTTTTCACGATAATGAGGCAAGTGTTCAACTTGTTTTCTTTTGGCATGCAACAAATTATAGGCATAAAATGCCAAACGCTCATAAACGACAAAAGTTATCAGAAAAAAATCGGAAGGAGAATGTACTCCATATCCACACCGATGGCGGAAACGACAGCACCAATTCCATCCACGTAAAAACAGGTTCGGCATAAATTATCTTCTTTAGTACGGTGAACAAAGATAGAAAAAATATTGCCATCCGAAAATTATCGGATGGCAATATATCAATAGACTAAAAAAACAATCTACATCTTTTTTACTTGCGTGAGCCCAGTTTATCATCCAGATACAAAATACCTGCATGGTCACCGCATTTCTTCAGCTTTTCAACGATACCCTGAGCTGTAGCTTCTTCTTCTACCTGTTCACGAACATATCCCCACAAGAAATCTTGAGAAGCCTTATCTTTAACCTCAGAAGCTACATTTACCAAATTGTCAATCAATTCAGAAACGTGGCATTCATGTTTGTAAACATGTTCGAACACTTCGAGTACGCTACCCCATCCTTGTGGAACAACATCGATTTTATCAACCAACGCAACTCCACCACGTTTTGCTACGTAATCAGCAAGATCATAAGCGTGTTGCAACTCTTCCTGAGACTGTAGCTTCATCCAATGTGCAAAGCCATCAAAACCCTCTTTCTTCAAATAGAAAGACATAGACAAATAAAGATTAGACGACCACATTTCAGCTGTAATCTGATCGTTGATTGCTTTTTGTAATTTTTCTGAGATCATAATATCTTTAATTTTAAAAGTAGTAATCTTACACTACTTTATAAACAAATGAAATGCCAACAATCTTTCTCTACAGTAAATTTTTATGAAATATTAAGTCACCAAGGTTATCTTTGAACAATTCTGCCAAGTTGTCACAATTCAATCTGAAACAAAGATAACAGAGGTTTGACAAAAAGGCACGGCAGAGAAAGACAAACAGAGAAGAAATATCCCATCATCAAATGACAGGATATTTCAAGATACAAATAGTCTTAGTGCACGTCATTGTCATTAACCAGCAACTTACCTTGATATTCACCGGTTAATGTATGCAGGAATGCAACAAGCTGCTTAACTTCCTGATCATTCAAATCGACACCTATTTCATATTTAGCCATTGCCTTGACGATTTCATCAAGAGTAGCCTGTGTTCCATCATGGAAATAAGGAGCAGTCAGAGCTACATTACGCAAGCCAGGTACTTTGGAACGATGTCTGTCTCTTTCATTTTTTGTTTCCTTAAAACGTCCATTATCCTCAATGGTCAACTCAGTACCTCTGTCTGCGAAATAGTCATGCTTAATACCCAGCAATTCATACGATTGTCCTCCCATATTTTCTCCAACATGACAAGTGGCACAGTTATATTTCTTGAACAAATCGTAGCCAGCCAGTTCATCTGCAGTCATAGCAGTTTCATCTCCTTTCAGGTATTTATCGAAACGAGAGTTAGGAGTAAGCAATGTTCTTTCAAATTCCTGAATAGCATCGGTAATATTCGCCTGATTAAAGCCGTCAGGATATACTTCCTTAAAAGCTTTCGAGAAGTCAGCATCTGCATTCAATTTTTCACAAATCTCATCAAACGAAGTACTTGCCATTTCCACAGGATTCAAAGGAGGACCAGCCGCCTGATCAGCCAAAGTTGCTGCACGTCCATCCCAAAACTGCACAAAATTATAATGTGCATTATATACCGAAGGAGCATTTACACCACCAAATTGTCCACCAACTCCTTCAGAATATTGCTTATTATCCACTCCTCCGGTATTCAGACCATGACAAGAAGAACAAGAAACCGTATTGTCTGAAGACAAACGTACATCATGGAAAAGCAAATTTCCTAATATAACCTTACGAACGTCGACAGCCACTGAATCCTGAATCGGGCGAATGGTTTCATTATTCCATTTCGCATCAGCAAGTAAATTCGGATAAAAAGCAGCACGCTGTTCTTTCGCCCAATTTAATGCCATCTGCTTTTCAGTATCACTCAGTGAAGCTCCCCAATGTATCAAATAATATTTGGCCATAGGCATAGACCCATCAAGAATTACTTTTTCCACCTTTGCCAAATCTACTTCACTGATTTTTTCCCTTTCTTCAGCGCTTCCATCATTGGAGCCATGTCAAAAGAACGATACGCCAACCGAATATCTTCCTTTACCAATTTACCGGCAAAAGGGAAGTTCGCATAAAACGGGAGTTGAGGATTTGCTGTATGACATGCCATACACCCACTGCTCTCAATGATTTCCGCCATCTGAGCATTACTGTCCAAACTGGTTGAAGGAGCCTTATTCACAATCCGGTATGTACCGAAAAGTACTACAGCCACCACCAACACTGACAGAATAATCTTAGAACTTTTCTTCATAATTTGTTAGTTAGAGTTAAACAACTTGGTCTATTTATCACTATTTTAATATTCAGGAACGGTTATATAAATGTATGCTTTGCTGGGCAGAAGGAAGATAATTCACACCATACCAGCACATTTGAAGAGAAAGAAAAGAAACAATCAGGACCCAATACAATGTACGTGGAGACGAACGTCGGAATAGCCGCAAATGTATATACAACAAATATCCCGCCCAGGTAAAAGCAGCCCAAGTTTCTTTGGGATCCCAACTCCAGTAATGCCCCCACGCAGCTTTTGCCCAAATAGCTCCGGTAAGCATACCGATAGTAAAAAAAGCAACCCCGGTATACACCAGGTTATCAGCAGCCTCCAGATAATTTTCCCGATGACGGTAAAGCCCCATACAAGAAAGAATAAAAGCACATCCCAATACGGAATAAGAAAACATATAGACTGTGACATGGGGTACAAACCAAAAGCTTTGCAAAGCAGGCATCAACGACTGGTCATGAATTTCAGGCTTCAAAATATTAAGTAAAACAAACACAGTTCCTACTATTGTAGAAAAAGCCAAAATCCAACGGTACTTCCACCGAAGATAAGTAAGCAGTCCAGACACTCCCATAAAAAAAGAATACCAAAGCCGTGTTTCTCCCATGGTACGTAGCGGAGGGCGCTGTAAACTAATCCAGAAGCCAGCTATAAAAACGCTCAAAGTTATTGTGCCCAACACACTCAATATGACTGCCATACGACTTTTTACGTTGGAAAACAAAGCAAATCCAGCTCCCAATATCCATAAAGCCACAGCAACGATAGCAAACAAATAGAAATTATCCCAGGTTATCATTTCCAAAATCGGTTAACTTAAATAAACAGACAACTAATTTTGCTTTTCAGCAGAAGATGCATCACTTCTCTTCGGTCCTTCCAGAAACAAAAGAAATCCTCCCACCAGCATCATTATAATTCCGGCCAACATGACATATTTTAGCGGTTCACGCACTATTTGTACTACGCAATATGCTGGTTCAGGCGAATGCATATCATACGATGTAAGGTAATAATCCTCTCCCCAACCTGCACTATATGGATGGTTTACCTCCAAACGAATTACTTGTTCATCAACAATAATATCTGCAAAAAAATGCCGTGGAGTGCCATTAGCATAATGTTCGACTGCAAACTCTTTCAGTTGAAACGGTTTATCTAAAAAAACGGTTCTTCCCTGAGAAGTAAATGCTTCATTATTGGGCTTATCACGAAAAACAGGAAGACGCAATGTTTGTTCACTGGCACTTCCCACAAAACCGGCAAACAAAGCCAGCCATAATCCAGCATGATTCAGAATAAAACGCCAATGTTTTTTTCCAGACAGCAGATAACGACGAACGGTAATCATTCCCAAATGGGTAAGCAAACTAAAAAGTCCGGCTACAAATATCCAGGATGACATAAAATTATAACACCCCAACATTGCAAATGGCCCTTGTTTTCTGGTAGCATCTTCAGGCGACAACTGTGGAAATAAACCAATCACCAGACATCCGGCCAAAAACCAACCTAATGTCCATCGTGTAGCAGAGGAAGAAAGTAAAATACGGACTATAACCCAATTGCGCAATTCTTTATAGCCATACCATATCAGAACTATCCATAATAATGCTATTACAGCATTCAATGGAAAAGCAAAAAACTCAAATGAAAAATTTCCAAATATGCACTGTAATACTACCGATAGCAGAAACAGCAATGAAAATAATAGGTTAGTCGTTAAGTTCATTCATCTTTGGTTGGTGAAATAAACACAAAGATAATACATATTTGCTATTATTACATTTTTAATATAAAAAATAATACAGACTCTTTTAAATAAAATGCATCTGGCTCAAACCAATTAACATATATACTAAAACAAGAATCTCTCGGCTCTCTTTGAAGAAAGCATTTCTATCTATGATGGATTTCAAAAAGACTGGTTAAGTTACCAACCCCTATCATTCTACAATAGTTCGTTAAAAATTCGCCAAGCCTAAGCGGCTCTGGCAGTAAATAAAATG
>OIHZ01000069.1_pt1 | contig 43993 bp, 77 predicted proteins | sample 1583041 | NCBI WGS metagenome assembly OIHZ01 (sample SAMN02675044, study PRJEB24791) | human gut metagenome, SKBSTL002 | isolation source: stool | host: Homo sapiens | place: USA
AGAGGTTAACATTAATTAGTACAAGTCTATTAAATCGAACTATAATGAATGCATTCTTATCAAACCTAGGTTTTACTGTAACCATTGATTTTACTTTGTTTTGAGCATTTTTTATTTGCTTATAAAGTGGCAAATTTGCCATATAAGTATATAAAATGAAACACGAAATTGAACGTGTTTCTTTCTACTTTAAAAATAGCCGGCAGATAAACTCTACCGGCTATAGTTTTATTTTTCGTACACAGTGACGTATTTTGAGGATGCCGTGATATATAACCCGGATTTAAGCTTGTACATACTGCCACCGCCGACCTTGATCGGTCCGCTCGCAACGGTAAAGACTTCATTCTTCTGTACTCTTTTTGCTACTGCTGATTTATCCCAGCTCGGTGTTTTTCTCACTGCCAGATCATCCACCAGAACTTTTACGTATTTTTTCTTTTCTGGAAGTTGTACCGGTGCAACTGGCTTAGGTGCCGCCTGCACATAGTCTGCTAATGCATATGCAATTGCTGCACAGATCTGCTCGAATTTAAGCTTGTACGTAGCTGCATCTGGATCATTTACAAAGCAGACCTCAATCAACATAGACTTTGCTTTAGTCTTTTTGATTACGTACAATCCGCTACCCTCTTTTACTCCACGGTTAGCAAATCCAAGGGCAGCGATATATTCACAAACTTCTATTGCGTCAGGATACTGTCTTCCCTGGAATGTATATGCTTCCACACCATGTCCTTTTCTTGCCTTATCATTATTGAAATGAATACTAATAAAGTAATCAAGATCCGTTCTGTTTGCCATCTCAACTACTTTTTGTAAATAGGCCTTCTGCGTCGCCGCTTTATCTATTGTACACGGCACAACTTCCACACTGCATGCTTTAAACATTTCTGTCAATCTGCTGCATACCTTTCTTGTTTCAATACTCTCTACAATCACGCCTGATGTACCTGATCCAGCTCCTGATAATGTGTGTCCTGCATTTAATCCAATTCTCATATTCTATTCCTCGCTTTCAATTGTGTCAATTCCATACTGTACTGCACACTCATGCTCGATCTTGAATCCGCGATATTTACTCCATCCTGGTGCGAAATATGCAACGTCTGCTGATGATAAAAGTTCTAATGATTTTCCAAGGAACCACAATGGCTTCGCATCGTGTGGTGCATCCTTAAAGAAAGAATCAATGATTTCTACATCATCTCCTACTTTCTGCTTTGCTACTTCAATTGCTTTTTCTCTTTCTGCTAAAATCTGCTCGTCCGTCTTGTCCTTCATTGGCTGACTGATAAATAATTTTTTCATACCTCAATTCTCCTTCTTTTCAATATACTGTTTGAACATTTGATGCATTCCTGTGCTTGCCAATCCGCTAAATAAGCCACTTAATAAGATGGATGCTGTGATTGTCCATCCGTTGATCCAAATGGCTAAAAGCACACCTAATACCGCACAAATGGTAGGGATATACTTGTTGTCCACATCCTTAATCCACTTCTTCACGACATAGCCTACACAAAGGCAAATGCCTACGATCACCGGCACCATAAATTCTGTTAAAAATCCTAAATCTGTCATGTTTAAATCCTCTCTTTCTGCTTCAGATGAAGCTCTTCAATTTCATTTTTCATCTTTGTGACCATTCCATTTCCGCCCAACGCATGATAGGCATTGTACATTTCCATAAAATTCTGGTAGGCATAGGATGGAATTTCTTTGAGAGCCATGTATTTATCATGGTACTCGATCAGTTGTACTCGAAGCAAAAGCATCGTTCCTCTACTGTTCGCATCTCTGTCTGACTTCTGATTTTTCAAAAGCCACACTATGTATCCCATTAATGCGGTCAGAACGATAGGCAAAGCAATCGTGTACGTTTCTTTTAACATCTCCATTGGATCATCTTCCTTTCTTTTGTATAATTCAATTATAATATTTCAGAATAATTTTTTTGTTCCATTTTACTTCGCATAACCAGAGTTAAAATGCTGCAAAAATAGCATAAGAACTAGTGGTGTATGTGCCATTCTCAATTTTAATTGTTTGTCCTGTTTTTAATGGTACAGTTTTATCTACAATCATAAGACCAGCATTATCACCATTATTAGTGTAAGGATTAAAAATGGGTACATTATTAATATATATTTTTGTATTTTGACCACTTCCGTGTGCATATGCAGACACGTTTACAAAGCAATCTCTTGTTGCTGTATAAGTTACTGTTGCACCAGCGGCGATGGTTGTATTACTTTTTAAAATTGTGCTAACGTCAATAAACGATTTCACATGGTCAAGAGCACTTACTGAACCGGCACCTCCTGTTCCACTTGCAAAGTATTTATATAAAGTACTGTTTTCTACTGATGCGGTACGTTGCTGTACAATCCCCCAAACAGTACGGGAGTTAATATCTACATTTGAATCTGTAGATAGTACTCCTGAAAAAAAGTCTGCATTTGATGCAACTACATCAAACTCAATCGAATACATAGGAGTTATTTGCCCCATCAAATAATTTTTATTTATATAATCGCAGACAGTTTTTGCGTCATCAGCAATATTTGGTAGTGCTAATTTGATATACGTTTTTTTTGAATTATTAACATTAGTTAAACTCTGGTTAACCTCATCAAATCCACCCTTGATCCTGTTCTCCAGATCATTCATCTCTTCCGCAGAAAATGCATTTCCCTCTGCTGAGATCTGTCCCTCTGCTCTCGCTACGGTCACAAGTTCCGTGCTGCCGTCCTCATGTGTTAATTTTCTTCTGTTCGGGTACTCGGAAATACGATTCACCCATGTTTTCAAACTAAATGCCATGATAAAATCCTCTCTTTCTTATAAAAGTAATCCAATGCTCTGTCCGGCATAGATTTCTTCGCCTGCGTAATGAACAAAGTTTGAATTATAAACTTCATAAATGTCATGTAATATTTTCTCAATATCATTAATTTTCTGGTACGTGTTAATCGGCTGCTGTGGAACTTCCGGTGTCTCTACATACCGATAACCGGCATTCCGCAGTGCTGTCACATTCTTTAAAAGACTGTCAAAATATGTTTTATCCGGATATGTGGGGAGATTATCTTTACAAGTGACCAGAGAAATGTTCAGCAATTGCGCTATGACATAGCAGTTGTTTTCATTCCGCCTGACATCCGATAAGTTGAATGCGCCTTTCATCCCCTGCTGCCATTCCGTTTTTTCACTGTCTGTCATATTCTCCCAGCCTATATTCCGAAGTTCCTGTACACGGTCTACATCCGCTTGTGTACGATCATACACAAACCACGGCAGAATATACTCGATCGTATTCTCGTAGGTACTCTTATTTCCTGCCTCATCATACATTTCAAGATATATATGGTATAAGCTATCCTCTGCCACATCTACCGTTGCACGCCACTTCACCGGATATGCTTCATCCTGGATAAAAACTGTCTCAACACCATTTACAGTTCCGGCAACATAAGCGATGTCTGTTGACAGTTCAAAGCTGATCGTTCCGGATGCCATCAGCTTACCTCAACCGTGATAGCTACACTTGCACTCGTACTTACCGGATTTGGCGAAAGTGTGATTCCCTTTAATTCTGGCACTGTGGTATCAAGCTTGACGCTCAGTGTGATGCTTGTCGTCTGACCGGCTCCGTCCTTTGCAGTCACCACAATGCTGTTTGTTCCCTCTGCAAGTGTCACAGCCTTTGTAAAACTTCCGTCTGATCCTACTGTTACTGTTCCAAGACTTGTGCCATTTAAAGTCATTGTCAGTGTGATCGGACTTGATGTTGCATCATTGGTCTTTCCTGTCACGTTCAGTGCTGCTTTATTTGTGATAAATCCAGCCGTAGGTGATGAAATCGTAAGTGTTGGCGGCACAGTATCAATCGTGAATGCTGAAGAAACCACCGTTGCCGCATTGCCGTCATTATCTGACGCATTGATCGTGATAGTGTGGTTTCCATCATTAAGTGCCGTCTGTGGCGTAAATGTAAACTGATAACCATTTGTAATCCCTTTGCTTACCATTCCTGTGCTTGAAGTTGTGTATGTAGTGCTGTCTACTTTAATTTTTACAGATGACAGCTTAACTCCTGATCCACCGGCTTCATCCACGACTTTAAATGTGATAGGCTGCTTATTGTTTGTCACATGTGCGCCTTTTGATGGAGATACCAGTGTAATTTTAGGCTTCATCGTTTCTTTTACAACCAGTCTCAATGCTTCTCCCAAGGTGGCATCTGTAGCATCTTTCGTAACTACAGTTCCTGCATCATTGGTAATCTCAATTTTAATCGGATAATACTTGTTGGCCAGATTGTATGATGTGGTTGCAGGGGCTGTAATTGTTCCAACCCATTTTCCATTACTTAAAGTAAGATTCGTCCACACTCCATCAACCTGTACCCTTACTTTTACAATTGCCATTAAATCACTCCTATCTCCTGTCCAGCTATAAGTTCATGATTGCTGGACCTGGTATATTTTGTTTCTGTGTAATATGTCTCTACATCATCTGCCACAACCGTTATTGTTACTTTGGTTTTCGTTGTGACTTTCTGACTGGATAATTTTGCGCTATATATAATTGGTCTCATTTCCATTAGATGATCACATCTCCTCCCGTATATAATTCAGTTCCGGCAAATACATCCTCAGTAACGACAATTGAGTACCCCATGCACGTTGCCGTTGCGATAAATCCACCGGTCAAATCAAGCGTCTGGCTTTCAATCAATGTTGTCGATGTCTTGCCACCGATGGAATTTATATTCGCCCAATTTCCTACCTGCTCTAAGTCAACCAGGTACTTCATTCCCACCTTTTTTCTCAAGGCATGATAATCCAAAAGATAAGCGGCGATATCAGGTAATATATCAGCATTATAAATGGTACATCCACTGTACTTTTTTATATTTTCTGTCTCCCCGGATTCGATTTTATCTACACGTTTCTCATAAGAAAAAGTCGTGTTTGCATATTTAATACCTGTAATATGGCACTGTCCGGCATCCGGCATGTTAATGATGAGATAATTTGTTTTTACTTCTTTCAGCGTGCCGACACTTGCCGTGATGGACGATGGAAGATATGGACTTGAAAATGTAATCTTGGTATCTCCGGCCGGCAATGTTTTCTTATAAATGTCTGAGTTTTTTTCTTCCAATGCATAGTTTTTCATCTCAATATTCACACCAGAGATATATTTTTCAAGAGATACTTTCGTATTTCCATTAAATTTGCGATCCGTCCCGACAGTGGATTTCACATATCTGTCTGTCTTATAAACCTTGATGGTATCGCTCCGGCTGTCATCCGCAACCGCACCACACGCAAAGCATACCTGTTGCAATGCCTTACGGCACGTCTGGATGGCTAAATAGCCACTTAAAAGTGTGTTACCTACTTCTTCATCAATTACATATTTTTTTATTCCTACTGTTGCAAATATTGCATTCAGTATCACTCCTGCACGGACATTGTTATATACCTGTCCTTCATAAAATGTATACTTATCTAATAACCCAACTACATCAACTAGCTTAAATTTTGCAATATTCTTTGAAAAAGAAAAATCGTCGATGAAGAATGCTCCCATAGGAATCATGTTTCCGTTATTAAACTCTGACAAAGTGACTTCCTGTGTTTTCTGCACACTATTCCATGCTCCGTTTTCGTTTTCTGCATCAAAATCATTATTCATATCAACAATTGAAATATCTGCTTCGTTAATAGACAAGGCTGCAGAGGTCACATCAATGTCCTCCTGCACCTTGGCTGTCTGGATCATATCCTTATCCCACACGATATATTTTCCATATAAAATATACTGAAGCTTAATATATCTCTGTGGAAAGCTTGTTCTTACAAATTCAATCTCGATTTTTCCGTAATTCTGCACCTGATTATTGCAAACATAAATAAGGCTGTCCGGGTAAAATGTCTCTGTGATTAATTTTGTACCGGCGATTGTATACCATGTGATTTTCAACTCTGCTGGTGGCTCATCTTCAAAATAAAGTGTGATCGCTGCGGACGTGTGCTGCTCTTGGAACGTGACTGTAATCTTAGGATCTGTTTCAAAAGTACAATCTTCCTTCGATAACGCATCATTCCAAAATGCAATGTCTTTCGGATTTTCCGTCAATACGCTTTTACTTCCATCTAGCACAAATTGGTTCAGTTCAAAAGTCCCATAACTTTTCTGTTCCGTCTGTTCTGCAAATAACTCTATTGAACCTATGCCCTGGTTATCATCTGTCGTGACCGAAGCATCCGCAAGTGCGGTAACATCTATAAATTTCATTTCTGCCCTGCAATATGTTCTCATAAATGCCCCCTTACGGTGTCTTAAATGGTTTTTTACTCGTCATTTTCCAAGACAAGCCTTTATATTTCGCTCCGTTGTCAAATACCTTTTCTACTTCATCTTTAATTGATGAAAAATACCCATAGAAATCAAACTGCTTGCTTGCATCCGGTAAAGATACATGATGGAATCTGTTTTCACAATCTGTTATATGATCCATCAGTTTATCATAAAGTCCCGAATCGTCTATTGTGCCAATTGAAATTGTATAGTTCTTATAGATTCCTATACTCTCAATATGAATATCTCCGTCCTCTGTCCTCTCTGCATACTTTTCCAAGAAATCCAAAGTCCTTTGAATAGACACCATAGGGATATTATATGTAATTCCATCAATGATAAGTCCTTGTGTATACTTATGTACCATCTTATCCCTCCGCTATCCCAAGTCTTATTTCTTCGTCCTGTAAATACGGTAGATTGATTCTTGCGAACTCTTTACCATCCACAGCCAGCACTACTGTCTTTGCACCGCTGTAGTCAGGCATTTTGCTTGCAAGCTTCGATGCAAGGTCGTCCATCCATCCGGTATTATTTTCAAGCGGCAGGACAGCTTCTCTTCCGGCTTCGCCGATTTCTGCAAGTGTCATTCCGGTTGTTACGCCACCGTTGGCAAGACGAGGTAGATTTACAGTAGAAATTGTCGGAATACTTGGATGCCATGATCCGCCACCCAAAAAATCAGGTAAATCAAATCCAATGCTGTTAAAGCCAGAAATCAATGAATTGAGACCGTTAATAACATGATTTACCATACTTTCAAACAACTGAATTACACTGTTTACAAATCCTCTTACGGAGTTTTCTGTATGCCTAAGTGCTTTATCTGTATCTTTGGTAAATAAAACTCTAAGTGCAGAAAATACTAACTTTATACCAGCTAACAAAACATTTACTAAGTCTAATATTGTATCAACAGTACCTTTTACACTTTTTCCCAAATTATTTAAAATAGGTGATACTACTGGCAATATATTTTCAATAACCCACGCTATAATAGGCTTTAAAATATTTGTCCATAGACCATTTAATATGTCTATAACTAGTCCAATTGATTCCATTATATTGTCGAAAACAGGCTTTAAATGGTTTTCGTATGTATCTTCGAACATTTCAGCCCAACTTTCCAAAATTGGTAGAATATAGGTCTCCCAAGATTCTATGAGAATGTCTAGTAATTCACTCATTCCATTTTTTACATTTTCGATAAACGGATGAATATGTTCATCGTACAATTCTGTGATTTTATCGGTCACATGCTGTACACCGTCTGATATAGTCGTTGTCAAATCCGCAATCACACCAAGAAGTCCATCCAAAGCATCTTTTAAAGCATCCTGATTTTCTACAAAAGGTGTCACGATGCAATCGATAATATCTTTTCCAAATTTTGCTGCATTCTCCGTAACCATCATGAACGCATCCGAAAAAATCTGAATCAGGTTAGCTGTGATCTGCTGTCCATTTTCATCCCCAAATACTGAAAACACATTTGCAAATGCTTCTAATCCATCTGCTGCAAGTGCTGCTATGTCTGCCGACACATCAAACATTTTTTGAATATATCCTTTGATATCCCATGAATTATTTTCAAGAAAAATCGCCATTCCACCAACAAAGTTTTCTGCGATCGTTGCTCCGATGCTGGTCACGGATGCCGCCATGCTTCCAAGAGAATATGCTACGGTCTGCACAAAATTATCGACTGATGCAAGCACAAATGGATCGGTAAAAATATCAGCCAATGTATTTTTTATGCTTTCTGCGCTTGCCTTGATGTTGACAAGTTGAGATGAAATATCCAGTTTCTTCCATGTATCGCTCCAACCTTTTTCAATAGATGCTTTTGTTTTCTTAAGAAAATCAAGAAAAGGCTGTAACTTTTTTGTCAAATCACTGGAAGTAGGAACTTCTTTATATAAATCAGATCCGCCACTACCAGTTCCACCACTACCGCTTCCAGAATCATTTTTCTGCAATACATTCAAGTCATCAAAAGCCGCCAATGCTCCAGCTGCTTTTTTGGCAGAACCGGATGTTTTATCAAGAGATGCCGCATAGTCAACCTGCTGCTTCTTTGCCTTTGTCCAAGTGCTTTTTCCGCTTATAGCCGCAATAAATCTATTCATGGCATTAATGGCATTTGTAAGCCATGTACATAAGGTTACTATTGCTGGTGTCAATGCAGATATGATAGGTGCTGTCAATGCTCCAATAGAATTTTTCAATGTAGCCGATGCACTTGCCATTTCAGACATTTTTCCATTAAATTCAGAAGAATACTTCGCCATGTTCTGTATACCTTCTGTAAATGCCTTAGATATGGTCTGAGATACTTTCATAACCGCACCGAATATTATAAAACTAACTACTGTCTGCTTTATTCGTTTCGTCATGTCAGATATTAAGCCAGAGGATTTTTTTGCTGATTTTCCTACTTTTTCAATGTTCTTCGCACCAGCACCAATAGATTTCTCATTGACAACGGTTTCTCTCATCTTCTGATTTAATACGTTTTGCTGATCTGTGATGCCTGCAAGCTTGTTGGAAAGCTTTTTGTATTCTTCTGTTTTTGTAGGGTCGGAATATGCTTTTCCTGAGCTTTCGAGTTCCCTCATCTGCGCCTTAACGTTTGCGGCTTCTTTTCCCGTTTCTGCCATTTTGTTCTTGAGGTCTACCCATTTTGAGGAAAGCACTTTATCATCGCCTGTTTGCTCCATGCTTTTTATTTCGCCGCGAACGTACGCAATCGATTTAGATAAATCTTCTACATCATATTGCATTGCTTTGTATGTCCGGCTCTTTTTGTTTCCTCCGGTAGCAAGGAATTTTTCCTGCCTGTTTTGCAATTGCGACAGCTTGGATCGCAATTCTTCCAATTGCTTTGTTGCTTCTTTATACTGCTTTGATGGCGTGTATTTTTCTGTTTCTTTCAGTTTTTCTGAGAGGTTCTGACCTTTTGATACTAAACTATCAAACTGTTTGCCTAAGTTCTTATATTCTTCGGTTGGGATTTTTGCTTTTGCAAGCTCTCTCATTTTTTCCGATACATTGCTAGCTTCTCTTGCAAGCTTCTGAAACTGTGATTCCATCTGCATGAGCTTACTAGATGCTTCTCCATTTTCAATCAACGTTTTTATTCTGATTTCGCCATCATATTCAGCCATGCTAAAGTCCTCATTTCTTAAACTGTTTCAATGCTTCCTGTTCTGTTTCTTTCTGCTTTCTTATTTCTTCCATCATACGATCGTAATCGTCTATCTTTTCTTTTTCTTCGCTGGTATACTCTTTTTCTGACTGTTCCAAAGCATATATATTTTGTGCGTTTCTGATTGCATCTTTTTCTTTGGAACTCATGTTCTTTTCAATCTTCTTCTGTCGGATCTCAATTACCTCCATGAGAGAAGATAATCTTCTTGGCATATTCCAGATCAAGCCATTAAATTTCCACCAGTGCATATCTGCTACGGACAAATCAATACCGTATATCTGCAAAAAATCTGCATATATTCTCCATTGATCTACATCATAGTCAATAAAACGCTTTGTATTTTTGCTACTGCCGGTATTGTCGTGATACCATCCGTTTAAATACCAGGAAATACATTCATTTAACTCATTGTGCTGTGGATGGTCTCTAAGTTCTCCGTATTCATCAGAGAACATAAGATAAAGAATAGAAGTTGTTTTCTCGTACTCATTCATTTCTTTGTCATATTGCAAAATATAAATCTGCATACCTATGCGGAAATCGGTATTTACTTTGTATCCGTTCCATTCAGTAGGCAAATTGTCCAGCATGACATTGTTCATTATTTTGCCCCACGTCTTCTTACATTGTATCTGTTCTGCACCTGTTCAAAACGTTTATTGAAAAGCTTATTCATAACAGGGATAACCTGCTCTACAAACTCCACGATTGCAAGTTCATCCGGGACAATATCTCCGTAAATCTGTTTCATGGCATCTTCGCCAAACAACCCATCTATACTTTCCGTAATCTGCTTAAGATATTTTACACGAATGCTGTTCAGTTCTAATGCTGCATCCACATTCATATCATCCACATTCATATCGTCTTTGTGGTTATTTCTCCATTCGGCGGCTTCTTTTTCACAGTTTTGAGATATATTATTTAATTTATCAATTACACCTGCAAACTTCTTAGCTGTGTCTGCATTCGCTGTATCTACTGTTATAACTGTAATAAGATCTCCGTCTTCGTCTTTTATTGCAATTTTTTTTATGCCACTGCTTAATTTAATTTCTTCCATTTTTAACATCCTTTCCTAATGTGGGACACCAAGGAAAGGTAGGCATCCCACATATGCTAATTTTTAATTAACACCTATGAAACTGGGTAATCTTCATCCAAAGCCAAAGCGCTTACTTTAGGCGCCCATGTGAACGATCCATCACCAGCAATAGTGATTGTTCCCTGTTCTACATCTCCATTTCCATTAATCTGGACTGTAGACTTTAAAATATCACCACCTGATCCACCAGTGCTTGATGCACATACAGTTACCGGGATACGAATACAATCTCCCGATCCGCTTGTAATATCAGCTTTAAAGAAGCGATAATAATATGTCTCACACTGATCTCCTGTTGGAAGCTTTTTGAAAATGTCATTAAACGCTGTCTGCATTTCATCTGACAGATGCTCTCTTTCCGGAGACATTGAAAATGCATATCCTTTTACAGAGTTGCTTGCATTTTTCATGTTTACATACTGTGTGCTTTCTGTGTTAGGTCCCCAGTCTTCTGTAAGCTCTGTGAAACCGTCACCCATTTCAGCAAGCTTTTCACTTTTTCCACCCATAAGGCTTCCAATATCCAAAAGTGAGACCATGTTAGTTCTGTCTTTTGCCATGAGTATTCCTCCTATTTTTTATAAAAATATTTAAGCTGCATATTAATTGCTAATTCTGTTGTTTTCCCATCTGCTGTACCGCAAAATACATCCGATGTGCGGTTGATTTGTTCTGCATCAAAATTTTTATCTTTTAATGTAAATTCTCCACTTTCAAGGAACTTTGCAATATTTTCAAGCAGATTGCTTGCTGCAATATTATCCTTGTTTGTTGTTGGATTGCTTTTGTATACGATCTGGAACGTCATTTGTCCGACATAAGAACCGCTGACATATTTTTTCAAATAAACAGGATCCTGCGCCGGAAAAACTCCAATAGACTGAGTATCTTTTATGCTGTTCCATAAGATTGTTGAATTTGATGGTTTGAAACCGGGCGGAAAATTTGGATAACTATTTATCATATCAAGAATAGCTCTTTGCGCCGTTTCTGCATCTGATACAAGCATTATTTTTGGCTTTTCATCCAAATCATTTACCTCCAATCTCAAACCTTGGTATAAGGCTGTAAACACCGATAGTATTCACTTTGTAGCAATTCCCTTTTTCATTTACCATGTACTGGAAGAATTTACCCGGATAATCGTCTGAATTAATTAATCCAACCGGAAGTTCCCTATCAATGAGAAGTTCATCTTTCTTTGCAATCACTACGAAGTCAAAATCATTACTTCTTAAAGTGAAATGCTTTAACTTTTCTTCTTCGCTCATGTTTTCCCAGTCTGGCGAATTAGCATAATTCAATATGCCATCGTTCGGGATTTTTACAAGAAAACTATCCGCATCTTTCATTCCAGATTTGCTTATGTTCTCTGCCTGTGTAAGCTCGATTCTTACATTTTCAAACAGTGTACCGAAATAATATTCAGTTTCTAAAGTGTCGTTGTAATGCCTGTTATATAAAACCACGGCATCTTTATATCCGATTCCCATAAGCTAAACTCCCATGTACAAAAGGTTTTCATGCCTTGAATCAACCATTCCTGTTAGGTAATTTGATGCAATATCGTAGCACTTTCTATTAAGTGCTATTTCTGATTTTGCAAGCTCTACCAATGTCGAAGAAGACGCTCCGGCATCATAAGATACTGATTCACTTCCAGAAGTCATGCTCTTAATCATTTTCCCTTTTACAGTTCCGTCCGTATTTGCAATAACACCAAAGTTATTAACTGCCGCAGAGTACTCAGATAAATTCTTTAGCAATTCAGCTATTTCGCAGGTGCAATCTTTGATATTATCCCACCATGCTTCTTCTGATTCTGGCTGAGAATAAAACAAAATCCTGTTTGATGTGATCGCATTGATTCTTCTTTCTGCTTTTCTTTCATATGGAGCAAAGTCTTTTTCGCTTTCGAACAAACTTCCACCATATTTAGTTTGGTAATATTCAAAATCTACATATGACATTGCTCCACACTCCTTATTGCTGTGATAAGATTTCGCTGATAATATCAGCTTTCTTTGTTGCGGTCAGTGAATACCCTTTACTCTCTGCCAGTGCCTTAATTTCTGCAACTGTAAGAGAGTTTAAGTATTCTTCCGTGAGTTTCCCACTAGCATTTACCGCCTGTGTAGTGGGATCTATTCCCCCGGTGTGATAGAAACATTAGCCACTGCATCAATGTACTCTGCAAAAAGTACAAATCCTAACAGTGCATAAGTTACGCTGGTTGCACGATCGTAATCGCCTTTTACCTTAAATCCGATAAGATTTGTTTCTCCGCTGACAGTGTAAGAAAGACCGGCTTTCTCAAAATCTCCGTCAGATGGATCTACATAATAAGCAACGATGTTGTTTACAGGTGTTGCCAGAATTTTTCCTGCTGGGATTTCGTTGTCAGAGCAAAGGAACATAATGTTTGCTCCGAGGAATCCCTTAATATAGGTAAGTCCGAAGGCTGTCTGCAAAGTAATGTTTGAATCTCCAAGATAATCATAGAAATCCATGATATTTGCAAACACTGCAACTCCTGTAGCAGTTTTGTGCATTGACTTAAACTTATTTTTGACAGATCCAATAGCTTTAGCTACAGCCATCTGGAATGTTTTTGTAGTGTTTGTAAGTGTACCAGTTTTCAGATAGTTGTAGAATTTTGTTGTAATTCCATCCTGCAGGTCTGTCTGGAACTCTTCGTCTGTCATTTCACAAGCTACTTCATATCCATGATCCTTGATTGCTTCGACAGAAACTTCTTTTGCATATTTTTCAAGAGTAATCTCAGAATAAGGTTTCTCTTTTACCGCATAATGTGTTCTTGGAATCACATCGCCTTCTGCTACAGTCCCACTCTCTAACGTTCCTTCTACATATTTGCTTTTAAGAATAGTTCCGGGCTGTTTTCTAATTGCTCTTGAAATTCCAAGAATTTCTCTTAAAGCTTCCCAGTTTCTTTCAAAAGATGTAACAAAATCAATTTCCCTTGCCTTTACATCAATGTCTCCTGTTGTAATCAGTCCTGCGTTTGCTGCAAAGAACTGCAAATTTGTGTTCATCGTTAATCTGTTTTTGTTCATATAAAACTCCTTTACTGTTGGAATAAAGAAATGTTTTCGGCAATTGCTTTCTGACGTTCTGATCTATCTTTGATAGATAAAATGCTCTCTCTTGTTGTAGGCTTATCACCACCGGGATCATTTTCATTCGGTTTTGTAAAATACGCCGGCGGATTCTGCTTATTTACAAATGCATTTGCATCTGTCTTTTTAGCTTCCTCAATAAGATCACTGAACCCTATCAGTTTTCCATTTCTTACGCTTACGCCTTTGGAAATATCTTCCATAATGGCTTTCTTTGCAGATTCAGAAGTAAACTCGATTTCCGCAAATGCTTCTTTCAAAAGTTCATTCTTCTCATGCTCTGCGATTTTAGCTTCGTAATCTTTTTTGGAATCCTCTGCCTGTCTCTTCCAGTCATCACGCTCTTTTAAAATGTCTTCCAGGCTTTTTCCATCCAACCCTTTGAGCATTTTCTCTGCTGATTCTGCCCGGTTTTTCCACTGTTCGGATTCTGATGAAGCTTTTTTAACTTTGTCTTCCATTTCTTCTTTGGAATACAGCTCTTCACCCATACTCTTTTTAAGAGATTCTTTCTGTTCGTCTGAAATTTCAATTCCGAGTTTCTTTAATTCTTTTGCTACGTTTACCATGTTTCTACCTCTTTCTTTCCAAGTTGTTACTCCGGTCAGTCCGGCACGAATGAGTTGCTATTTGCTCCATAGCTGGCAATTGGGAATGAAGGAATCGAACCCTCGACAACCCGGATATAAGCCGTGTCTTCTTCCACTGAATTAATTCCCAAAAATAAAAAAGCACGCCCAAAATAGGACGTGCCATGCATCATCCCATAACTATTCTAGGTTAGCGAACAGAATCCCTTTTTCTGTCCGGTACTTTTAATATTCTTTTCAATATATATTTTAAACTATTTTAAATAACTTTTTGTACCATTTTAAAAAGGGCAGATTTCTCCACCCCTTTTTTCTATTTCCCACCGAAATACCTTCTAAGTACTTCTTTTTCTTCTTCCACAATGCAATCCTTTCTTAATCTGTTGCACTGGTCGTATATATACTTTCCGTACTCTTCTAATTTGGCTATCATTGCATTTTTATTTTCCAATGTAGGATTTTTAATGTATTCTTTTTTAAGCCCTATATAGTCCTCATACTGCTTTATAACGTCCATTTTCAATTACCCCATTCAAAATATCATCTGCTATGCCAACGACTTCTTTTCCATAAAGAGACAGAAAATCCGCTACGATTTCCTCTACATCTATTGGAATTTGGCAGTCATATGAAAATGAAGCGCAGTGTACCAACTCATGAGATAGAACTTTCTCTAACAGGCTTCCGCTTAATGCATTTGACAAATAAACCGTTCGTTTGCTCCAATCTGTAACACCAAGTGTAATTGTTCCATCTGAACGCATTAAGCATTCACTGTTCGGATTTACATATAAAATATTCCATTCAACATCATTGATTTTAAACACTGCGCTCACCTCTTAGATTTTCTGCAACATCATCTGTAATTCATTTCTCCACATCTGCTTTTCTTCCGGAGCTGCATCTGATGTCATTTCAGTAATATCCATCTGCATATCTCGCAAGTAATCTTTTCTTGCTTTTGCACGCTCTTTTTTATCTTCCTCTGAATTTCCATGATGGTTTTCTCTGGTCTCCATATAAGTACGTCTGGAAATACCGGCTTTTCCCTCTCTGGAATCCCTCTGATATAATCTATCTCCCATCATTCCGGTATCTGTATACATCCTTTTCAGGTCTTTCTTATCCATGTCTCTCATGCGCTCTGTATCTTCGTAATCATCCGGGTACATGTGATAATATGGTGGCTCATCATATCCTCTTCGTTTTCCTTTGCCCTTAGGTGCAAATCTTCCATCAGCATAACGATACCGGTCATAATATCTTCGGTCATCCCCATACTCTAAAAGCTTCTCCATGATATTTGCTTCGTCCGCTTCGTTCATTGCCTTAGTAATTTTGGCATAATACTCTGCTTCTGACAGATCTTTTATCATGTCGATCACTTCTCCCATTTCTTCTGTGTTGACATTCTCAATCCCTTTTTCAATCTCACATAAGGATTTTTCAGCAAGGCATTCAAGCATTTTATGGATTCTTTCAATATGCATATACTAAGCCTCCCTTACTACAATCAAATTACTGTTCTGTACCTCGATAGCCTGTCCAGATGTATTCTGAACTGCTATTGTGCTGCAGCATCCACAAAGAACATCTACATAAGCCTGTGCAGATACATTGAATAAGTTTTCTGCTGCCGCAGGTGTCACGATCATTCTTGTAGACTGTAAAGGCTCTCCGTCAATTGCAATTGCAAGAGAAATAGCTTCCACCGTTCCACCGGTTGGAATCTGGATATTTCCGCTGTAAGATACAAGGAATCTTGCTTTGCACTGGTTTGTGATTCCTCTTAATTTAACTACTCCGCTTCCCTGTCTGTGAACGATACATTTTGTTCCGCAAACCGGTGTCTCAGTAAATGCGACATCTTTTCCTTGCAGGACAGTCTGTAAAGCATTGGCTGTAAATTCTGACATGATATTTTCCTCTCTTTCAAAAATATAAGGGCAAACATTGAAGTCTGCCCTTTGTGTTTAAGTAATACTGCTATGCAGACATAATCTTGTCGATTAAGATACTTTAATTATTCAGTTGTTAACATCCGCATCCAGTATTGCAACCACATCCATACGGAATGTATGTGTTTGGGTTTGGCACCTGGTATGCTGGGATTGGTGATGGATTAACAGCGTTGATAATATGATTTGTCTGTGCTGTCATAGCGGTAGTCAGAAGTGCGTTCTGTCTATCCTGTGATGCTGCAAGTCTCAAATCATTATTTTCTGCCTGCAACGTTGCGATCTTATCCTGACATAAGTAGTCAAGTATCGCTCTTGTTCCGGCGTTCTGGCTGTCGATAATATCTCTCGTGTTGTTGTTCATAGTGTTCTGTAATGCGCAAGTGTTCTGCGCCATGTTGAAGTTTACACCCTGGATAGCTTCACGAGTTTCGCAGCAACAATTTGCAAGCTGAGACTGAATAGCATTTGCATTCTGCATTCCTGCTACTGTGTCCGCATTAATTGCCTGCTGAATGGTGTTAAATCCTGTCAGCATTCCGTTGTTTACTGCATAAAAGCCATCACAAAGACCATTTGTAATGCCATCAAGTTTACTTATGACTGCTGAATTGTCAAATCCTCTCTGGATATCAGCCTGTGTAGCCGCAGTTGCGGTATAACCGCCACCACCATTACCACCGAATCCATAACCGCCCCATCCACCGAATAAGGCAAAGAGAATAATGAGAACCCACCAACCACCATCGCCCCATGCACCATCATTACGGTTTCCACCAGTAACGGCGGCAATGTCCGCTAAACTTGGAGATGAATTAAACATATGTGTTCCTCCTAATAAAATTTATTTATACATAATCTTGCAAGAATAGTATCAATGTTTAAACTGGCTCATGATTTCTTCCGGGTTTAGACCTTTTTCTTTGCACAAATTTCTGGCAAGCTGTTCCAGCCCTTTACTGTCTCCACGGTTCATCATGTCGAATGTATTTTTCATGATCGGATTATTTGAAAATTGAGAGTTGCTCATCATTTGACTTAATATCATCTTAGGGTTTCCACCGCACTGGATCATCTGCATTAAATTCATTCAGAATCGCTCTCTTTCTTTGCTCTGGTAGTCCTCTGGGACTGAGTTATTTTAGCTTCTATTTGGTCTAATCGCTCCATTATCGGGGCAAACAATGTTGCCGTGTCTTCTTTCGGTAATTCGTTCTGTTTTCCGTCTATCTGCGGTTTGTATGTAACTGTCTGAATAAGACCATTAGCACTCCACGATTTTATATAAACTTCTGATCCATCTGCTTTCGGGAAAATGGCAAATGGTGCATTCATGGGAACGTCATTCGCTGTGACTTCCTCAACAGAATTAACCATTCTTCCACAAAGTCCAGCTTGTTGCGGCATGATCTGTTGTGGGAATTGCTGTTGAATCTGCTGTGGCTGTTGATATTGAGGATAAGAATACTGGTTATATCTTTGATACTCGTACATAATAAACCTCTCTTTCTATCTTCATTTTATTATGAACAACACAATTGAACCACCCCAGTAAAACCCCATCAAAAGGACACAAAAAAGACACCCTTAACGGATGCCTTTAATGAGGAGAAAATTATGTGAAATGTTGTCCAGTTACCTTAAGAATTTTATGTTGCATTTTGACGTTAATACGTCCGGCTGTCTTAGTCGAAACATGCATAATTTCTGCACATTCTTCCAGAGACTTTTCTTTCTTCCGTAAATCAAAGAGCGTTTCTTCTGTCGGTGTGAAATCACACAATTCTTTTATATGCTCTTTTTCTTCTTTGGTAAAGCACGTAACAATGTTTTTCATTTGCTTTACCTCATTTGGGGGAGTTTCCGGCTATGACGGTGAGTTTTTGTCTCGCTTGAGTTCCACTACATTAATTAAAGAAAGGTGGATAACCAAGTATGTATGGTTAACACATTATTATAATAACATATTATTCCATTTGCGTTGTACCATTTTTTTCAATTTTATTTTCATAAGCCGTTGCTCGTCCATTTGCAATCGCAGACTGTTTTTTACTAAATCCAGAAACCTTCGTTCTATCGCCTTGCAATTGAAGATCATTATTCTTACAGAATAATTGAAGTCTTTTATTCTGCATTCGCAGTTTATATGAAAGCTTATCATATTGAGGTTGCAAGATCTCTTTTACATCTGTTTCGGCAATCATATCAAGTTCCTGTTTCTTGGTCATAATTTCACGCTTTGTTTTGCGAATTTCTCTTTCAAGTAATCTCTGCTTCTGCTGCAAATCATAAAGCTTCTGGCTTTCATCTGCATTTATATTCACATTTCCGTTTTCATCAAGGTACTTATTTACCATGTCTTTTCGCCACGGTCCATGTGAATGTCTGCAATTGTATCCGTGAAGTCCTAATAGATTCACAACAGTTCCCGTTCCGGTTTTAGTGTCTATGGTATAACCTGTGCTTTCAAGAAGATTCGGAAATCCTGGTTCGCTTCCGATTATTTTATATGCTTTTCCTTGCCAGTGATCGTGAGATGGAATCCCTGTTGGATCCTTTTTATCATATCTGGCACCCGGATGCGCTGATACTAGAACATATTCTATTTTATTTTGTGCAATATAAATGTTCGTCACTTGTGCCGCAGTCTGATTCATGGATGTGACAACGCAACACCTCACTGCCGCTTCAAGAGAACGCTTCGTTCCGGCAGGGTATTCTACCATAACACCAGATTCCGCATATCTATCCAGAACTTCGCAGACTGCACTGCTGTAAGACTGCATTCCAGATGCAACCCGATAATCAACCTCATTTAGCATATTGAGCAAGTCTTCCTGTGTCTGGTTAATGGTTGTCTTTGTCAAATTATCAAGTTCACCGGATGTTTTTATTAACTCTGCATTCATTGCCAGAATTGCCATGTTATTTTTTAGCGGAGATATAATATAGGATGCTGATATCTGCGTCAATACTTCCTTATCATCTGAAAATGATGTCATAACACTATCCCTTAATAATCTGCGAACCTCATTTCTTGATTTTCCAGACATTTCAGATATTCTTTTTACAATCTCTGTGTTATGCAGTCCCATCTGTTGGAGTTTCCACAATTCTCGGTCAGCAGTTCCTGACAATTCACCGGATTTTATCAATCGTGTTGCAATGTCTGATATAATCCAATTTTCAAGATCTTGATACATTTCAACCAGTTTATCAGTTTTTCCGTAAAAATAATCCGGTTTAAGCATTATCCTTTTCCAACCTCTCTTTTAACAAGATCAATCCACTGCTTACCGTGATTTTCTTTTGCAGTTTCAAACCATCTTTTTCCCGTTCCAGGTGTGTGATATTTTAATTCTGTTCCTGTCGGATACTTCTTTTCTCCACGGTTTGCCCATGATCTACCGTCCGTAGTCAAATAAAGTTCGCCTACATACTGATAATGCGCATATGGTGTATCTACTGTAATTAATCCAGGTTCTTTTATCTGCGTCTTGTTTCTCAGATCGCCCTGCTGCATAGGTGTGTATTTTCTCATGTCATTTACAACCTGCTCGTCAAGAACATTCTGAGCATTTCTCAAATTTTCATCCATGCGCTTTGTATCAAGCTTTATATTTACACTTCCGACTATTTTGTTATAATGCATTCACATCAACTCTTTTCTATAGACTTTCTTATTTCCTCACATCTGTGTCTATGTTCGCAGTAAATAGTTGTAACACACGTTTTCGAACCATTAAAATACTGTACAGTCTCTATATCGGCAACAGGTTCTAGTTCATCGCAATTATCACAGTATTTTTCAAAATCTGTTTTTATCATAACAATCCCTTACTTTCTATTTATTTCCAATACTTGGCATTCTCCCAATGTACTCTGTTTCTTTTGGATGAAAATACTTCGGATAATATACACCACTAAATGTCCCACGAGAAAGCTTTGGTATTGTTATATTTCCCAACGATAAATACTTTTTCTTTTCATTAATAGCATTGAACGCTTTTATTAATTCAGATTTATGAACTGCATCGCAAAAAGCATCTTTCATAGTCTTAAATACTTCTGATAGATTTTCAATTGCTTCTATCGCTATATCTTTCGCTTTATAAAGAGCCTGCTTTATCTGAATAACCCAATATCCATTTTCTTCAATTTCCTTTTTCTGTTCCTCTGTAAAAATTAAAACCATACTTATTCCTCCTCAAACAGACCACCGCTGTTTCTTTCCGCATCTTCCTGCGCTCTCTCTGCAAACATGGCATCTACTTCATCATCATCAAATCCCTCGTATTCCTTAAGGTATTTACGTTTAGAATAAACGCCCTGAATCATTAAATTATAAGCTCTTGATCTGTCCTGCTCAAAACTTGCAAGCAAATCTTTAAAATAGAATATATCTTCGTCTGGTACATCATCATCCAGTGCATCCACATAGCCGGCAGGGATTCCGTAAAGGTCGCAGAATACATTGATTGCATAAATAAGATTTTTTAATGCTGTCTTTATGCTTTTCCGAATATCGTTAATCGTCTCTACAGTCTCATTATCGTCACTTTCAACCTGTGTTGCTGTCAATTTTCCAGACTTTCTATCGAGGATAAACTGCCCCTGTGAGAATCCGCATTTTGTCGAGATCATAGATAAAACGCTGTTAATATCTGTGATTCTGTCAGAAGTGAGCATGGTCGGGACGTGTTCATCAATCGTATTTTTTGAATCCAGCCCCAATTTCAATCCTTTAACAAACCGAGGAAGCTCCACTGTTGAGACACGTGTACCACCTTTTCCCTGTTTTGTCAGCGCATTCTCATCAATGAAAGTAATGTGCTGTGAATCCTCAACCTCATTTCCCTTTTTACTCCATGCGATATCGAGATCTCTGAGCTCCATAATTGCATTCGAGAAAATCGAGACACCTTCTGGCGACGAGTAATTGATTGTGTTATTGAATGGAGTTTTTAAATAAGCAAAAAGTGGCTTTTCTATATTCGCAATATGAACGACTTCTTCAATAGAAGACCACTCTGGAACGTCATGCAGCTCTATCTTTTTTCCAAGTGAGTTACTGCTATTTGACTTAAACGCTCTGTTCTGGATCTCGTACACGTTCATCTCTTCGCCTTCTTTACTTTTTGAGGTCGTGAAATGATGGTATTCAAGCCGGTAGTAGTACACTTTATCTTTTAAAAGTCGATTAATAAAAATGCATCCTCTTATATCTCCGTTGCTGGTCTTTTCTGTAATCGCAAAGTCCCACGGCATAATATAATCTATCATGTTGTCTGGGTTCATTGAGCCGTTCGGCTTTAAGATAATTCCGCCAACTCCTAGCATATCTTCTACTTTGTCCCGGATAGAAGTGTCAACCATTGCCCTGATGCACTTATTAATAAAATCCGCTCTTTCCGAACCAGTTATGCTCACTGATAAATCCATGCAAGCTTTCTTTGATGTGTACTGGCAGAGGAATTTTGCGAAATTTATCGTCCTGATGTCATTGTTTTTCGGATTCAACCAGAAAGGACTTCCCTTAATGATGTCGTTCCATCTCTGCTGTGAGTTCTCGATCTCCGGGGAAGTGATAAACTCGACATTAAATTCTTTTTCTGCATCTGTTCTAAAAAACTTCATGATCGTCTCCCTTATTTTTTCAAAAAAATTCATTTTTTAATCCTCATAATCGTCACTGTCTTCTTCTTCCACATCATCATCATAAAGACCATCATTTCTTCGGCTGGTCATGATAATTCTGTTCAATGCATAAATGTTTGCCATGATCGTATCTTCTTCCAATGTTGGATAAGCATCCGAGAATGAACCATCTGGGAGCTGTTCATGCTCTGCCTTTGTAAACTCTTTTTCTGTATTCGGGCAACGCTCAGGATCAATCACGATTTTATTACATCGCTGAAGCCACTCCCAGCAGTAATCCCTTCCTTTTCCACTTCCCCATCTTTTCTTTGCCCCGATCGCATTGAATCCCCAGTCCTGCATCTCTGCTATTCCGTCCGGTCTGGCAGAATCGCATATAATCTCGACATTCATAAATTTCTTTATCTTCCTGGCAAAGGTAGAGTTTTTACACTTTTTAGAATACACTTCGCCAAAAATATAAAGAGTGTCCGTCTCGTAATCGTAATAGTTCTGGCTGAATACCTGTGGGTGTGTGTATCCAAAGTCCAAACCGTGGTTCACTGTGTCGAATGTCATTAACTCTTCATCCGATATTTTTCGGATTTCTAAATTGTCGAAGATGCCGCCGCCTGTTCCAGTGACTTCTCCAAGGTAGTTGTTTTTATAATATAATGGTTTGTGAATCTTGAACCACTCCGCACGTTCGAAGAATCGCTTCCCTAGCCATTTTACCGGTACATTATAATAATAGCTGTGACAGATCCGTGTCTGTGGCTTATTTTTACATTCTTCGGTGTACTCGTTCATAAAGTTGTTTTTTGACTTTGGAGGATTGAAAATTTTTATGTCAAGCGCCGGTGTATCCGCTCGCAGAAATGTATCCTCAATGTTATCCATCTGCTCCACGCCTGCCATCTCGTCGCACTCTTCATGAATTAAAAGCTTTACATATCCGAACGGCACGTTGAACGATTTTAAGCTGATAGGCTTATCTGCTCCGGCAAACATGACCATTTGCCCGGTTGGTTTATAAACCGCACACATTGGGGATTGTTTAAAATCCCAGTTATCCAGATCCTGATATCTTATTACTGTTTTCATAAACTGATTATACACAGAGCTTCTTAAGTCGACTTTAAATCTTCTGGTGTATACGACATGAGACTGCGGATCCTGCCTGATTGTCTCGTATGCAAGATTCCCCCAGAAGTTTGACTTAATAGAACCACGACCGCCCTTAGAAATTATCTCATGCACATCTATCTCTCCGGCAAAGGCTTCATGTACAGTTCTGTAAATTTCAACAAAGTCGCTTGTTATATCTGTAATCTGGATCGTCCAGAGTGCTGCCTTCTCGCGTTTTTCCTTTTCCTCTCGCTCGATCTTCTGCTTTTCTGCTATGGTCAGTGCTTTTTCCAAACCATCCATAGCCTTAAGCTGATCCGAGAAATCCGGGGAGAATCCCAGTCCGTCCACAACTTCGCCCTTTGCAATTTTACTTCTGCGCTCCTGTATTTCTGCTAGCGACATGATATCCCGGTGCTGTTCTTTCTCGATGCGCTGCATCTGATTTTCTATATATGCTAAAACTTCAACATTTTTCAGCAGACGCTGTCCCTGAGAATATGCTGTCTTAGAAGAATATCCGGCGGATATCGCAGCTTGAGTAGCATTCCCGCCATTTTTTATATACTCGTCTGCAAATGCTTTCCGTTTCTGTGTGAGTTTTCCCTTCATCCACTCACCGCCTTATAAATTTCAAGCAAGCAGAATATTACTTCCGGGATAGATGCCGTTTTAAGGATCTCATAATCTTCTGTTTTCCATTCTTGTTTATTTTTTTTGAAGGTGTACACAGGTGTAATGATTCTGTAAAGTGTTATCATGCGCTTCTGGTCTTCACTGTAAAACTGATTCTGGTTTATTTTTATAATCAACCCACGCTGCACAATCGCAGTCTGAAGCTTTTTTACTTTTCCTTTTAAATTTGCCAAGGCGCACACCTCCCATCATTTTACTTATAATTTTATTATAAGATATTTTTTAACTGTTTTTGTTCCATTTTTAGGCATAAAAAAAGCGGCTATATTTCAAGCCGTTTTTTCTCGTTTCTTCGTTTTTCTCTTTCTCGTTTTCTTTTCAGCCTCTCCTCTTCTGACATTTTCTGTTTTCTCGGTTTTCTCTTTTTTCTCTCCGGAAATCCTTCTCGCGCCTTATTTTCTTCGCTCCATTCTAATAAACGCCATCCCTTATACTGAGCACTCCCACTTTTATGCTTTCCAAGCAAATATCTTTTAATGTCTCTTATTCCACTAGAAAACAGATCCGGGTCAATTGGGCTTATAATATCTTTATTGTCATTTGCCCATTTTTTTAAATTATTAATTCTGTAAACATCACCTCCGGGCGACTGAATTACCCAGCTTTTCGCATTCGCATTTGTGTCTTTTCTGCCTGTATTCGGAGATTCTTCATATCCGGCATGTGCTTTTTTTAAAACTTCTTTATTCTGCTCGCTCATTCCGTAAAAATGCCGAAGCTTCGCGGAACACTCTCTACTGCATGTTCTTTCTGTTCCTGATGGCGCAGAGTAAAATTCTTTTCCGCAAATTACACATTTTCTCATGTTTCTTTGTGCTTCTGCTCGGCATTTTACCGAGCAGTATAATTTATTTCGTCCTTTTTCTTTTCCGCAAACCACGCATTTCCCTGACATTTTTTTAATCCTCTAAATCAAACTCGTCTGTCACATCGACAATTTTATAAGACTTCTCATAGTCGATCATGTCCAGATCCTGATCTGGAATCACTTCAAAATAAACCTTATAAACTTTATCGTCATGAACCATGTACTGATAAAACTCATTTACGTCCCAGCAATCCGCATCTCCAATGATTCTAACATTTTCAAAATGCTGAATTTCTCCATTTTCCTCAACGGTTAATTTCTGCAACGGAAATTTCTCTTTTTTATCAAACCAGTCTTCTAATATTTTATATATTTTCTCTTCCATCTTTGTTATCCTCATTTCTTGATTTTTTTTAAATAATTCTACTGCCTTAAAAAAAACATCCTCCGAGTCATCCACGCATTTTATGTCATTCGGATCATAATTCCATTTCTGCAAAAGGACAACCCAGTAAGTTTTCCCATCGTGTGAGGTCACTGGCTGTTCAAATTTAATAAGCTGCCACGCTTCCCCATTCCTATTATAAACTCCTGTAATTGGTTCAAAAAAACTTCCGTCGTACTGTTCACCGATTATTTTTCTTAATTCATTTTTTATTAATTCTTCCATTTTTTCTCCTTTTCCGTACATTTTTTACAATGAAAAATCCATTCTGTAATCTCCGATGATGTCCAGCTCATCCCACATCTCAGGGATATCTTCTTCATCATTCAAGCCTGTAAGTGCATCATTTCTAAAATCTGCAAAACCGGCTTCGGTGTTCTCATAAACCATGATCCCGTCTTCGATATGTTTCTTGATTCTTCCATCTTTCTTTTCCTCCGTGTGTTGTGTTTTCCTTGTTTCTGATATTATAATACACTAAAAACAGTGTAATGTCAATACTTTTTTACATTATTTTTAAAGTATTTTATTTTTCTGTATCTTCTACATATTTTATAATATTTCCCGGCTGCATATCCAGTATATCGCAGATCTTTTCGAGGGTTTTAATCCCTATCATTTCTCCTTTTCGCAATGATTGGATTGCGCTTTCTCCTACGATCTGCTCTTTTCTTAGCCGTGTCGTGTTATATCCGCTTTCTTTCAGCGTTTCTAATACATCAATTTTATATTTAAGCATCTAAACACCTCTCTTTCGTATTTATTATATACCAGATACATTTTTTTTCAATTAATTTTACACCAAAAAAATACACAATTATCGCTGATATTTTTGCACTTATTTTGGTGTATTTGTATATTGATTTTACACTGTTTTTAGTGTATTATAATATTAACAAAGGAACAGGAAAACAGAAAGAGAGGATTTGAATATGACTGGAGCTATTAAAATCAACGGAACATATGGAGTGAAAATCGGAAATTTACAAGTATTCACTTATGAGGGTGCTGTTAATGCTTATAAAATTTTCTGTGAGCTCTTCAATCGTGACATGACAATGGAAGCGTCAGCGGTTATGAGTGATGCATCACTCGATATGCACAGGATCGGTTTTACTTGGGACGAGATCGAAGCGATTGAATTATCAGTATTATGAGCCGAAACGCTCCGGCTGGAGCGTCCACCGTGGAACGGTCGCCCGGTGCTGACGATGGAAGACCAGAAAGGGAAAACATGAAAAATTTAATTGGAAACAACTTGAAACGGCTTTTTATTTTTATCTTGCGTATTTTGCCAATACAGACTTTTTTATGCGTGCGTGGTATTTTTATCCTATGTGTGAAAATAAATTGTCTATGCGTTCCATGCGTGCGTTATGCGTGCATTTTAAATAATATGCGTGTGTCTATGCGTGAATCAAAGCATCATGCGTAGCTGTCCATTGCTTTCTTCTTCGTACAAGCTCCGGCTGTTGAGCATCCTCAGTGCCATTTTCTTTTTTCTGTAAAAATGCGTGCGAGAAATCGGCATAATCCCATAGTGTGCTTCCATTTTGTCATATGAGATATTATTTAAAATTGATTCTGCTATTTTATCGCCCAGGTAATCGTCTATGCGTGTGCATATCTCTATCGTTTCCTCTCTGCTCATTTTAAACATCTCCCCATGCGTGACAACTATGTTTCTTACACCATTATACCATATATCAGTTTATAAAAACACAATATATTATCGTATTCATGCAACATTATTGTATATTTTTACCGGCATATTTCAGCCGGCAAAAATATCAATATTCAGTTCTTCATGTCAAAAAAATCAAAAATGGCTCTTAATACTCGTCCAATTGTTAGTGGAATTATGGAAAGTATCCAAGCAATGATAATAAGTAATATTATCGGCCATAATGCTACCTGTGCCAGCGTATCCATCTCATCTACAGAATCATCTTCTAAGAATCCGGCAAATACGCATCCGATGAACGCATATATTATGATTCCTATAATAATCTTCATTTTTTCACACCTTCTTTCATCCGTTAAAGTTCAGTTTACTTGATTTAAAATTTTTCTCATTTGCTCGATATTTCTATCATCAACAATATCAATCACTCCATGAATATTAAACGCAAGACTTTTGAACATGGCTAATGTGTTAATCATACTTTTCGCGTCTTTTTGAGTTATTCCACATAACGCTTCTTTATGTCCTAATTCAATTCCGGCAAGACAGCCTCTTGAATATGCATCCTCCTCTGCGCTCCTTGCTCCTAAAAAATAGGCATTTGAGTCTTTAACAGTCTCATAATTTTTACAATTGGTTGCGTCCATATTTTGAATTATACCCATATTCCATGCTTGACACGCATGTTCGTGAATGCATTGCTCGCAAGTTCTTTTAGCTTTTTTATTTGCCATCTATATACCTCCACTAAAATCTAATTTTCAGCTGTTTCCATTTTGGAAATAGCTCAGTTTATTTTCCCAATCACTTTGTTCTGGTTCAACCTCTTTCCGTTCCATTGTGCACATAGTTTTCCTTTCCTCCAATTCTTCCTGACTGTATTTCCGATAGCTGATTCCGTAATTTGTGAATCCACCGGATTGATATGTTATGCATCGTGACATTTCATACCCCTCTTTCAGTTTAGTTGCTTGAGCCTCGGCTCATACGCCTTTGGCAGATTCATCCATGCAATTACCTTATCAGTGACTGTAAAATATGAATAATCGTCAGGTGAGTAATCACATACCTCATACCAGCCTTGTGGAATCCACCAATTATCATTTTCTTCTATATATTCCCAATCATCTGGAACTCCATCTGGCATATTCCATCCCATGTCTTCTACGGTACAGTGGTGGTATGGAATATATACTGCTTTGACTACTCTCCGATAAATTCCACCTTTCCATCCCTGCGTTTCAATAGTCACAAGTACTTCATCTGAACAGGTTTTATCTTTACATTTTGGTACTGTATTTTTATTCCATTGCGCCATAATTCTACCTCACTTAAAATTCTAATTTAACTACGCAAACCGGAGCTGTCCGGTCTGCTCTGCTTCCATCCTCATGTTCGGTGTTCGTTCCGCAATACACAGTTCTGGCAGATTGGCTCTAACCAATGCTGCTGGTATCGGTGGACACACTGCATTTCCGCATCTTCTGACCTGCTCACTTCTCGGATATGTCTTTCCTGTGTAGTCATGGTCGATTATGTAATCGTCTGGGAATCCCTGGCATCCGTAAAGTTCTTTCGGCTCAAGCATCCTCAATCCTATGTCCACAATCTGGTAATCTACACCCTCAATAGTCACAAGTCCAAATCTATCTCTGGATGTAACTGTATCAAGAGGTTCCTCAATGTCCTGTCCGGTTCCCTGCCCATAATATTTAATTAAAAATGCTCTTACTTCTCCGAAGTGACCATCCCCAGCGGTTATTGTTGGTATAGGATCACGTAAATCTCGCCCATCACAATGGTTATTCATCTGGATAAGATTTGCCGTAACTACACTGTTATGATCCCACGCTGTTACTGTAGGTAGCGGATTTTCTAATGTATCGCCTGCGCCTTTATATCCACCATCGTAGTACTTTTGCAGGAATGATGCGACCAGTCCATATCTGTTTGAGCTGTCCACTGTCATGATCGGATCTTCTATAGTCTGTCCTCTTACTCCATCTTTTGAGGTTTCTGAATGGTACTGGATCAACGTAGGACTTATCAGGCAATGCTCATTTTTACTCACAATGGTTGTAAGCGGCTCCTGGACATCTTTGCTCCGGTCTTTTGTAAAACCTGTCTGTCCGATCTGCACCATATATGGCTCTACAATCCCATACCCATGTTTTCCGGTGATAGTCGGCATCGGCTCTCTGATGTCGTTCGGTCTACGCTCACCGCCATGATTACACTGAATGATAAAAGGCTCTGGATTATCTAAGACGAATTTTTTTAATCCTCTGGCTATCCTGTCCATTGTTTTCTGTGCCAGTGGGCGTACTGCCCGAATGCCGTACTTTTCTTTAATTTCTTCTGAAGTATCAAAAATGCTCGGACACGGCAGAGAAAAATCTAGCTGCGTGTATGCTCCAACATATGGTTTGAGCAATCCTTTCTTGACTTCTTCACTGTCTGCCGGTGCGTGTGTCGGCTCTGGCCAAATGATTGGCTTGCCATCACACCTTGCAATCATGAAAAATCTCTTACGCATGGTTGGCGCTCCATAATCTGCCGCTACCAACTCCTTGAACTGCACCTCATATCCTAGATCAGTAAGCTGTTGCACAAATTTTTCAAAAGTCCTGCCCTGTTTACTCTTGATTGGATGATGCCGCCTGTTTAACGGTCCCCAGGTTTTAAATTCTTCCACATTCTCCAGCATAATTACTCTCGGTCTTACAAGTCCAGCCCATCTTAAGGCTACCCATGCAAGACCTCTAATGTTTTTATCTTTTGGCTTTCCGCCTTTTGCCTTACTGAAATGCTTACAATCCGGCGAAAACCAGGCAAGTCCAACCGGGTGCCCATTGCATGCTTTGACCGGATCAACAGCCCATACATTTTCGCAGTAATGTTCAGTGTTCGGGTGGTTAACTTTATGCATGCGGATAGCTTCCGGATCATGATTAATCGCAATATCAACACTGTATCCGGTTGCCAATTCTATCCCGGTGGATGCACCGCCACCACCGGCGAAGTTGTCAACTATCAATTCTCCGTGTATCATTTTCTTCAAAAGGAACCCGGCGCGCCTTTTATCCGGATAGGTTCCGGCTCCTTTCTTTCAATCAAATCTTGTTTCTTTACAAATTCTCTTTTCTATGTTTCTTCTAAGGGGCTTGTTATCACTTCCCTTTACAAATCTGTGCAATAAATCCCATTGGTAACCTCTTCGTTTAAAGCACGCAATCGAACACCATTCAACATCACAATGCGCACAAGGCTCACCGAGACATTCATTTATTTCATTCACAGGTTTTTCTTCAAACAAATTAATCTGTCCAGCAATCTGTTTAACATCCATCACTCCCTTACTGTTGTGCCAAATAGCACATAATCCCACAATCGGGGAAAATCTCTGTATTCATGTTACCTCTGTTCGGTTCAAGTTCATCCAGATATACCGGATTACCTTTTCCGTCCTTAAGGATTGAATAACCAACTTCTCTTTCCAACTTCGCCCGACTTTCAAAGACTTCCGGGAAATCCTTTCTGATATGATTCCAATAACCCATGCCGCCTTTTACACAGCCGATACAGTTATTGTTCGGATAGCCAAGGTCATACATCAAAGGTCGGGCAAAATCAAAAGTCCGTTCAAACAATCCATGTACCTCTTCTTTTGAGAGGTTTTTGTCAATCAGCGGAAATTCGTGTGCGGCTTGCGGATTTGCTTCAATCGTCCGCTCTGCCCGGTTCTTTTCCTTAAGGTCGAATCCCCAGACGTAAGTCAATTCACAATCCTTATGTCGTTCCTCCCACTCTTTTCTCACTCTCTTTTTGAGCCAGTTCGTGCAAGGTGCGAATCCGTTTGCCGGATTTCTAAATCCTCCAAATGTTCTTACGCAATTCTCTACACATCTGTACTCGCTTGATTTCAGTATCTGAATTTCTTTCCCGATTGCTTTCTCGCAATCTTTAATAAACCTGATACTGTCCTCATGTTGGTCTGCAATGTCAATGTAAATCCATTCGTCTACATTCCCTGCTAAATATCCAGCCATAAAACTTGATATTCCTGCGCTTACCCAACATACTTTTAATCTTTTCATGACAACCACTTAACAGATTGCTCTGTGTCCGTGGATAAGGAATTACGGCTCCCAATAGTGCTTTAAGCACCGCAAATTAAATTCCTTTTGTTCTCGCCTTTCTTCACCTTTAGGTGGTCAACCTTGGTCTACCAAGGCCTCTGTCATTACTCCTTTCTCATACCATCATCTTTTAAAATTTCATCCAAGCAGGCATTCCAACCTGCAACAATGCCTTTTTCTTTACTGTTCATATAAGAATTACCTGTTTTCTTCTCCGGAAGTTCCCGGAGCGGACACCAATCTGGTCTTTCGTATGTTTCAGAATCAACAATTCTTGATACTTCCATAGCCTGGCAACTGTCAATACCTGCATCCGCGTTACAATACAAAAAGTTGCAACCAAAACATGATTCTGGCATATCCATAACTAATACTGCTTTAGACATCACCCCCACCTCCTATTTTTTATACACTCTCCATGCTTCAAAGCTATTTCCTTTAGGTACATCGCAAAGCCAATACGTTGTACGTGTTTCTCCATCTTCATCAGTTCCAAAACCATAATAAATATAGGCTTCTTCTACCGTTAATTCGTTTACGTTACACCCATATTCTTCCGCACCAATTTTTAAAGCTTCTTCCTTGTTGTATTTACTCGCATTGAAACCAAGCGAATCTCCGTCTCCGTAAAAATAGTTATAATCAAATTTGCTCATATCCTCACATTCCTTCCGGCTTCTCGCACCGTTCAAATTCGATAACCCAAACCCACGGATTCGCATCCCAACCGTAGTGATTTATGTCGTGCTTCTTGATGGTGCTGTTCCAAAGGTTTTTCCACTCTTCCATTGCAATCTCCATGTCTCCGGCATGAACTGCCATAGAAGAAAGCCCCTCATTACGAATACCGTCAATGGTAATTTCCTGCAACCGCTCCACCCTCACATCCGTAACCTTAAGCCAAATACGTGCCGCTTCTTTTGGCATGTGGATTGATGGTTTCCACTTTGTAACATCGGCAATGTCATTTCTTTGCCAATCTTCGTAGTAATAGTATCCATTCGGTGCCTTTTTCCATGTTTCACGGACATACAGGATGTCACCAGGCTCGCAAGGCAACTTAAAAAATTTCTCTCCATACCCATCTGCAAATGTACCTCTACACGATATGTACCCCTTAGGTGTAAAAGCGGTATATCCCCATACTGCATCATCAGGAATAAAGCCTTTTACAATTCTTCTCGTTGCATCTTTTCTCCCGTCCAGAATTGCCCGAACCATTTCCGTGTTGAATAAAATCGGTTTAATTGCCATCTACTCCACCGCCTTTCACAATCTCGATTGCTTTACTAATAAGGCATACCATGCAGTCCGATGCTTTACACTCTTCTCCAAAACAATCTTTGTTCACTGGTGATGTCATTATTTTTTCAACTTCTTCCAACTGTTCCACGACCTTGTCCGGGTCGTAGGCGGTCGGTTGCGCATCTATTAATTTTAAAATTGCATCTTTAATATCATTAGTAAATACATCTTTATTTTCTACCTCATCCCAAATTCCTAAAATTTTTATATGTCCTTCTAATTCATCAGCATCAATCAATCTCATCGTTCGCCCTCTTGTTCCAATCTGTAGTTGCTTTCGTTCGCTCGTCTTTCCCTGTTCTGATGCCTCCGTCCTGATCCATGTACATCTCACATTCATAGCTTTTTGGAAGTTCTGTTCCGCATTTCATACATTTGATTTTGAACATTACACCAACAGCCGAATGTGATGACTTATTTGTAATGGTTAAGAACATTGCTTTTCCACCGCAGAACGGGCATGGCTTAAGGCTTTCATTCATTCTTCATCACTCCAATCAATTTTTCTTAAACAATTTGGACATCCATAAGGTTCTTCTACTTGATGCCCACAATCTGGACAATAACCAACATGTTCTTTATGTTTCTGATATCCAAAATAACTATTCGTTACATGCATTGGTTTCTTTGCTGTCTGTTTCTCCATAGCCGCACGGCATTCTTCCGGTGTACCGATTGCCTTGTACTCTTCCCATGCTTCTTTATCCTCATTTGTCAGAATGCAAAAGCCCTTATGCTTTTCCCCTTTGAACACTGTTTCAATAAAATGCTTCATTAACAAGGGGATGTCTACATTTGCATGATAATTTTCCTTCAAATCTTTTTCGATTTTCCGGTATTTCTGGATTTCTTTCAGTGCCTTGATTGCAATATCACAAGCCTTTTCTCCAATAGTGCTTTGATACGCTCCATCTGCTTTCACTGACACCTGCTTGCCAAAATCTTTTAAAACTTCAATTGCTTCATTCTCTGTCATTTCACACCTCCAACAGCTCCGGGTTGTCAATTATGTTGCCGATCACTTCAAAATTCTCTGAATCAAAATCATCCAGTTCCTCGTAGTAATCACAGCCCGGCTCATTCGTACACCATCCGTTTTCATGCCACACGACACGCTTTCTCGTCTCATCTTCTGGAAACTCAACGTCGATATGCCCTGAAAGAATATCATTCTCAAAAATCCGTCTGCCGCTTTTATCATTAAGTCCTGTGCACTGGCAAATAGTTGATGGGTCTATCTCGTAAACAGCTTTTTTACTTGCGAAAACCGGTTTAAAAATAAGCGGTCTTCCTGCAAGTTCATAATAACTACCAGACATCCATTCTCCGTCATCAATGCACTTTCCGCGGAATAAATATCTATCTTCCATCACGCTCCACCTTTCTTCCTTTGATCTGCTCCAACATAATTCTCGATACCTCTGGAAGTCTTAAACTTTCCATGCATCCATTATGCAGATTGCTTTCCTCATTCCACTTTGCCACCGGACATTTATTACAGAGAGTGTTTGTGCAGAACTCTCCAATCTGCCGTATAGTCAGTTCCTTATTTGTTATGTGCGCCATTTCCCTTCTCCATTTCTTTCAACTTGGCTTCGGCTTCCTCTTGTGATAAAAACCAGGTTTCCTTGTACATTTTTTCTGGCAGGATTCGGTCTGTACCATATTCCCGATCTTTGTCACACTCCATGTACCATCCTTTTTCTGTAAAAGTAATCAAGGCTACTTTCTGATGATAAATTTTATTGTTCTCCGGGTGCAGACTTAAAATATTTAATTCATAATTGACTTTGCTAGGAATTATATATACATCTGAGCCAATTCCACACGGCAACCGCAGAAGTAATCCCTGCTCCTCGGCATCCTCATAGTCTTTGAGTTTCCGATATACGGCATCTATTTCCTCGCAATCCGGTTCACATGCCCTTTCCCACAGTTCATCATCAATCCATGATGGATTCCTTTCTGTTAATCTTTCCATGTTGCTTCCTCGCTTTCTGCTTTTCCTTTTCCTCACATGGCTTACAAAGCCTACTACACCAACCGCATGGTGTTATGTATGGACATTCTTCTCCAAGTCTCATGCTATTCCTCACTTTCTGCCTTAAGCCATTGTTCCACCTCTGTAACAGAACACATTGCTACGCCGCCCTCAATGGTCATTACACTACCATGCTCATATGTTTCGATTGAGCAAAGGAAATCTAAAAGTTCCTCATCCGTCATGCTTCTGATCCGGTCTGCATTGGTCTGTGGCTTTTTAGCCATGCTCTTCATACACTCCATCATATTTCTACCTCACTAAATCTGTTATTTTAACAGATACCCCTTTATATTTCCCGGTGCGACAATACTCTGCGGTATCAAAAAAAACAAATGCATCCATCGTCTTTTTTTTCAAGTGCTATGCTTACACCATTGCTTACCAGTGTATTTTTTAACAGCGTCAGTACCGCCTTTATCTCATTCTTGGTTTCATCTGTCATTTTAACTTCACCTTTCTCTTTCTGCCTTTCTTCTCAAACTTATCGCACATTCCAACCGGGCACCCACGCCTTAATCTGGTCTGTAAATAATATCCACACATGATTTCTGTTTGACTGTGCTTGTATGAGTAAATACATTTACGGCAGTATTTTATGCTTGTCTTTATCATCTCTCCCATGTTAATAATCCTTATTTCACCGCTTTTCCTGTTACAATATCCCAATTTTCATCCTCAATAAACTGATTCCGAATAATCTCATCCGTCAGATAGTGCTCCTTACTCTTTGGCTGCTTGCGCCAATAGGAATCAATGTAATAGGCAACCCAATTCATAAATTCTTCGATTTTGGCATTTGAGAAACGGTAAGAATCTTTTAATGTCGGAATAGTCAGATACATTGTGGAGGCAAGCGCGCTCTCGATATTCCGATCTGCGCCAAGCACTGCCCGTCCATTTTTTATATCTGCCATATACAATTTTTGTGACATTGGTATTGATTTTACCCACTTGACCACATCAATTTTCTTTTTACGGCAATATGCCATCATGCTCTCGCTCGTTACCGCTTCGTCATCATCGTCCTGCCAAGATTTCCGACGCTCAACGGTTTTGCTATAAAAATTCGTGACCTGCTTAAACGTCATATCAAACTTGTCATACAAAATGGCTGTAAAAATATATCCCATGTGATTCGCGATATTATCTCCTAACTGGCATTTTGCTAATTCCTGCTTATAAACACTCAATGGAATCACCCTTTTTCTCTGCTGTACGCTATGCATTTGCCCACCTTCCTTTTAATTTTTTATTTTATATTTCCACTCGCTATCACTTTTTCAATGATTTCCTCCTGCATCCGCTCTGCGATATGATCCCGGACTGATTCTTCTGGAAATGCGATCTGATATGTCCGCTCCTTGATCCGGTTCGTGATCCGGTCATCATACTGTAGTGTCTCCAACGGATCATTGCTCGTAAAAATAGTCACTTTCCGGTTTATGTAACGTTCATTGATGATCTGATACATCTTATCGTTGATCCAGTCCGCTGGTCTCTCCACTCCGAAATCATCAATCACAAGGATGTCTGTGGTGTAGAGCGCGTCCAAAAGCTGATTCTCACTGTATTTTGTATCTCTCTGCCATGTATTCTTGATCTCTTGCAGGATAGTCAGCGACACCGCAAATTTCACTGCATAGTTTTTCATCAGCTCATTTGCAATCCCAGCAGCAATCCTCGTCTTACCGCTTCCCTTTGTCCTCGACCAGATATACAGTCCCATGCCTCTTTCCTTCTGGCTCTCGAAATCATCCAGATAGGTTTTTATGATTTTACAGGCATCTGACACCATCTTTTTACTTTCCTGCTTTCTGTACACATCCATTCGAAACGATCTCAGATCCATCCCGCGGAATGCCTCCGGTATATCTGCGAATCGCAACCGCCTTGACATGACCGCTTTCTCACGGCATTTACACGGTACTGCTATTTCAACTCCGTCTTTTATTTTCAAGATCCACTCCCGACCTTCGCAAATTGGACACACATCAGAATCCTTGGAAGTCTCCGGTGTCTCCGCATTCCTGCATAAGTTCGTTGAGTGATTTTTCATGCGTTCCAGTATCTCTTCCAACTGGTCCATCGTTCTCTCCTTTCAGATACTGCATAAACAAGTTCTCTCGTAAAAAGTTCTCCGGCTTTTTAATATACCGCTCTGCTGTTTTCTCCCGTCTGCATATATCTGCATAATTCTGTGCGGCCAATACCAGATCATCTTCCGGTACACCAGCCAGTACCGCATTGCAGTATTCTGTTTCAGCAAGACAACCAGTACACCGTTTCGGATAGACTGCGGCAAACTCTGCATACCGTTCCACGGGGGATATAGGGGGTGTATTTTGTTTATGTTTATGTCTTTGTTTATTAATAGGTTCACTTTGTGGTTCAAACTGTGGTGCAATTTGTAGTTCACTTTGTGGTTCAAACTGTGGTTCATTTTTACTGTAATTTTGAACCACAAGACTATTTATTTTATATTGTGCTGCAAGATTCCCACCGCGCGATTTCCATTCGATGAACCCATCTGTAGCAAGCTTGTTTCTCGCTCTCTTTAACGCTGATGCATTTAATCCAGACCGAAGTCCAAGGACTGACGAGGCTACCGTAAACGTATCTGGCCACCCTGCTTTATTCGCTATGGACATTAACGCATGCCATAAGGCGATTGCAGTGTTGGGCTGCGGGTTTAGTTCGAGCCTGTCGTAAAATGCTTTTATCTCAGCTAAATAGTTCAAGTTTCCACCTCCCGAATCCGAACTTCAATCCGTGGATTTTCAGCATCTATACGAAATTCATCAGAGAATCCACAGATCTGCTCCCAGCCATCATTTTTTAATACATGGCAGTTAACTAATGCATCCTGGATCACTTTTCTGCCGAATGACGATATATTGTCCAAATCACGCCTTTTATTCTTTTCCACCCACAGATATTCCATAAATACTTTTTTATTGATATTTACGTCTCTCAGGCACTTTCTAATGTACACAGAAACAATAGCTTCATTCTGCTTTTTCATCTCTCCGCCTTTATATCTGCTTGCCTTATCCGCACGGATAAAATCATTCAAGTTATCCAGTCGTCCCGGTATTATCAGTAGGTACTCCAACTTCTCGCCACCTTTCAAATGTCATTTTCATATTTAAACGTTTTTTCAGTATCGCTCTTGCACGGTGCAGCTCTTTTGAAAGATATTCATCCAGTTCTTTTTCATCTACTGGATTTCCCGGAACTGGTCTGTAATATCCATTTCCAACATTGATAATGCAGTCATCCTTTGTATTTGCTGTCTCTATCTGCTTTCTCAGCTTTCTATCTTCAAATGGATTATAAAGTCTCGGTAATGGTTTCAAATGTCCGCAGGGAATGTCATTTATTGTTTTCATTTATCCCCTTTCCTCTCCGGGACTAACCCCGGAGATAATAACCAGCTTCCAATAATTCGTGATATATTATTTTCTGCATGAATAGGTTTCTTTCTGCCATTTGGCAAGGTGTTTCAACCCTATAAATCCTTTACAACAATTCCATAGACCTTATACATCTCTCTGAACCGAATCACTCCAAGGCTGTGTGCCAGTGTGTGGTGTTCTCTGCACAAACAGATTTTTTTATAACTGGAATCATCTACTTTTGTCCTGTCATTACCCATTCCGATTGCATCCTCATGATGAATCTCTCCATCTTTTCCACAGATTGCACATTTTTTATGTATCAGACAATAGTAAAGGTATCTTCCTATGTCATCTGTACGTTCTATTGCGTTGTCAGAAAGCGGTATCCCCCATTCCAAGCAAAATTCAATCAGAAAGCTAATAAAGTCTCTTGCTGTATCCATTGAACAATTTGAAAGACTGATATGTTCTACTCCTGTTCGTACTGTATATTCATTCTTAAGTCTTTCTTTCGCTTCTTCTGGTAGATATCCTGTCCAGTCTGCAATATCCCCTATCGTGGCATATGCCTTTTTTCTCTGTTCTGCCGAAATATGTCTACCGTCATCAAACCTAATCTCAGCATTTGATATTTTCTTACGCTGCAACATATCTCCGATCTGCATACCAGGTACAGAAATAATAAGATCCGTGCCACTTTGTGTTTCTTTGTATTTGCTTATTTTTACAAGCGTATGCATTATGCATCACCCTTTTTTCCGGCATTTGCTGCAATCGTGACTTCAAGTTTTCTCATGCATTTATTCCACTGATTAATATCAAGTTCCTGTAATGTATTCACATGAAACAGCTCAACAATTGTATCCATTGATACATCCGCTTCTTTCAGTTTTCCGAGTAGAACCTGATATTTCACATCATCAATTTTCTGAGACGGATATTGTTTAAATACAATGTTCATCTCCTGATCTACAATTTCCAATTCATCAATTTTTCCATCCGACGAATATTTAATAAGATTTACAAAAAACTTATCTCTTGTAGAAGATTTTCCATTATTGTCTGTTTTAATATGGCAATTGGCTGCCGGAATCCATATAAAAGGTGCCGTGTATAATTCTCTTCCAATTCCATGCTTTACACATGCCCTCTTAAATGCATCCGATGCTCGTCCCTTTTCTTTTGCTGTATAAGATGCAGTTCCTACATCCTCTTTAGAAATCCACATCTTCTTTTCGTTATCCCATGCAGAAATAATGCAATATAAATCTCCATCGATTACTTCATATCTGTCCTGCCATCCGAGCGCTCCATATTTTTCATCAAGCCTTTTTTGTCCATCTCTGGAAGTGACATACAACAGCAACGACAATCCTTTTTCTGAAATCTGCTGAACTCTGCAACTGATTTCATTTGCATTTAAAAAATTATTTTCCATTATCTTGCCTCTCAATCTTCGATATAAACTCTCATATCATCCAGGCATCTATCGCAATAATAATCTCCTCTAATCTGTACTGCTGTATCATCCTGGATGTGTTCACCGCAACATATACATTTTGGTCTACGCTCAAGCCATTCTCCTTGATTCCGATCTCTGTCTTTCCACAAATCGTAACTATCATTCATATCTGTGAGAAAATCCCTCCCCATCATCGTCTGTGTTGGTAATCAGCTTTCTTGTACCATACACAAATTCACCATGAATACTTCCGTCGGTATGCCATGAGACTTCACCGGCTTCTATGCCTAAATCTTCCAGTGTTCTTTCAAATTCATCCAGTGCATCCTTGAGTATTCCTAAATCCTTCCATGTCAAACTAGGCGCTGCCATTTAAAAATTCCTCCATTTCCATCTGTCTAAAATCTGTAGATAAAATCATGCATCTGACAGCTTTCTCACGCTGTTGATTCATGTACTGCTCGTCCCGGCATTCTTCACACATGTTTCCTTCGCCGGGATCTAAACTGCATCCACAGATTCTGCATTTTCTGTAAATCATAAAATCACGCTTTCCAAAAATTTAACTACGTGTTACAATAAACGCAGAAATACTTTTGTATTCCTATGGTAAATAGCACCTGCGTTCGCCAAAACATTCAGGGTGCTATTTTTTTGTCCTCAAATTCCCCAAGGAACTCAACATCAGCGTCAAGCTTGTCTTTCCGGCGGATCATGTAAAAGTATGCTTTCCGCTTTTCTTCCCGGCGTTTCTCCACATCCATGATCGCAACTCCAATAAGTGCAACCACCGCACCAAGAGACATTGCAATCAGCAAAAAAACATAATACGTTCCATCCGCATCGAGCATTCCACCAAGAAACACGATCACAAGTCCAATAGATATAAAAACTTTTGCCACATTTTTCATGAGTTTTTGTTTTCCTCTTTTACGATCTCGCAATCACATTCGCTGGAAATTTTTATTTTTTTATTTTCGCTGTCTCTGGCGATGGAGTTGCCCATCATATTCTGCACCGTGGATTTGCCCCTCATATCCTGCACCGTGGAGTTGTCCAACATATTCTGCACCGTGGATTTGCCCCTCATATTCTGCACCGTGGAGTTGCCCCTCATATCCTGCACCGTGGAGTTGTCCAACATATTCTGCACCGTGGAGTTGTCCAACATCGCTTTCACGTCTTTTAGCATATTTTTGACTTTGCATCGTTTCAACCTGTAATATCCACTGCTCAGTTCCTCGATTTCTTCATCAATTCTGACGTGTTCTTTCCACCAGTCCTTGACAGCTTTTCTAAACTCATCAAAATATCTATCCTTGTCGTTCTCGAACCATTCTGGCAGAATGTCCTGATCCACGTTTTCTTTCCAAGTGTCTGGATCTGTCCACCACTCTTCGTTAGGTGGTAAAAGTTCCACTCTCACGAAAACACGCATTGCATTTTCTATGTTGTCCTCAATTCCAAGGCTTTCCAGTAAATCACTGTGGCTGTCGTTTGCTCCCTCTGCTATTACACAACGATTTTTCAATATCAATCCGCTTTTAAATCCGCACATTTTTCTTTCTACTCTCTTTCAAAAATGAATCTAATTTCGGTCGGAATATCAGATATGTGTGTCTGATACCGTCTGACCTGTTGCTACACCATATACACACTGTTTATTCATGATGCCTTGTCCTTAACCACAAGCTTAATTCCTTCCTGTCTTTCGTAAATCTCTAACAGAATGTCCATAATCTTGGCTTTCCTCTCTGGTGTAATTTCCATGTCTGCTTTGTTCATAGGAATCTCCTTTCTCATTATTTAACGCTCCCACACATGGCAATCTGCTTGTCAACTTCCGACTGTTTCTTTGAAATTGCCATACCATCCGCAACACCGAGAATATAGTTGAAGTTTTCTTTGTCCAAATGTGATACTATTTCAGCTAGTCTTGCAAGGGCTTCTTTCTGTTTTTCGCTCATTTGCTCACTTCCTTTCTTGTTTGTACTACCTTGTGTGATTATAATATCATACTTAGTTGTTCTTGTCAAATATTTTTTAAATATTTTGTTTGACATTGTGTGATTTTTGTACTATTATATTAGTGGGAGGTGATAATAAGTGGATGAGCGAATAAAACAGTTGAGAAAATCGCTTGGAATGTCACAAGAAAAGTTTGCTAAAGAAATTGGTTTAACTAAAAATTTCATATCTTTAGTAGAAACTGGTCAAAGAAATCTATCAACACAGTCGATTAAACTTATTTGTCAATTGTTTAATGTTGATGTGGAATGGCTAGAGACTGGAAAAGGAGAAATGTTCATTCAAAAGACCGAGAATGAAAAGATAGCTGAATTTTTTGCAGATGTACTGAAAGCCGGAGAAGACGATCAGATGTACAGATTCATAGCCGCTATTTCAGAACTGGATGAAAACGACTGGAACGCAATCCGGAAGCTGGCAGAAAAGCTTGTAAAGAAGTAAAAAGAAAGACAAGGGCAATGCGCAAACCCTTGTCTTTTTCTTTTATCTTAAAAACCTCTTTATAAATGCATATATGATTCGGAGATCATCCTCGTCCATGCACTTCTCTATTAATTCTATTATTTTCTCTTTAAGCTCTCCCATATCCAATACCACCTTTCTAATTGATACATAAAGTATACGAACGTATGTTCGAAAAGTCAATAACGCATCCATTTGTTTTTTATCATAAAGTTTCATTTTGCAAAAAAATGTCATAAAAAAATGACAAAAATGTATTGTTTTATAATCATTTTGCTTTATAATTGTAGTATCAAAAGAAAGGGGAGTTCAAAATCATGAACGAATTAAAAGATACTAAAGTATGTAAACACTGTCAATCCGAGATTCCGAAAAAGGCGAAGATCTGCCCTGTATGCAAAAAGAAGCAGGGATTGCCTAAATGGGTAATCGTTTTTGTCGTGATCGTTTGCCTTGCAATAATTGGTGCCGCATCTGGTGGAAGTTCTGATAACACCGGAAACACTTCCTCCAATCAGCCAAGCAGTGGCAGCCAAGCATCCGTCATCGACCAGGCAAAAGAACCGGAGAGCGAAACAGAACCGGAAATCGAGTACACATCCGTTGATGTTGACACCATGATGGATGACCTGCAAAGCAATGCAATGAAAGCCGAAGATACTTACAACGACAAATACTTAGAGATCACAGGAAGATTAGCACTCATTGACAGCGACGGAAAATATATCAGTGTATTTTCTCAGTCCGACGAATTTGCAATTCTTGGTGTCCAGTGCTTCATAAAAGATGAAGATGCAAAAGCAAAAGTAATGGATATGTCCATAGGAGACACTGTAACTCTTAAGGTCCATATAAAGGAAGTTGGAGAAGTTATGGCATACGTCGCAGACATTATAGAAATCGAATAGTATACAGTCCCTCTAGTAAATGAGGGACTTTTTTTAAAGGGAGTTAAAAATGAACATAGCAATTTATCCAAGAAAATCAAAAAAAGATGATAATTCAGAATCAATGGAACAGCAAATAGACGATTGTAAAAAGTACATTGATAAAACTTACACTAATGCAAATATAATCGTTTATTCTGGCGATTATGCGATCACAGGGCATAGCACGGCAAAAAGAAAGGACTTTCAGCGCATGATGGATGATGTCAGAGCCGGAAGAATCAATGCAGTTGTTATCATGAGATACGATCGTATAGCAAGAAATATGAGAGATTTCTGTAACCTCTATCACGACATGGAAAGCGCAGGATGCAACTTGATATCAGTGAGTCAGCAGATCGATACTTCCACGCCATACGGAAAGAACTTCATGTACCAGATGGCAAACATGGCAGAATTAGAATGGGCGGTTATATCTGAACGATACAAAGACACCGCAGCTTATAAAATCCGTGAAGGGAAAGCTTACACTGGCAGAGTGCCTATAGGATTCAAAATAGAGAAAATAGATGGTGTAAAGAAAGTTGTACATGATAATGAGGAACAGACAAGGGCTATATTTGATTATTTATTAGCAACCAAAAGCAAGCGAGGTACTGTTTTATGGGTACGTGAAAATTTAATTCCAGACTTCACACGTCACAAATTAGACACAATGATCAAGTCAGATTTATATATTGGGAAAGTAAGGGAAAATGAAAATTTCTGCGAACCTTATTTTACCAAAGAAAAAATGGAAGAAATAAGAAGTGTCAATCAGATAAAATACGCTCCGTCCGGTCATATATATTTATTCAGCGGATTATTCCGCTGTCCTATATGTGGCAGGAAAATGGCAAGTTTTTATAGCATAGACAGGAAGACCAAAAAGCACCGGCAATATCAAAGATGCTGGTTTGGTGGAAATGAGAAATTGCACAATACAAAATTAGTGTCAGAAGCAAAAACAGAAAAATATCTTCTTGAAAATCTTGATGCAGCATTAAAAAATCTTGAATTTGATGTAAAAAAAGAAGCAGGTAAACCAAAGCGCAATTTGAATAAGAAACTTAATGATGCAATAGGGGAGCGTGACAGACTTAATTACCTTTTTGAAAAAGGAAGAATTGATATCCCAGAATACGAAAAGAAATACAGTGTCTTATCAGAAAAAATAAATTCCATAACTGAGGAGTTGTCAAACAACAAAGTTGTAAGGATTGAGGAATTTAAGAAGCAGATCCCGGAAGACTGGAAAGTCCTTTACGAACAACTAGATCAAAAAGGAAAACAAGAATTTTGGCATAGAATAATAAAAGAAATTTATTTGAATGAAGCCTTTGAAATTAGTGGCTTTATATTTTATATCTAGGACTTGTACTAAATAACTGTTTCCTAGAGGTTAACATTAATTAGTACAAGTCTATTAAATCGAACTATAATGAATGCATT
>OIHZ01000102.1_pt1 | contig 34508 bp, 19 predicted proteins | sample 1583041 | NCBI WGS metagenome assembly OIHZ01 (sample SAMN02675044, study PRJEB24791) | human gut metagenome, SKBSTL002 | isolation source: stool | host: Homo sapiens | place: USA
TATTGCTGCATCTTTTGATGGATCAGTTCCAGTTCTTCTGCGGACACCCAAAACAGAACCGGCACATCCCGCTTGCGCTTTGCCATGGTTATCGCTCCAGCTCCCGTTTTTTCGGGGCGGCAGACTTATTGGCGGGCAGCTCCTGTTTGAGCTTATCCCGTACTGAGGGACGGGACGGTTCCAGTTTTTCTCTCTGGGTACGGCTGCGCTGCTGTTCTTCACGCACCAGATCAATAAAACCATCCAGCACAGCAGGGTGGCTGTTTAAGGCATAACCACAACGGACGGTTTCGGGATTATCATTAGGAATGGTCTTGGCCCATTCTTTGTTGCGTTGGGAGTAGCGCCCATCCCAGTCCTGAAGCTGGATCGTGTTAGACAGAACCATAGATACACGCTCCATGCCATAGGTCTCGATCACACCCTTTGCCGCATCGTGGCTGAGATACATTCCGTCGAAGTGTTCCCGCACCGCCGCTTCAATGGACTCCTTGCATTGGAGATTTACATTGTTGGAAGCTCGGTACTGCTCCAGCTCCCCATGTTCTCTCGCATAGGCAGCTGAATGGGGATAGATTGGTGTTGTTCGCAGTTCCTCTTTAGCTCTGCACACATCGTCGGCACGGTTCTCAATGCTGTCCCGGATCATATCCATATAGCCGGTCTCCAGCTTTTCAAAATAACGGTACACATCCGCCAGCGGCGAGGGAGATTCCAAAAGCGCCTGGGCCTGTGCGTCGGTCAGCTCCAGCTCCTCCATCGCCATCACAATATCCTCACGGACAGTATATTCATAGGTGTGGTGCAGGATTTCTTCCGGGGGCTGGCTTTTCAGCCAGTCCCTATATTTTTCCTGCTCAGTGGCCATCTTTTCATAAAGGGCTGTATTCAGATTATTGGTATTCATGTTATCGCACCTCCTCATGCTGTTTTGGTTTCTTGTCTGTACTGCGGGGCGTCGCCGGACGTTTCAGATGATCCAGCACCGAAGGCCGTGCGCTTTTGGCAACAACAGCCTCGGCGTGTGCCTGTCCCTTTCCGTCGATGTTCAGCAAAGTATCCAGCTCCACCAGACGGGCATTTTTGCTTCGCAGTTCTTCTTCATAAAGGAATGGCTTTCCGACTTCCTCCTTTGCGGCAGCCTGCTGCTGATAGAGGTTATCCAGCTGGGCCTTTGCCGCCTCCAGACGCTGGGGCATCTGAGCGAGGGCATTGTCGATACGGGTAAGATTTCCGCGAGGGTCTGTACCAAGGGTTGCCCGGTGGGTCATCTGTCCTTTCAGCAGGAGCGTATACTCCTGTTTCCAAGCGGAAAATTCCACGGATATGGCATATCCCCGGTAGCTGCCGATCTGCACTGGATCGGAGGTTTTGACCTCCTTGCAGGCATCCAAAAGGGCTGCGCCGGCGTTCTCCTTATCGGTCAGCAGATCGCCACGGATTTCCATACCAGCAAAACCGTCCTCCGGGTGCGGGTGCGCTGCCAAAACCTCCAGATCGGATTCAAAGCCCTTGATAAAGCCTTTGTGCTTTTCAATCTCCTCCGGGAAGTATTTGAGCAGCTGGTCCTCCAGACGATATTGCTTGCTCTGGTGGTCGGCTTTCATCAGCTTCAGGCGGGATACCTCCACATCCAAATCCATGCGCTCTTTGATACGTGGGTCTCCGGCACACAAAGCCTTGATCTCTGCAAAACTGAGGGCGGTTTCATCCACATCATCGCAGGAGCGCACCGGCGATTTAGAAGTCATGATCTGGCTGATGAATTTTTGCTTATTCTCCACCGTCTGCCAGAGGTATGCGTCAAAGGTTCCTTCGGTCACATAGCGGTACACATGGACAAGAGGATTCTGGTTACCCTGGCGCTCGATACGGCCCTTGCGCTGGGCAAGGTCTCCCGGTCTCCACGGACAGTCCAGGTCATGAAGTGCCACCAGACGGTCCTGCACATTGGTGCCTGCGCCCATCTTGGCGGTGCTGCCCAAAAGGACACGCACCTGACCGGTACGGACTTTAGAGAACAACTCCTTTTTCCGCACTTCGGTGTTGGCTTCATGGATAAAAGCGATCTGGTCGGCAGGCATCCCCTGAGCAATGAGTTTCTGACGAATATCGTCATATACCGTAAAGGTCGGTTCCTGCTCCGGCAGAGGCACGGCATCTTCCAGTGCGTGAAGCAGTGGATTATCCAGCGTTTTCGCCGCCTTGCTTGCAGTAGCTTTTGCCTGCGGTGTAGAAATGTCGCAGAACACCAGCTGGGTCAGCTTGTCAGCTTCGCCATCCCGCCAGATCTGCATGATGTTGTCCACGCACTGATTGACCTTTGTGCCAGGTTCATCCGGCAGCATCTGGTTGACGATCCTCTGGTCAAGCCCCAGCTTACGGCCATCCGAGGTAATCTTGAGCATATTGTCCTGGGACGGGTCAACGGTTCCGCTGTGTACCAGCGATGCGCGCTCCGAAAGGGCCTTGACCATTTCCTGCTGATGTTCGGTAGGCTGCGCCACGATGTTGTGGTATTCCACTTCCGGGGTAGGCAGATTCAGCTGGTCGGCAGTCTTAATGTCGGCCACTTCTTTGAACAGGTTCATCAGCTCCGGCAGGTTAAAGAACTTGCTGAATCTCGTTCTTGCCCGGTAGCCGGTGCCTTCGGGAACGAGTTTGTCAAGATGATTTTTGTAAGTTTTCTAAATTCAAATATTTATCTGCTGAAAAAACGCCTAACATCTCGTGTCGGCATATTTCTTGAAACACCGTATTCAAAGGCTTCTTCGCACTTTCCGATTGCTTCACATTGACAATAAAAGTTGTTTTGCCTATTCGCGTTGTATAAGATAAAGTGTTTTCTTTCATATAGTCCGTTTCTCCTTTTCATAAATTGACTGTGGGGCATTCCGTTTGGAACACCCCACAAATACAGCCTGTTTCATCGGAACATATCAAGAAGTCATTAAGTCGTGAGTATAATGGAAATGGTTATCTTTCCATACCACGCTTGTTTCTTCGTGCCTTAATACGCTCTTGTCTTTCTTTTTCCCTCGCTTCTTTTTCGGCTCGTTCCTGTGCTTCCTTAAAAGAAAAAAGTTGCTTCACTTTTTCGGTAAAAAGTTTAGCAACTTCGGGGAAATGCTCCAACGCTTCAAGAAAAGGTCTGCACTTTTCTTTCAGTTCGTTGTATTTGGTTTTCATTCTCTCCAATGCGTTTGCACTGTCAAAATATTTCTGTCGGTAATAATTTGCACTCTGCTCCAACTTATTGATTTCCGCACGACTGGTAATTCCCTCTTTTGCAAGGGCAGTCAGTTGTGAGTAGTCCTCTTTGGATATTGCCATCTTGCCCGTAAAGGTTTTCTGTCCCATACCGTCAATCTCGTTTAAGGTCTTTGAGATATGACGGGCAGGCTCATATTTAACCTGTTCCTTTTGAATACGCTTCTGCAACTTCTCCAATCGTTCTTTGTCCTGTTGGATTTGATATTGCAGGGAAGTTAAATGCTCTGCTGTACTTCCGTATTCGCCACGCTGAAAGCCTTTGAACCCTCGTTCCGTCATATAATTAAACAGTTCATCTTGCAGTATGCTGTACGAAGCTCGAAACATCGGCTTGCCGTTCTTCTTTAACAATGGATTTCCTTTTTCATCGGTCATTGGAATATCCGATTTCCATTTCTTTGAATGGCTTATCTGATTAACCACTTCCTTGACCGTTCCTCGCAGTTCGGGGTTTTTACAACGCTTACTCCATAAGATTTCTTTCTCCACAACAGGCAGAACCATTGCGTGAAGATGATAATGGTAAACCTCTTTTCCCAGTTCCTCGGTTGCGGCTACATTGATTTCATCAGCGTGCATTACTGCCGATATAACATTATCAGCACCGAATTTTTCTTCGATGAAATGATAGGCTTCTTCATAAAACTGCTTTGCATATTCATAACCACCGTTACGCTCGAAGTACATCGTATTCACATCAATCACAATCTCATTGAAAAGGGTAGCGTCTTTCCTCAGTCCACGAAGCGATACTAACCCGTCTGTTTCCATCTGCTTTAACTGCTCCATATAGGTTGGGACAGTCGGTTTTTTGAAATGCACATTAAGGGCTATGCGTTCCGTAATCACATTCATATTTTCATAGGTTTCATTCTTGCGTTCATTGTGCCTTTCCGCCTTGCTCACATCAAAAGCGGTGTACTGTTTTACCCTTGCACAACTCATATCCGCCTTATTGGTTTTTGCCATTTTTCTCTCCTTTCCAGACAGGGCGAAGCCATTACACAACATTCTCTGAATGTGTGTAACCCACTATGACACTTTCAGACTTCGTCTGCAAAGATGTCGTGGGCAAGGGTGTTCCCCCTTGACCTCCTTTTGATACCTCCATCATAAAAACAGACTGTCCCGCCATCAGACAGCCTGCTTTTATTCTCTCGGTATATCGCCCATCGGCAAAGACCAGTACCACAGAAAGCCTTGTTTTCGGGAGATAACTCCTGCTTTCTTCTTTGCCTTTTTGATGGTCGATTTTTTGAACCCAGCGGCTTCAAGTCTTTCTTCGCAATCCGAAGAAAGCATTTCTCCGTCTTTCAGCATTTCCAAAAGAAATTCTTTCGCCTTGATTTCCTTTTCGTTCGGTCTGCCCATTTTGGGTGCGAGGGATTGGAACGCTTCTTCTGCTGTCATTTCCATTTCAGAGATAAAGTCCACTCCCTTTTCTGCCACCTCAAAAAGAATTGCCGAGCCTGTCGGGGCAAGGTTAGATTTCACTTGCACCATATATCGTTCCGCTGGTGCTTCTTTGTTCGGTGTGCGTGTGATTGCAAGAATACTTCTTGCAGCACCCGCAATATCAATCGAACCGTTGGTGCGATAAAGAGGATTTATATCTCTCATCTTGTTCATATGGGCGATAATCACGATGGCACAGCCAGTATTTTTTGCAACTGCAATCAAGTGATTAAACTCTGCCCTTGTTTCGTTGGCATTGTTCATTGAACAGTTCTCTCCGATATAGGAACTCATCGGGTCAAGAATTAAAAGTTTTGCGTGATACTTTTCGATTGCTTCAGCAATACGGTTATCTCCAAAGGATAAAGACTTTTCATCTTCCTTGATGAAGATAAGGTTTTCTCCGTTCCCACCGGCAGAGTTAAATCGGGGTACTACCGTATCGTCTGCATCATCTTCCGTTGTCTGATAGATGATAGTCATAGGCTCATTTTCTTCCGTTTCAGTAAAAGGCAGAGGTTCGCCCTTAGAGAGCAGTGCGGCGATTGACAGCATTAACTTGCTTTTTCCATCGCCCGGATCGCCCTGCAACAGCGTAACCTTGCCGTACGGAATATACGGATACCACAGCCATTTCACTTCCTTCGGCTCAATCTCACTTGCCTTAATAACTTCGAGAGGGACATTTACATTCATTTCATTTTCCATTTGCTTCATTTTTCTTCGTTCTCCTTTTCGATAAATACTTAGGGCAAAGCACCACGATACAACGGAAACTCTGCTTGCAGTCATTACTGCATTTTCTGCAAAGTTCGTTGTAGGTAATGCGATTTCTTTCGTTCAGAAACAATGCCCAATCTTGTTTCCGTTTCTTACTCATTCTCGGCATATCAATCCTCCTTTCCGTCTGAAAATAAAAAAACCACAGGAAAGATACTCAGAGCCTTGTTTCTGTCATTTTTCGGGGCGAAAATCGGGCAAAATTGCCTTTCTAAGCCTTTCAAAAAAATCACGCAAGGTATTTGTACTAACCTGTGGTTATGTATGAAATTGTAGGGTTTGGGGCAACAAAAAACACCGTATTTCTACGATGTTTTCTGTCATTCAAGTAGCAAAAAACGTGACCACTAAAATTATAATCATAAGAACAGGCAAAAAGCGAAGATACCGTTCTAATAGAGCTTTTTAGACTTGTTTTTTGGGGCTTTATATTACTTTCCCTATTTTTTAAGGGTATAGGGTGTTACATCAAGTTCTTAGTATATGAAATTTGCAGATTATTCTTGGATTTGGCTCAAATCAAATGCACCGTTCTCAATCAACTTCAAAATTGTGTCTGCCAAGTTGTTTTTTACAGTTTCACTTTCATTTTCAACGCCAGAATACTCTACATAAATAGTGTTCTCTCCCATATCAAAGGTTGCATAATATATTACGGTTTTGACACCTTGACTATTTGACTTTGTTACGAAATATCCTGCGTTGATATCAACGCCGTCTACACTTGAAGTGATTGTATTTCCATCAATGATAGTATCTAATAGATTTACACCCTGTTTAGAAACTACCATTCTTGTATCATCAATTTTTCCCTCAAAACCCAGAATATTATGATTGTCAGCATCAAAATAAGCATCTGCGGTAACAGGCAAGTCTGCAAAAAGCATTTCAATTTCAGCATCGCTCAAAGGTCTTGTTGTTACATTTAAGTTAATTGAAGATTGTGATAAGTCATTTTTAACAAAAGTAATTGTTTCTCCATCATTCAGCGTGGCAATATCGTTTTTTGTACCAAACAGATTGCTTTGAAAAACTCCCACTCCAATCACAGCAACGAGTACGAAGCAAGCTGCAACAGACACCCATTTTTGCCGATTAGTTATTTTACTTGTTTTTTTCATAGGTTCAGCCTCCTTAATATACTGATTATCGACATTTCCCAATGCCCTTAAAAGTTTCTTTTCTTTCATACAGAGATACCTTCTTTCTCTAACAATTTTTTAAGTTCGTTCCTTGAACGAAATAATGACATCTTGATTTTGCTCTCACTCATACCATATTCCGTTGCAATTTCTTTAATGGGCGATAAATACCAATATCTTCTCATAAAGATTTTTCGCTGTTCTAATGACAGGGAAGAAAGAAAGCGGTTGAGAATATCCGTTAGAGCAATTTCTTCAACAATGTTTTCTGTACTATCCAACGATGGTATGCACTCTTGTATTTCATCAAAAACCAATGGCATTTGCCCACCATTACGTTTCTTTGCATTAAGCAGTTCGTACCTGTCCAAAGATAGGTTGCGAGTAATCTTCCCTAAAAAAGTTTTTAGGACAGATGGACGGTTAGGCGGTATGCTGTTCCAAGCTCTTAAATAAGTATCATTTACACATTCCTCGCTATCTTCGTCATTGTGAAGAATATTAAAGGCTATGTATCTGCAATACTTTCCGTATTTTTTTGAAGTTTCGGATATAGCAGCTTCGGAGCGCTCCCAATATAAATCTAATATCTGCTTATCATCCATAGGCTTCTCCTCCTTTCCCTTGTATTAAGGCCTTTCACCCTAATAAACGGGAAAAATGTGTCAAGCGTCACTTAAATTCAAAAAATATTTATTCAAAGATTAGCTTTCATTTTTTGAAAGAATATAATAAAACAGCAAAAGGCTTACACCTACAAGTCTCTTAATATTCAATGCGGAAAATTACAATTCATCACTCTCATTTTAACACATCATACCATCTTTATGAACTTTCAATTTAACCACTTCCATTACACTCACGACTTAATGACTTCTTGAATACTTCCCGAAAAAGAAAACTGCCATCAGTAAAGACAGCAGTTCCTTTTCGGCTGGTATGCTATTAGGAATACACAATATCGTTCAATACAATCTCATCTGCACAGGCTCGGATATTATTCATCAATCCGACCCATCTCATCATATCCTCCGCTTTCAGTTGTTCCGTCACACCTTGTTTTCTTGCCATTTCCTTTATCAGATACTCCGCCATATTACACGCCGAAGTATCAATTTCAGCAAGGTGTTCATATAACTTTCCGCTTGTAAGCAGATTGCAATATAAGACTTTCCTATGCTCCCTCAAATATCTTTCCCTCATTCTTCCGTATTTTGTGAGCGTAGGCGGTTCTTCGTTTTCTATCGTCAAGCAGGGATAGTAATAATCTCCGATGAGTTCGTACTGGATACCAGTTCTTTCGTCTGTAATAAATCTTTGCATTCTGATTTCTCCTTCTGCTTCTTGTGATAAAATTCCAAAGACTTCTCGTTATGGTTTATCTTTTGACATTCTTCGGAACAGAATTTCTGCTGACTGTGTGTAGGCCAGTAGGTACTGCCACACACAGCACAGACACGCTGACGATAATAATGATTTCCTTTTTCAGCTTCTCTGTCGGCTTTTGTCTTGTCCTGCCTTGCCTGATAGCAACAATCTTTTGAACAGAATATCTGTCGGTTACTTGTAGGCACAAACTCTTTTTGACAGTGAGGACATATCTTTGTCTTGACGATTTCTCCACCGTTTTCAGCGAGTTTTTTCGCCTTTCGCTTCTCTCGGTAGGCTTTTTCACGCTCACGCTGTTTTGCCAAGCGTTCCATCTCAATCTGTTCTTCCTGTGCCTTTATTTCAGCAAGTTCTTCTTCTGTATAGGCAATATCGACCTGCCCGACATAGTTGAAGTAAATATCAACCTTTTGTGTCCTTGCTTTTCCCACACCCTCTGCTTCATAAACCACAATCTTGTCAATGAGTTCAGCAAACATCAAATCGGAAATTTCTGTCGGCTCTTTGCACTTGCGAATTAAAGAAATGAAATGCTTAATATCAACAGCATTTACTTTTTCTTCGGTAAGTTCCTTTTCCATTTCCTCAATCTTCGTTTCCAGCTCAGCCTGTTCGTCATCGTACTGCTTCATCAGTTGCTTATACTGTCTTTCGGGCAGTAATCCCGAAACAAGATTTTCATACAAGCCACGAATAAGTTTAGACAATTCATCGTATCGCTTCTGAAAACGGTGCAATTCCGATTTATTGTGCTTTGGCTTTTCTGTCTGCTTTTCATTCCAAAGTGCTTGAAGTTCCTTTGCAAAGGCTTCTTCGTCATTCAGAACAAATCTTGATAATCGTTTGACAGCCGATAATATCAAGGCTTCAACATTATCAGCACTAATTGAATGGGCAGAGCAGGAGTTTACTTTGCTTGCATATCCGCCGCAACGGTAAGAATACTGCACCGAACGGTCTTTTTTACTGTAATGCGTTTGCAGGGTCATTCTTCTGCCACAATCCGCACAGTACAGATAACCGCTTAAACGGTTGCTATGCGTTCCTCTTGCCGCTGTCCTGTTCGCTCGTTTCTTTCGCTTCTGAACGCTGTCCCAAAGTTCCTGCGAGATGATAGGCTCGTGCGTATTATAAAATACATACTGTTCATCTTCATCGGTATTCTTTCTTTTGTGCAGTTTGAAATTGGTGCTGACCGATTTACGCAAAACAGTATGACCGAGATATTCCTGTCTGCTTAAAATCGCTCTTATGGTTGACATTCCCCAAAGATACGGGTCTGAAAACTTTGTTCCGTTATACTGTTCGGGGTGATATTCCTTTGCGTGTGCAGCCGGAATTAAAACCTTTTCTTCGGTAAGCAATTCAGCGATTGCTCTCGGACTTTTGCCCTCGTTGGCAAGCAAAAAGATACGCTTTACCACCGCAGAAGCCACAGGGTCAACGACAAGCGTTTGTTTGTCGGTTGCTAATCGGTTATATCCATAGGGAATTGAACCGCTACAACGCTTTCCGTCTTTCATACGGGCGTCAAACACAGCCTTGATTTTATTGCTTGTGTCTTTTGCGTACCATTCGTTCATTATATTCAAAAATGGGGCAAAGTCATTGTCAGAAGCATTATTGCTGTCGATACTGTTATTTATCGCAAGGAAACGGACATCTTTCTGTGGGAACAGAACTTCCGTATAAAAACCGACTTGCAGATAGTTTCGCCCTAATCGGCTCATATCCTTAACAATAATCGTTGCGACATTTCCTGCTTCTACTTCCTTAATCAACTCCTGAAAACTCGGACGATTGAAATTTACACCCGAAAAACCATCGTCAGTAAAATGACGGATATTCGTAAAACCATTTCTTCGGGCGTAATCTTCCAAGTATTGCTTTTGATTGGTGATTGAATTTGACTCACCATTAAGATCATCATCTCTCGACAAACGCTCATAGAGTGCTGTAATCTTTGAACTCCTTGACATTCTCTTATCCTCCTTTCCTTATGTAATCCGATTTAGCATTACAGGGATTACTCCCTCTGCTAATAGGAGAAAATAGGGGTACAAAGCGGAACTGTTTTTCAAGAAAATCAAAATATTTTTTTGAAGTTCCAAGACCGATTTTGATAGCCTATTTTCAATTTAGAAACGCATTATTTATCGTCCTACTAAAGTATAGCCCTCCGGTGCAAGCTCAATCGCAGTTGTTGTTTCTCCGAAGGTCGATGCCCAGGAATCAAAATGGGTCAGGTTCTTTTGCTGGAGCGTACTGTACTGGAGATAGCGCATGACCGTATAAAGCTCGGTCATCGAGTTACTTACTGGAGTACCGGTTGCAAAGATCACACCACGCCCGCCGGTCAGCTCATCCATATAGCGGCACTTGGCAAACATATCGGAGGATTTCTGCGCGTCCGATGTGGAAAGACCAGCCACATTCCGCATTTTTGTGTATAGAAACAATGTGCAGCACCTCTGCGGCTGCGAAGCAGTCCGCAGAGTAGTCTGCTTTGTTGTGATAGGTAACTTTTTGAAGTAATCTCCAAGTTTTCCCCCACCTCACGCCGGGCGTGCACCTTTCAGCGCACCCGGCGTACCATCAAATCGATTTACTTTCTTCCTTCAGATTTCAACACTGCTGTGTTCTCACGGACACAGAGTGGTTGTAAATTTCACAGTTTAAGTTTTTCGCGGTATTTCATGATTTTGCCTACCGTCTTTGCATCAAGTTCAGGCGGTATTGGACTGTTGTGAACCATGCGGTGGCATGGTTCACACAGCCAAACCAGATTTGGCACTTTATTGATTCTATCAAGTGGAAGCTTGTTTTTAACGTGGTGACAATGCTTTTGAAGCACGGGTGAGAAGGCATTTCCACAGCATTTACATTTTCCTTTGTCCCTGCTGTAAGCATACTCCCGGTTCATATAATACTCAAAATTCATCCTTCCCTTTGCGTATGCTGACATTGCAATATCGTTCGGGGAGTTAACGGATGGACGGTCACATGGCAGTGGCTTGTGCTTAGCACGATAGCTCACATACCGTCTGCGCCCTTCCACTGTATACGGCGTCATTTTCTGGTCAAATGGCTTGGGTTCATAGTGACTATGCGTGATGAACGCATAAGTTATACCAAACCATTTTCCTTCGACCCATACAGCAAATGTCTTACTGTCGTAGCCCTTGTGTCGGTCAGAAAGATTGCAAAGCACCTTCAGCGGCACCTGCATGGAGTTGTACCGTTTGGGGTACAGCTTTTTCCATACAGTCAGTGCAGCGTTGTTTACTCTGCGGTCTATCGCATGGTAGGCATGAGAGCAGATGGATGTCTGCAAGTACTGTGCCATACCCATAATGACAGAGTTGACGTACTGAATTTGCGCAGCCTGCACATTGACTTTTTGACAAAGTTCTATGCGGTGCACTTCTTCGAGCAGTTTCTTAATCTTCTTTCCTAACCGTTCCATATCCGGCAGCGGCTTTCCAACCAGATGTTTCGTCCATGTTGCCGGGTCAGGAGTTTTCCGTTTTCGTTCGGCCTTTACCACAAAGCCAAGAAAGTGTATACCGTTTGTCCGCAGGTCTGTTACATAGGTCTTTTCCTGCGACAATTCGAGTTTCATTCTGTTCCGAAAATATTTTGTCAAGACACGTTTCAAGCGGAGTGCTTCCTTCTCCGTTGACGTCAGAATCACCCAATCATCGGCGTAGCGATAATTGTACTTTGGCGTTACACCAGCCCATTTCAAACGCCTTGTGTCGTTGCCTTTATGCTTGCACTGTCTGTGCGGCTCCATATACATACGACCAACATACCAATCGAAATCGTTGAGATAAACATTGGATAAAAGCGGTGAGAGGATTCCTCCCTGCGGTGTACCAAGCTCTGTTGCATGAAACAGGTCATTTTCCATATATCCAGCTTTTAGCATCTGACTGATAATTTTCAGCACACGCTTGTCATGGATACCGATTCTCCAGAGTTTTTGGAGCAGCAGGCGGTGATTGATATTGTCGAAGCATCCCTTGATGTCACCCTCAATAGCCCACACGGGTTGGTCGGGCGATTTACATCCAGCATTTATGACATTGATGATACCCCGGATTGCATGTTTCTGTGCCCGATAGGGGCGAAAGCCGTAGCTTTGCGGATAAAATCTCGCTTCACAGATCGGCTCGATAATGATACGCACGCACTCCTGTATGATCCTGTCCAATACAGTGGGGATACCCAGCGGTCTTTTCTTGCCGTTACTCTTTTCGATATATTCACGGCGGGCTGGTTTGGGGCGGTAGTTGCGAAAACTCGATTGAATCAATAAAATAAGCTCATCTTTGGGCATTTGAAGGTATTTGTCCATTTTCATCTTATCCACGCCAGCAGTTCTGCTGCCTTTGTTGGACTTGATATTGTGGACGGCGGTTACAATGGTCACTTCATTTGCCATCGCTTCCACCAGACCGGTGAACGATACTCCTTGACCGGACTTCTCATAGAGAAAGTCCTGAATCTTTTTAAGTTCCGTTTCCGTTGAAAATCTGACGTTCAAATGCACAAGGTTTTCACCTCGCAGTTCGTCACCCATCTTTCAGGGAGTTATAGGATTTTCGTTTTGTGAAATTTACAAATCGATTTGACTCGTATCCTTCGCCATGGAATATTTCAATTCCGTTTGACTGGCATTACCCAGCCCAGACTACTATGATACGGCTGACTTCCTGTTGCTTTCACTGCGCTGTAACGCTCCAACAACAGGCTCTCAAACGTTCCTTAATCTCTATCCTTGTTCTGAAACCCTTAGGCCGCTACCTTACACCGGGAAAATCTAACCATGCTTTGAACCACAGTTGCTGCATGATTCCTGATGGGGATTTCATCCCACAGGGCGTGTGCAGAAAAACCAGCCACACACACTTTTTCCAAGGGTCACCCTTTCGGATGTCGTTCGCTCTTACGATGCTGCATAGCTTTCCCTAACGGATAGCCATAGGTTTCGGAAGCCCGCACCATTATTATCCATGCCTCTTTGCAGAGGTTTAGGTTTTCAGGTTACGCCTTCACCACGCTCTGTACAATGCACACTTACAGGTGGCAACGCACAGTGGAGTATTAGCTCTCGTACTGTCTTGAATTTTGACCTATTCTCTTGAACTTTGTTCCTCGACATTGGTTCTGTACGGCAGAGGAATTTCACCCCTGATTTTGAGATTAAAGTTCTCTGTGATATTTTCTTATTGCTAAGTGCAATCACATGGTGCTTTTCGCCCTTGCTGTCAACAAGGTCTTATGCACAACGTTTCGCACGGTTTTTATAGTTGTGGGCCTCGTCCACAAACAAACGGTCCACACCCAGCTGCTCGAAGGTTACCACATCGTCTTTTCGCCCCTCGGCTTGCAGCTTTTCCAGTCTGGCTTCCAGAGACTTTCTGGTACGCTCCAGCTGCTTGACGGTAAAACGCTCGCCGCCGCTGGCCTGCACCTCTGCGATGCCCTCGGTGATCTCGTCGATCTGCTCATAGAGAAGCCGTTCCTGACGCTCCCGGCTGATGGGGATACGCTCAAACTGGCTGTGTCCCATGATGATGGCATCATAATCACCCGTCGCAATACGTGCGCAGAACTTCTTTCGGTTATGGGTCTCAAAGTCCTTTTTGGTGGTGACTAAGATATTGGCGGAAGGATAGAGACGCAGAAACTCCGACGCCCACTGCTCGGTCAGATGGTTTGGAACCACAAAGAGAGATTTCTGGCACAGTCCCAGGCGTTTGGCTTCCATCGAAGCAGCTACCATTTCAAAAGTTTTGCCTGCGCCTACTTCATGTGCCAACAGTGTATTTCCTCCATACAGCACATGGGCAATGGCGCTTTTCTGGTGTTCCCGCAGGGTAATGGCCGGGTTCATGCCTCCAAAAGTGATGTGGCTGCCATCATATTCACGGGGACGGGTAGAGTTCATTTCCTCGTTGTACTGGCTCACCAAAGTCTGGCGGCGCTCCGGGTCTCTCCAGATCCAGTCCCTAAAGGCTTCCCGGATCGCCTGCTGTTTTTGAGCCGCCAGGGTGGTCTCCTTGGCATTCAGCACGCGGCGCTCTTTTCCGTCTGCGTCCTCTATGGTGTCATAGATGCGGACATCCCGCAGGTTTAAGGAATCCTCCAGAATCTTGTAGGCGTTGGCGCGGCTGGTCCCATAGGTGGTATAAGCTGCCACATCGTTGTAGGATACAGAAGATTTTCCCTTGATCTGCCATTCAGCGGTAAAGGACGAATAGTTGACCTCGATACTGCGTTGGAGATAAAACGGGGTATTAAAGGTCTCATACATAAACTGCTGGATATATTCCTTGTCGATCCAGGTAGCGCCCAGACGCACCTCGATCTCCGACGCATCCAGGTCTTTGGGCTGGGCGGCGGTAAGAGCTTCCACATTGACTGCATAAACCGGGTCCTGCTGTGCTGCCCGCTGTGCCTGACGCAGCTTTCGGCGTACATTGCCAGAGAGGTATTCATCAGCAGTCACATAATGGGGCGTTCTGTCCTGCTCCAACTGTCCCGGTACACGGAAGATTACGCCTTGCAGCTCTCCGGCCAGTTCTTCTTTTGTTTTTCCGGTAAGCTGGCTCATATAGTCCATATCCACGCAGGCTTTTTCCGAGATGGACACCGCCAGTGCTTCACTTGCCGTATCCACCACAGCCACCGCCTGATGGGGCTTGATGGTCCGCTTGGTGAACATATCTGCCTTACGTTCCAGTTTACCGTCCTCGTCGATGACTTCCAGCGCACAGAGCAGGTAATAGGAAGAATCGTCTGCATAGGCCAGACGGTTTGCACGGTCATTGATGAGACCGTATTTGGCAGAAAAGCTGTCATAGAGGCTGTTCAGTTCCGCCTGCTTCTCCCGAATGGTGCTGTCCGGAACCGCTGCATCCATCTGAAGGTCGATCAGTTCCTGCACACAATCACGCAGTCCCACAAGACCTTTCACGCGGGCTTCGGCGGTGGCGTTGAGGTCAGGGCGCACCATACGGCTGTTTTCCCGGTAGTACACCTGCCCGTCTACAATGGCATAGGAATAGTTCTTCACATTGGGGTCGGCAGGAATGGAGGTGTCAATGGCTTCGCCTTCGCCCAGCTCCGGCAGCTCGGCCTCCTGGTAGGTGCCGCGAATGTACTTCACGGCATCGTGCAGCTGATCGGCCAGTTCCAGCCCCTCAATGGGGTTCACGGTGTAGTCCATACCATGAGCAGTGCTTACCGGCTCCTGTCTGCCCAGCACCATTTCCGGGTGGTCGATAAAATACCGGTTGATGGCAAACCCGTCCTCCGTCTGTCCGGTCTGGGTCCATTCCGGCACGATGTCCAGCGGGCGATCCCGCTTTTGGAGAAAGATGATGTCGGATACCACCTCGGCACCGGCATTCTTTTTGAACGCGTCATTAGGCAGACGGATGACTCCCAGCAGCTCGGCACGTTGAGCAAGATACCGGCGCACGGTGGAATCCTTGGCGTCCATCGTATAGCGGCTGGTGACAAAGGCCACCACGCCGCCGGGACGCACCTGGTCGAGTGCTTTGGCAAAAAAGTAGTTGTGGATGCTGAAATTCAGCTTGTCATAGGCTTTATCTCGAACCTGATACTGGCCAAAAGGCACATTACCAATGGCAAGGTCATAGAAATCTCGCCTGTCGGTGGTCTCAAACCCGGCCACGGTGATGTCGGCCTTGGGGTAGAGCTGCTTTGCAATCCGTCCACTGATGGAATCCAGCTCAACGCCATACAGACGGCTGTTTCGCATTTCTTCCGGCAGCATACCGAAGAAATTGCCCACACCGCAGGACGGCTCCAGGATGTTGCCGGTCTCAAAACCCATGCGGCCCACGGTCTCATAGATGGCCCGGATTACCGTGGGACTGGTGTAGTGCGCGTTGAGGGTGGAACCTCTGGCGGCGGCATATTCCTCCGGGGTCAGCAGTTCTTTTAGCTGGGCATACTCTAAAGCCCATGCCGGTTTCTCCGGGTCAAACGCATCAGAGAGACCGCCCCAGCCCACATATCGAGAAAGAACCTCCTGCTGTTCGGGGCTTGCCTGCTGTCCGGCAGCTTCCAGCTCTTTCAGCAAACGAATCGCATTGACATTTGCCTGGAACTTGGCTTTCGGACCGCCCTCACCCAAATGCTCATCTGTAATGCGGAAGTTTTTTGCATTGCGGCGCAGGTTAGCCTTGTATTCCTCATAAGATGCTTCCTCGGCAGCTTTGGCATTGGGAAAGGTCTGCCACTGGCCATTGACCTGAATGGAAACCGGGTGTTCGTCCAGCACTTCCTCAAAGGTTTTCTCCGGCTCAGTCACAGGGGCTGGCGGCTCCGGCTCCTCGATATGCAGTCGTTCCACCACCACATCATAAGGCAGATTGTTCTTATCGCCCGGATAGACGGCCATGGTCTCGGAATGGAAGGTCGGGGATTCGGTAGCCGGTTGGGGCTGTTCCTGTCCAAAACCGTCCTGCTGACGGGCATACATCCCGCGCAGCAAAGGCGCAACCTCATCCCAGCGGAAATACAGCATAGCCAGACGCTTTTCCTCTGCATCCATGACTTCCAGTTCTATGCCCTGTGCCGTGGTACGGTAATCGGCAATATCGCCGGTCTCCAGATTCAGTGTCTCAATCTCACCGGAATAGGCTCTGCTCAGCCAGTAGGCGATCTCGCTGTTGCTCCTGCCGGATTGCAGCAGCGTGGAAATCTGCTTTTTATCCGCTTCATCCATCAGTCCATGAGCCAATACATCCCGCAAGTCCTGATCTGCCTTGTCCGGGTCAATAGGAAGAAACTCGGTATAGTAAGCATTGCGGCGGTCTGCCCGAAGCAGCTGCTCGAACTGTTCTTTGCGCTCTGCCCGGTAGATGGGATATACCATCCCGGTGGGCAGAAGCTGTACGGTGTCCTCCCGCAGCTCGGTGATCTGATAGGCGTCATCCTCGATATACACGGTATCGCCCACGGCATAGACCGGGGCGGCTGGGTCATAGGAGGTTCTTTGCGGAATTGGGCGGCGAACTGCGTCATATTCCTCATCGGAAATGGAAACTTCGGAAGTCTGCTCTGTCTCGGCATCTGCAATCTGCTCTGCATCTGACCTCACCTGTTGGATAAACGGATCATTGTCCAGTTTTTCCGGGTCTGCCACCTGGCCGTTGACAATCCCTCTTTCCTCCAGAGCTTCCCAGATGGCGATTGGGTCGATGTTGTCAAAACGATCCTGTTCTTCTTCGGTATAAAACCGTTCCTCCTGAATGAGCTGGGCAAGCCTGCGCTGTACCTTCGGCCAGGGCAGCTGCGTTTCCTCCGGGCTGCCGGCACGGACAACGAACAGGCTGTTGCTGTTACTGCCGCCGTATTCCTGAGCCAGCCATGCGGCGGTATCTTTTTCTCTTGCATGGTCTTTCATATAGCGGACAACAGCGTGTTTACTCTCGATATTGCCGTTCCATGCACAAAGGGCAGTATCAATATCTTCCTGAGAAAGAGGGCGCAGAAGCTCATGGAGCTTTGGATAGGTCTCGTCGATCACTTCCCGGTGCAGACGCTGACGGAACTCCGGCACATCCGAATAGAGTCGGATCAGCTCCATATCCTTAGAACCAAGAACCGCACGGCGCACAGCGGCATTGCCCTCGATGACAGCATTTTCACGGTCAGAATGCCCGCAGGCATTGCGGTATGCGGCATCCTCGGAAATAGCGGCAGTCACCACAGGCTTATACTGCTCAAACTGCTCCCGAAGGATAGGCTTTGGCGTTTCTTTCTCCACCTCCGGCTGCTGTGTTTGAATGGCATCTTCTTCGGCCAGTTCCTTTTCAGACTGGATTTTGTCATACTGCGCCTGTTCCTGTTCGGTAAGATAGCGGTCTTTCTGGACAAGTGAGGTAATGCGCTTGGCAACCTTTTCCCAGTTCAAGTGAACATCCGGGCAGTCCTGCTTTTTATAGTGCAGTCCTTTCCCATCGTGATCTTCGCCGCTGTGTGTTGCACCGGACAAGGCATGAGAGCGTCCGCCAATGCCATACTCGTCTTTGAGGAATCTCACTTTCTCCTTATCCGTATGGTTTGCCATGAAAAACGCATAGATACGGCCTTTTCCACCGGCGAAACTGCTTCCGCCGGTCATGGCGGCGTCGATCTCATCCTCGGTAATAAAGTGCTGGACGGTTGGCACTTGGGAAAGCTCTGAAGAAAAGGTCCTGCGGGGCAGGTCAAGGTCCTTCAGGTTCTCCCAGATCTCCCTCGGTCTATGATAGTGAAAACGCAACAGGTCACGGTCCTGCTGATAGGCAGTCCAGAAGGCAGCGTATTCTTCCTTGAGGGTCTGGCGGAAAGCCGGTTCACTCAGCTGCTCCATCAGGTGGCGGGTCTCCTCCGGGAAACCATTGCCTTTGATCTCTGACAGGCAGGACAAATATCCGGCTTCTCTGGCATCCTCACTGAGATCGTGATACAGATACCAGAGCTTTTCTGCAAGGAGGGATCGTTCATAGCCTGCCACTTCTGCAAGCTCCACATTGGAGGCAAACTGGCCGCTCTCCAAAAGCTCCCCGATACGCTCTGCGGCGCTCTCCCAGGAAATGACCTGGGCAGACCTGTCATAACGGACAGACTTCCCGTGGGAAAGATGGATACCATCCTCGGCATACCATGCGCTCACACTGCCAAGGCCATTGCCGCCGTGGTACAGCGTTTTCAGTATCTCGGCAATCTCAGCGGTGGTTTTCTGCTTTTCAAAGGCTGCAACCACACGCTCCCTTTGACGGTCTGTATTGCCGCCCAAACGCAGCACATGGTCGATGTCATTTTGGGCAAAAGAAAAAGCAGAGGATGTATGCGCTACATTCTCTGCTTCATCTATGGATTGGATCTGTTCCGCTTCGGAGAGGAACAGGTTTAGAGTCAGCTGTTGATAAGCTCCGTCATCAGGATTTCCTCGGCCTGAGCTTTGCAGGTGTTCATCAGCCCCACCCACTTCATGGGATCGCTGGCTTTCAGTTCCTCGGTGGCTCCCGCTTCCTTCGCCAGCTGGGGCATCATCTGCTCCAGTCTGCTCTGGGCGGTCTCGTCGATCTCCAGAAGGTGCGGGTACAGCTTCTCGCTCAGCAACATCTGGTTGTAGAGGATGGGACGGTGTTCCTTCAGGTAGGTTTTCCTCATCCTGCCGTACTTGCCCAGGGGTTTCTCCGGCTGCTGGCTCAGCTTCAGGTCGGGAATCAGATAGTCTCCGTTCTGGATATAGGTCATGGGATTGTTCATCTTGTTTGCTCCTTTCTTGGTTGGCTTCGCGCTCTGCATTTCGGACGGTAACGCCGATCTGCCGCAGCACCTGCTGGTTGATCTGGCTGACCGCTGTTCCCAGCGCTCCGATGGTTGCCGGAGTATTGAAATCAAAGATCGCCATGAAATCTTCGTGGTCGAAGTAGCGTTCCGGTTCCAGTCCACAGCGGGACATCAAAGCATAAGTGATACTGACGGTGGCTGCTGCCTTGAACTGTACTCCGATGTTAAACTCATCATATTCCTCCAAAAAGGAACCGTCAACGATATAGAAGAAGTCCTGCTGATGCTCCGTCCAGTATTCCTCAGCCAGTTTTCCGGCTACCTCGGTGAGCTGTCCGGCAAGGTCATCACCGGAAACATCATAGGTGCGCTCAAGCATGGCCTGCACCGAATCCAAATGGCGCTCCTCCAGCTGCCACAGCCAGGGAGTGCGGGAATGTTCACGGGTTCCGGTGTCGGAAATATCAAAAACATAGCGCAGGCGGGGCCTGTCCCCGGAATCGTCCACCAGAGCAATTCCCTTGGAGCCGCGCCTTACATACCGGCCCATCTTTTCATTCCACAAATCGTACTCTGCACAGGCGGTGGCGTCCGGACGCTGGGCGTAGATCATCAACTGCTCATGGAACGGGTACTTGTAAAGGCGGGAAGCAGTGGTGAGAAACCCTGCCCATTCCTGCCAGCTCCCCGTGAGCTGTGTTGCCACCTTCTCCGCCATCTGTGCATATAGTTCAGCTTTGGTTGGCATAGTGTTCTGTCCTCCTTTCAGTTTTGGGGTAAAAAGGTGGGGTGGCATATTGCCACCCCATCCCTGCGATTATGGTGTTTACTGGTCAAAATCCGGATACAACTCCAGCTCGGCAAACTCGGCATCACTCATGGCCTGGAGCTTGCCCAGTGCGCTGTCTGTCAACTCCCGCAGCTCGGTTTCCTCCGGGGCCAGCTCGCCGCGCATCTCACGCAGGCTGTCGATCAGTCCGGTGCGGCTGCCGGTATTGTAAATGCACATCAGGTTCATTTCCTCAAAAGTAAAGTTTCCCATATCAAATCTCCCTTTCCGCACTCTTTTTTGGCGCTATCTTTTTGTGTTCTGCCTTGGGCTGGCTTTTCAGCTGCTCCATGACGGACTTTTTCTTTTCCCGTTCCTCCCGATGGGCAGCGGCAGCCAAATCCATGAGGGAAATGGGCTGACCGTTGCGGGCCTGCTGTTCCAGCTCTGCCACCGTAGGCTCTTTTGCGCCATTGTTGATGATACCGTCGATCATGCCGTAATCGTCCTCCACGGCCATCTCCGCATTTTTCAGCGGATTTTCCGGCAGGAATCCGGGGATCTGGGTAAAACCAACACTGTCACAGTAATGACAGGATACCTTACCGTCCTGCTTGATCGCAACGATGTCACTGACACTCATAGAAGGACTGTGAAAATCCGCCGGCTTTTGCAGATTAAACTGCTCATATAGTTTTTCCAGCTGCTCCGGTACCGTGCCAGACTCCCTCAGCGGAGCTGTGTAAATGAGGTCATAATTGCTGCGGTCTATGGAAATGTCATGGGACTTTAACCAATCCAGATTCATAAAGCGCACATTCTGCGGATCGTCACGGCTCACCTGGTAGATAGCAAAGCAATCTCTGTTCTGGGATAGAAATGCCTGTTCGCGTTCCTGCTGATGTTCCTGACGCTCCATGACCTTTTCGTGGAACTGAGGGCTTTTCTCCCATTCCTCACGGTCCACGCCAAAAAGACCGCCATGATCCATGATTTCCTGCGGGTCAAACACCATGCTCTCCGTATTGTCCTCATGCAGCACATAGACGGTCAAACCAGCGGCATCCAGTTCCAGCGCCCGTTCTCTGGTGACAGGGAGCATCCCATCATAGAAGTAGCCGTATTCCTGCATATCCGGTGTGGATACCTGCTCATCAGGCATAGGGTATTCATCCAGCGCCTGCTCTTGTGCTTCCGGCAGCTGAGAAGAAGCAGCCATCTGACTGGCCTCTGCCTGCATCTGCTGGTAGGCAGCTTCCTGCAAGGTCTCAATCATGGACAACGGTGCGTATTTTACCGAGTCTCTGCCCAAATCGTTGTCATCACAAATCTGGAGAACTGCCTTCATGCGGGAAATCTCCGGCATATCCAGCTGACCACCATCCAGCTCTTTCATGGACGCGGCATCGTAAAGGGTATAGTCCCAGCCGCTGTCACAGGACTGGATATGAAGATAGGTGGCATCGTCAATCAGAAACAAAGCCTCCTGCTGGTTGGCATCCGCCCCCAGCACTTCCATTTCCGGCATTGCCGCAGCCAGTTCCTTTACCGCTTTTTGCACCAGAGGATTATCACGGTAATAGTCGATTGCCTGGATGGTGTCCAGGTCAATGGTCTGGCCGGTCAAAATCGGAAAAGGTCCTTCATAGTCGCTTCCGTCTTTCAGCTCAAAACCAATGCCCTTTATCCCGTTCATTCGCTCTGCTGGAATCTCCTGATAAATGCGGACAGCTTCCTCCAAAGACAGGTTATCGTGGTATTCTCCGAGGTTTGGAAATTCCATGCACTCTGCTACATAGTAGGTCAGATCGCCGGTCGGCAGCCTATCAGATACCTTAATGGCATCTGCTGGCTGCTCTATCGGGGCGGTTTCCGGCTCTACCTTTGCATGAGGGTCGATTCCACGCTCTTTGCAGATTTCCTTATAGTGGCGCTCAATGTCGGAGATCAAAGTGCCGGAGGTTTTGTTGATGGTCTCCAAACTGGCTCTCAACTCTTTCAGTTCCTTGCCCTGACTCCAACTGGCAATATAGCCAAAGCTATTTTCTCCAGTCTCGATGCCAAAATATTTGCAGACTGCATAGGAGATGCTTTCAGCCTCCACTTCTTCCGTGTGACGGTTTTTGATTGCCTGTTTTTCTGCGGTTGCATCTTCCTCAACTGCAAGACGCCATTCAAACTGATTTTCGTCCACATAACGCCAATCCATATCAGAAGCAAACTGTTCGGCTTCTTTTTCTGTGGCAAAATCCAACTTGAAATCATGTTTGGTTCCACCTTCACTCTCCTGCACAACCTTCCATGACGGTAGCATTTCATATTTTTTAGGGTCATGGAGCTTGCTGTGGGCAATCTCATGAACCGTGGCCGAAACTGTCTGCACCTCACTCATGCCCTGACGAATGGCAATTTTCTGATGATCGGCAGAAAAATAGCCGTCCGTATCGGCGGCCATTGCTTCAAAAGTAATCGGCACCGGTGCGCTGCGGCGCAGGGCCTCCATGAATGCCTCATAATTTGGCACATTGCCGGAAAGGGAGGAAGCAAGCTCCGGCAAAGGTTTCCCGTCGGTCTGACTCACATCAAAAACCTTGACCGGGCGAAACATGGGGATCTCGATTTCTTTTTCCTCTGTGACGATCTTTCCGTCTTTATCCAGAATCGGAGCCTTGGTATCCGGGTCCAGCTTCTGCTCCTCGATTTTCTTCTTATACGGTGTCGGGGCAATGATGGTAATGCCATGCTCGCCCTTTTTTACATGACGCTCAAACTGGTCTTTCCACTTATTGTATCCGGCTACCAAAGTGGCGTCCGGCTTCTGCATATAGATGAGCATGGTGTTGTTTACCGAATAGCGGTGGAAACGGGACATGACGGACAGATAGCGCATATACTTTTCGCTCTCGAACAGTTCCTTGATGCCCTGCTCGATGCCATCTGTGATTTCCCTTAGCCGCTCTCGGTTGGTGGGTTTGTTCTCAGCCATGATTTTCAATCTCCTTTCCAAGTGTGTGATTTCTGCTGTGTGTTCTGCAATCCATGCCTTTTGTTCTTCTTCACTTTCATAAAGAAAAAGGTCCAGCAGGTACTCTACATAGGTTTTCTTCTGGATTGCTTCCACAAAGCGGGGGTGCGGTTCTTCCTCCAGTGTCCTGGGAGAACGGTCGGCTTCCCATTTTTTCAACAGATAGTAGTAATCGGACAGTACGCGGTAACAGCGCTGTCGATTCTCCCGAAACTTCTGTGCCTCGGTTTTTTGCCGGACATATCTCCTGCGGGGCGGGGCCTGACTGTCATAGATCAGGCCAAAGTCCTGTGCCAGTTTCTCCGCCGCTTCTTTTGGGGAGAGGTCAAAGAGCTTTGCGGTAAAGTCGATCACATCCCCATCTTCACCGCATCCAAAGCAGTGGAATCGCTGGTCTACCTTCATGCTGGGGTTCTTATCATCGTGAAAGGGACAGCAGGCCATACCATTTCGTTTGACCTCGATCCCATAAAACGCTGCCGCTTCTCTGGTGCTGACCGACTGCTTGACTGCTTCAAATACATTCTCTGCCATGTGCCTTTAACTGCTGGACTTTCTCACAGGGGGCTGGTATCCGGCAGCTTTCGCACGCTCACTGGCAGCTTTGCGGCGTTCTGCGCTGTATGGCTCCCTGACTGATACACACCGCTTGGGGACGGTAAAGTTATGGGCGTCCTTTCGGGTGATCTGGTCGGGGTGCTTTTTTGCCAGCAGTTCCAGCTTCTCCATCAGACGGGGATCGTGGGTGTAGACCTCAGCCATTGGTTCTGCCTGGTTATAGAGGAGAATGGTTTCCCGTTCCACTAAAGAGAGCTTCATCGGCTGCCTCCTTTCCGCTGGTCAAATTCCAGCTTGAAGTTGGCATACTGTCCATCGTCCTCCAAAACCACAGTGGCATCGTAGGTCTTGCCGGTTTTCTCCGAATATAGCCCCGTCACACGGACACAGCCATCGTTCAGCAGCGCAGACACCACAGCTTTGGTCGGCTCTTTTTTCTTGGCAGCCCACCATTTGTTGTTTTTCCAGATTGCAAATCTGCAAGAATCATTCTGACAGAAGAAGCCTTTTTGCAGTTCTGCAACTTCACCGCCGCAGCGAGGGCATTTGCCCACCACCTCACGGGGCGGAGTGAACAGGTACTCGGTTCCCTTGATGACCTGATAAGTTCCCACCAGATCTTTCAGCATGGCACTGATGCCGTCTAAAAACTCCTCCGGGGCAAGCTGCCCGCGCTCGATCTCGCCCAGGCGGTACTCCCACTCGGCAGTCAGAAGCGGCGATTGCAGTTGTTCCGGCAGAACGGTGATCAGGGAAACTGCATCGTGGGAAGGGAGAAGCTGCACCGTTTTCCTGCTCTTTTTTCGTTCCAGAAAACCGGCAGATACCAGCTTTTCCAAAATACCGGCACGGGTGGCCGGTGTCCCCAGACCTTTTCGTTCGCCATCCTCCGGCATATCCTCTTTTCCTGCAGTCTCCATCGCGGACAATAGGGTGTCCTCCGTAAAGTGCTGGGGCGGACTGCTTTTGCCTTCTTTGACGATTACAGTAGCAACCGAAAGGGTCTGTCCTTCGGTCAGCTCCGGCAGGGTTTTCTCTGCGCCCTCTTTTTTCGGCTCTGCATCCTTCATTTTGGCACGGTAGGTGTCCTCCAGTGCTTTCCATCCGGGGTGCTTCACCGTTTTTCCTTTTGTGGTAAACTCCCCACCGGCACACGCTGCAATCACAACGGTTTCCGAATAGATATGGGGCTGGGCCACGGCACACAGCAGACGCAGGGATACCAGCTCCAGCACCGCCTTTTCTCCCGCAGGAAGGGCAGAAAGGTCTGCATCCTTGAAATTTCTGGTAGGGATTACTGCGTGGTGGTCAGTTACTTTCTTATCGTTGATGACCGTATGCGGATCACAGGTAATGGCGATTTCTTTGCAAAACGGCATGGCGTTGGCAACCAGGTTCACCAGCACCGGCAGGCTGTCTGCCATATCACCGGTCAGATAACGGCTGTCAGTACGGGGATAGGTGCAAAGCTTCTTTTCATACAGACTTTGCAGATAGTCCAGGGTCTGCTGGGCTGTAAATCCAAGCAGGCGGTTGGCATCTCTTTGCAGAGTAGTCAGGTCATAGAGGGCAGGCGGCTTTTCAGACTTTTCCTTGCACTCCACCTTTTTGATCGTGACAGCTGCACCCTGACAGGTTTCTTTCAGCTGCTCAGCAGCGGCCTTATCCGCCATGCGCTCCCCAGATACGGTAAGACCGGGCAGCTCCAGCGCCACGGTATAAAAGGGAATCGGCTGAAAGGTGTCGATCTCAGCTTCTCGCTGAACAATAAGCGCCAGCGTCGGGGACATCACGCGCCCGATGTTGAGGGTTCGGTGATACAGCACGGAAAAAAGCCTTGTCGCATTGATTCCCACCAGCCAGTCGGCCTTGGCACGGCAGAGGGCAGCATCCCGAAGTCCGTCATAATCCGCACCGGGGCGTAGGTTTGCAAAGCCTTCCCTTATGGCAGAGTCCTCCATCGAAGAAATCCAGAGCCTTTTCATAGGCTTTTGACAGTCTGCCAGCTCATAGACGCTGCGGAAGATCAGCTCACCCTCGCGTCCGGCATCTGTAGGATAGTTCTCGGAGGTGACTTTTCTGACTTTGTTACTCGATGGCATCCAATGGGCCGATAAAGCGGTAGAAAATCTGGATTTTCTGGACGTATTCGCCATCGACCTTTTCCGCTTTGGATACCAGAATCTTGTCAATCAGCTGATGCAGAATCTTATAGTTCAGTTCGGTGATGCCAGCGTACTTGCTGACTTCATCAATAAAATCCTGAATCTTGTCCAGCTGATCGTGTTCAGCACGGCCTTCCCGCTCGTACTGCTCAATCTTCTCGGTCAGTTCAGCCTGTTCTTTGTCGTAGCGATCTGCAAGCATTTGAAAACGTTTCTCCGGGAGAAGTCCCTTTGATACGTCCTCATAAAGTTTTGCATACAGGTCTTCGATTTCTGCGATTCGTGCTTTACACTGCTTCAAATCCCGTTTGTGCTGCGCCCGGTCAGAGGACACCCGGAGGTGCATCTGATTTGCAATCTTCTTCACAAGGGCTTCCCGATTGCTCACAGCGGCCTTTGCGTGTGCCTGAATGTCCGCAAAGACAGCTTCATGCAGAACACGGGCTTCCAAATTATGAGAGTCACAGGCTTTCGCACCATATTTCCGATAAGTGCTGCAACAATAAAAGGTCTGATCCAGAACACTGTTACGTTTGCGCCTGTGCTCGACCTTGACTAACATCGTTCTGCCGCAGTCTGCACAGCGGACGATGCCTTTGAAGATATTGTCGTAGTCGGTCTTATCGCACATAAAACTACTGGAACGGCTGTAAAGGATTCGCTGCACGTTCTCCCAACGGTCTTGTGGGATGATTGCTTCATGTGTATTCGGAACGATAGCGCGTTCTTCAAACGGAATATAACGCCGCTTTTTGGATTTCATGGACACGGTGGGCTTGGCTTCGTAGATGATGTGTCCGGCGTAGACTGGGCTGTGCAGAACCTGACTGATATAGGCACTGTCCCAATCATACATCTTTTCATCATCAATAAAGCGGCCAAACATCTCTTTCTTGTAGTAACACGGCTTCAAGACTTTTTCATCGTGGAGCCGCTTGGCGATGCGGTGAAGCCCCAGCCCTTCCTCTGCCATTGAATAGATATACTCAACAACGGGGGCGGTGTTCGGGTCGATCACAAGGTGATTGTGGTCGGCAGGGTCTTTCTGGTAGCCAAACGGTGCGCCGCTTGAGATATACTTTCCGCTTTTCTTGCGTGTCCGAAGGGCACTCTTGATTTTTCGGGAAGTGTCTTTGGCGTACATTTCATTGATGATGTTTCGGAACGGGGCAATATCCATCTGGGATTGCTCGTTGGAATCATAACCATCGTTGATTGCAATATAGCGGACACCGTGCTCAGGAAAGAAGATTTCCATATACGTTCCGGTTTCGATGTGGTTGCGTCCAAGTCGGGACTGGTCTTTGGTAATGACTGTTGCCACCTTTCCTTCCCGGATATCATCCAGAAGTTCCTGAAAGGCAGGGCGGTCAGAGTTCGTACCGCTGTAACCATCATCGACATAGTACTGGCAATTCCCGAAACCGTTGCGTGTGGCATACTCCATAAGCATCGCCTTTTGAGTGCGGATGCTCAGGCTTTCGCTGTTTGAACCGTCATCTTTTGACAGTCGGCAGTATAAAGCAGTTACTTTTTTGTCCTTTTCCATGTGTACCTCCATAATGGAAAAGAGACCTCATCAATCACATTGTAGCGGATGCTGCGTGATGATGCAAGCCCTTTTCCGCAGTAAAACGTCCAATTAGCCAGCGGCGAGATACGATTCGGCAGTTTTACGAATTTCTTCTTCCGCAAGCCGCTGAAAAAGCGTATTCATCGGCACATTGCCGATATAATGGCGTTCCACGATCAGGCGCACGGACTTCGGACTTCTCGGCGCACGTTTGCGTGTGGTGGGCTTCTTCTCAGATTTTTCTTTGTTCAAGGGCAGACCTCCTCATTCATGTGGTGCAAATACGGAAAGGAATGGATGGATTCTATTCGTTTTTCTCTTTTTGTTTTATTACGTTGGTTAGGTAAAAGTTTTCTTTGATACAGTCTTTAAGGCTGCTATACTGCATAGGAAAAATATCTTTTGCAGATGCCATTAAGAATCTGCATCACAGAATCGTGATTTTGGCGGTTCTTGAATCGTGAAAAACGCAGAACTATTCAACATTTGGAATTTTCACAAAGATGTGATTGGGCGAAGAAAACCGCGTTCGTCTGCGCTCAATCAATCCCGCAGCGTCCAATTCCTTAAGCGCACTGGAAACACTGACAGTGCTGCGCCCTAGCTGCTCAGCCAAAGAGCAAATCGTAAAAATGACAAACACGAAACCACGTTCATCTATCCAGAGATTTTTCTGCGAGAGCGTGGCACGGTCGAGCAGCAGCACATAAGTCATTTTTGCAGTCTGGCTCAGGTCAAGTTCCAAAAGGAAGCGTGGGTATGGGAGAAACGGCGGCAGCGGAGTTTGCGTGGTAAGATATTCTGAAATGTTGATCACCTCCAGCTGAAGCAGAAATCAGGAACAAAAGTATGTAACGAGAATTGGTGGGTTCCAATTCTCCAGTCGCAGAAAAGCACGAAACAAGTGCTCAACTGCGTTAATAAGTTAAGGTCTCCCATATTGGTCCTCGACTTCCCTAGGAGTGGGGAATCGTCCGGCGGCGGGCTTGCACCGCACCATTGGCATTTCAGCCACCCCGTCTTCGTTATGACCGGGCTGCGAGTTACAGAAGTACCTTTTGTGAAGTACCGGACGATTGAACTATTCACTTGTCAAGGAACATATGGAAGATTTCTGGACTTTGACGGACGAAAAACATCCTTCTACTTGGTAGCCGATGAAAAAGGCCATTTCGTAGCATTGCAAGCAATTTTGTAAACAAAACGTCATAATAGTCCGAGAATGGTCTTGAAAAAGATGCCCTACACTTGGTAGGCATCGAGAACGCCTGTTTCGTAGCATTGGTGAGAAACTTGTAATTGAATTGTAATTCTTGAGACCAAATCTCCGCTTTTGAAAAAATCCTCTCAATAGGTAGGCAACGAAAACAGCCCAAAGACAACCATCTTTTTGAGAATTAACAAAAAGGTCACAAATGACCGGCTTTCAAAGAGGCGCTTCTACTATTAACAGAAAAAGTGGCCTAAAATGGGGGGTGTTGGAGAAAATTTCCACCTTAAAAATGCGCCTTTACTCACTAGCCAACGAGAATAGCCAAAAGCCAGCAAAAAACAAATGAATTATGTACTTCTGCCACTGATTGCAACGGCATATCGGTGACAGAAAGATCGTTTAGAGCGATTCTTCGCGGTTTGGGGTGGTGGAAATCGTTTTGTAGTTAGACTTTTTCTGCTGAAGCTGCTCCAGCTTTTTCAGCACCGATTCCTTCTCCGGGGTCTTGCCGCCCGGTGCGGAAAGCTGCTGCTTATTCAGCACCATGTCGATATACTTGCGGATATTTTTCAGGGCAGAGACATCCGGCTGCAAGGTTTCCAGTTTGGTACGCAGTTCTGCGCTGCCGGATTGCAGCGCAGAAAATTCGGCATCCAATGCCGAAAAATCCACCGCTGTGCTGCCGTTCAGCTTCATCAGGGTGCGGACAGCTTTATTAAAGGTGTCCAGCTCCTCCTTGTGCTGGGCAGCATAAGCGTCCTTGGTCAGCTTGAAGTTCTTCTTGATAAAAATGTCATGGATGGGCTTCAGCTTGGCATGGACGGCGGCAGCGTCCTTGATCTGAGCGATTGCCCGCATACGGTTTTCGTTCTGCTTCAACTGTTTGCGGAGAGGAGCGGCGGTCTGGTTTAAGCTGTCAATGGCTTGGTTCAAATCCTCAACAGTGTTCAGGGAATGGGCTTTCAGGTAGTCCACAGCCCGTTTGACTTCCTCAAAGTCCCGGACAGTGCATTTCAGTTTTGCCTTGCCAGACCAATCGCTGCGCTGCTCGTTGCGGAGATTGAAGTAATCCACCAGTAGGTCGGACAGCGTGGGTTCCTTCGCCTTTTCCAGAGCGTCCAGAAGAAGCTGCTTCTTTTCGTTCAGGTCTGCGATCCAGCGTTGCAGCCCACGGATGGCGCTGCGGATGGACTGCATCAGGCTGTTGGCTGCACGAATATCACGGTTAAGATTTCCGAGAAAGGTTTCCACTCCACGCTTTTCCATCTGGTGTGCAGCGGGGCCGAGATGCACGGTCGGTATCTGCTGGATGCCCTGCCGCTCAAAGGAACGCAGGTCAACACGTTCCGGTCTGCCCGCAGCTTCCAGATAGCGGTTGGTGATGGTCTCCCAGCTGTGCCGCCAGATTTCAGCATACTTCTGGTCGTTCCAGTCCACGGTATTTTCCTTGTGGCACTTCCAGTTCCCGGAAGGAAGCTGGATGCGCTCACCGTTCTCGTCAAGGTCGTACACTTTTCGGGCTTTCGGAAGCCATTTGCCGTGTTCATCCATTGCCCGGAGGGTCAGCAGAATGTGGGCGTGTGGGTTGCCATCTCCTTTGTCGTGAATGGCAAAGTCGGCTATCATGCCTTTGGAAACAAACTGCTCCTGACAAAATTCCCGAATCATTTTCAGATACTGTTCCTTGGCAAAGAACTCCACCACACTCTGCGCCATCACGCCGCCAAAGCCGTCGATTTCGCTGATCTGCTCAGCGGTGGCTTCCCGGATGGCCTGCAGTGTGCCGAAATGTTCTGCCAGCAGCGCGGCTGCCTTATCGCCGATGTTGCGGATGCCAAAGCCGAACAAAAGTTTATCCAGATTGTTCTGCTTGGAGGCGGTAATAGCTTGCAGCAGATTGTCCGCGCTTTTCTCCTTGAATTTGTCCAGCTCCAGCAGTTGTTCCCGGGTCAGCGTGTAGATATCTGCTGCGGAATGCACCAGTTCCTTTTCCACCAATTGGGTGGCTACTGCCTCGCCCAGACCTTCGATGTCCATGGCATCCCGGGAGGCAAAATGGATGATATTGCGCAGTGCTTGTGCCGGACACTCCGGGTTCACGCAGCGCAGGGCAGCCTCGTCCTCCAGATGCACTACCGGCGCACCGCAGGAGGGACAGACCGTGGGCATAGTGTAGGGTTCAGCTCCCTCTGCATGATGGGTGACCCCGATGACCTCCGGGATGATATCGCCCGCCTTGCGCACCTGAATGGTGTCCCCGATGCACAGCCCGAACTGCCGGATGAAGTCCTCGTTGTGGAGGGTGGCGCGGGCTACCGTAGTACCTGCCAGAAACACCGGGTCAAAGCAGGCGGTGGGGGTAAGCACGCCGGTGCGCCCCACAGCCACCTCGATGCTGCGCAGGGTGGTCTCCTTGACCTCCGGCGGGTATTTGAAGGCGATGGCCCAGCGCGGGAATTTGTTGGTGGAACCCATCAGCTCCCGCTGCGCAAAATCGTTCACCTTGATAACGGCACCGTCCATGTCAAAATCCAGCTTTGCACGGTTCTGGCCGATGTTCTCGATTTCGGCAATGGCGTCCTCGATATCACGCACTACATGGTAGCGCGGCGATACCGGCAGGCCAAGGCTCTTGAGGTAATCCAGACTTTCGGAGTGCTTGGTCAGGGTCTTGCCCCGGATCTGCTGCACATTGAACACAAAGATAGAAAGCCCCCGGCTGCCGGTGATGCGGGCGTCCTTCTGCCGCAAAGAACCGGCTGCTGCGTTGCGGGGGTTTTTAAAGGGTGCTGCACCCTGCAATTCCTGCTCGGCGCACAGGTGCTGAAAGGCCTTGTGTGGCATATACACCTCGCCGCGCACCTCCAGAAACTCCGGTGCATCTTTAAGGGTCTTAGGGATGCTGCGGATGGCGCGCACATTTGCGGTGACGTCCTCACCCACCACGCCGTCACCGCGGGTGGAGGCGCGGACAAGCTGTCCATTCTCATACTCCAAGCTGCAGGAAAGGCCATCGATCTTGATCTCCACGACATACTCCGGCTCTACTCCGGCCTCGCGTACGCGGCGGTCAAAGTCCCGCAGCTCGTCAAAGGAAAACGCATCCAGCAGACTTTCCATCTTGACGGCATGGGTCACCTTGGGCAGCTTGCTGCTGGCGGTGCCACCCACCTTCTGGGTGGGCGATGTCGCTGTGACCAGCTGGGGAAATCGTGCTTCCAGTTCCTTCAACTCCCGCGTCAGGGCATCGTATTCAAAATCCTCCAGCTCCGGCGCATCCTGATCGTAGTAAAGCCGGTTGTTTTTCTCAATAATTGCGCGCAGTTCTTTCACACGCTTTTTTGCCTGTTCCAGTTCCAAATATTCCACTCTCCCGCGATATCATTTTGCCGCCCGCCGTGCTGCTTTCCCGGCAGAAACAGTGCTGTACACCGGACACAGCAGCCGAGCGGTAGTCGTTTGCATTTGTATCTTCCTTAGTATACCACATCCATGGATGGTCTGCAAAGCGCTAAATACAAATCGTATTTTTAAAGTGCTCTCGTACGTTGAAATCGATATCAGTACACATCAAATGTTGATTTTTAATCACTAGCGCAAGATACTAAACGTATACTCATTATATTTTATAACGTTGATTCGTTCTGTTTTTCAATTTCCTTTGCCGGCTTAATCAGTAATTCTTTGCGTTGTGTTTTCTACGCAGTACGAACAAAAAAGCCCCTCCCCGGTGCGGCAGCTTGTGCCATCCGGGAAAGGGGTACAGTTAAGTTTGCAGCTCAGGTGACCGGGATCAGCAACCGCTGTGCCTGCGGCAGACAGGCAAGTTCCTCCTCCAGCTGATTCGCCGCAAGAATCTGCGCCGGGGCTACATGGAACCGCCGGGCCACTGCAAACACCTCCTCTCCGGCCTGTGCGTAGTAGATACGCAGAGCAATCTCGGGGTCGGTATCGGGCAGCGGGTCGCCAAGGGTGATGCTGCCGATGACCGGGCTGGTGGTGCAGCCTAAAATCGTGCCCTCTGCCCGCACTGTGATAGTAGCCTCCAGCGTACCGCCCGCACAGGTACATTGCACGTTCTCAGTGCTCAACCAGCATTCCGACACAAGCACTGTTCCCTCCGGCGACGTGATGGGCAGCGGGACAGCGACCTCCAAGGTTTTTTCGTAGCTTTCCAGCTCGCCGAGGGTGTTCTCTGCAAGGGCAGTTACCACTGCTTTGGCGGCAAGCACCCAGCCCTCCCCTTTTTGGACGGTCTGTTGGGGGCCGTAGTGCACAAAACAGGCCCGCAGCTGCGCCCCTGCATCCGGAAGAGGTCCGGAGCCTGTGGCGGTGGCGGTATCGTTCAGGGTGCAGAGCAACTGCTCTGTGACGAGTGGCTGCGGTGTGAGTTCCGTTTCAAACCGGGTGGAAAAAGCATCCACTGCCACTTGCAGCTGATAGCTGCGCCATGCCCGCAGGTGCAGCATGACATTTGCCGTCAGCTGGGCGGCGGCGCTTTCTGCCTGCGACAGGGTAAAGCCCACCGGCTCTGCCACACACAGGCAGTGGCAGTCCTCGGTGATGCCCTCTAAATCTATTACCTGCTGGAAGGGCAGTGCCGCCGCCTGACTTTGCAGGGCAGTGTCCCCTTCTGCCCGCCATGCACACTGCACCCGCAGTTCCCCCTTGACAACAGCTTTACCGGCAAGCAGCTTTACCTCTGCCACACAGGCGTTGCCGGTAATATCCAGTACAGCCGCGGGGGGCTTTGCAAAGACAAGCTCTCCCTCTAAGGTAACAAGCTTATCCAACACGGCCACACTGCGCACGCCTTGCAGGGTGCGCAGCTGCTGCTCGATGCCGCCATCTGCCAGTGCGGTGATCACCTCGGTCTTGCACTGGGTGTGCACCGTGACCACCAGCCCATAGGCACCCCGCACCTCGATGCGGCGCGGGTCTGCCGCGCGGGTGTTGAGGTACTCTGTCTGCCCTTCCACCACGGCTGTCCATGCCGTAAAGGTAAGCTCCGGCAGCTCCAGCTGCCGGGTGAAGGGCAGCTTTTGCTCGGTCTGGCACAGGCCTTTTTCTGCTTCGCTCTGGTAAAACACCGTGCAGCGCAGATAGCCCTCTAAGGTAAGTCTGCCCGGCTGCAGCTGCCGCTGCAGAACAACCGGGCGGACAAAGCACTTGACCAGCTTACCCACCGGCGGCAGGTCATCCGAGATGCGGATCTCGGTCTCCAGCGGAAGTTCTGCTTTTACGGTACAGCCTGCCCCGCCCTGCGGCAGCGTGTCCCGGAATATCTTCAGTTCCATGTGCAGTGTGCTCCTTTCCCTGTCCGTTTCCGTAAGAGTGTATGCGGCAGCAGGCGGCGGTATGCCGACAGTAAAAGGCCGGTGTGCAGCAGCTTTGCCACACACCGGCCTTTTATGGATTCAGTTCTCTTTGCGGATGCCGAACAGCTTGCGCAGAATGCCGCACAGCGCTTTCGGGCTGCGAATGACCACTACCTGCATCTCCACCCCGCCTTTCGCTCATGTTTACCCCATTATAGCGTCTGACGGGCAAAAATGTTCCGGGAAGAGGTTTAATCTGCGATGGTCTCCACCACCACAAGCGCGCCCTGCCGTGTGCTGATGGTGATGCAGTCCGATCCTTCGGCATATTCGTTGCTCACGCCCAGCGGATAGCCTGCTGTGAGCACGGCATCCTCTAACTCATAGAAGGAGCCTTTTTCATACACGCCCTCGGCGCGTCCCTCCATGGGGAAGGCGGAGAAGTAGAAGAACTCCTCCTTGGGATAGCGGCGGCTCTCGCCCGGCAGCACAAAGGTGATGCAGATCGGAAGAGCACACGTCT
>OIHZ01000168.1_pt1 | contig 24138 bp, 18 predicted proteins | sample 1583041 | NCBI WGS metagenome assembly OIHZ01 (sample SAMN02675044, study PRJEB24791) | human gut metagenome, SKBSTL002 | isolation source: stool | host: Homo sapiens | place: USA
CCCCAAGTGCGGCAACCGCGACCAGAACAAGCTGAACGTCGCCCGCCGCACCTGCGGCTACATCGGCACCCAGTTCTGGAACCAGGGCCGAACTGCCGAGATCAAGGACAGAGTGCTGCATCTGTAATAGAATACGTTAGTCCCCGACACCTGCCGCTGTACGGTATTATGTCGGGGGCTTATTATTTTGTAGGGGAGGTATTCATCCCTTCCTGGGTGCATTGCGCCAGCTGCAGGAAGATTAAGTCCGAGAACCTGCACCGGGCCTTGCGGTGCCATGCAGTAAGGTCCGCAGATGTGCGGCCCGGCACTGTAAAATAAGCACCCTCTTGCGGGAAAGCCTGCGGGCCGGGCATGCCCGGCCCCTGCCCGCATCGTATAGCAAAACAGGCAGGCCGCCAATTTTGACGGTCTGCCTGTTGCTGTATGCAGTTGTGAATTTTACTTCGCGTACTCGGTTGCTCGGCTCTCGCGGATGACGCTGACCTTGATCTGGCCGGGGTAATCCAGCTCGTCCTCGATCTTTTTGGCAACCTGGCGGGCCAGCAGGATGACCTGATCATCACCAACCTTATCCGGCTGGACCAGGATGCGGACCTCGCGGCCTGCCTGCACGGCGTAGGAGCTCTCGACGCCCTCAAAGCCGTTGCAGAGAGCCTCCAGTGTTTCCAGACGCTTGATGTAGCTCTCCATGTTCTCGCGGCGGGCACCGGGACGGGCAGCGGAAATCGCGTCGGCGGCCATGATGATGAACGCCAGCGTCGTCTTGGGCTCCACGTCGCCGTGGTGGGCCTCGATGGCGTGGATGACCTGCGGGTTCTCGCGGTATTTCTTGCAGATGTCAACGCCGATCTGGACATGGCTGCCCTCGATCTCGTGGTCAAGGGCCTTGCCGATATCATGCAGCAGACCGGCACGGCGGGCCAGCGTGACGTTCACGCCCATCTCGCCTGCCAGCAGACCGGCCAGCCAGGCCACCTCCATGCTGTGGGTCAGAGCGTTCTGGCCAAAGCTGGTGCGGTACTTCAGGCGGCCGATGAGTTTGATGAGGTCGGGGTGCAGGCCGTGGATGCCCAGCTCCATCACTGCACGCTCGCCCTCGCGCTTCATCTGCAGTTCCAGATCGTGGCGGCACTTTTCCACCGTCTCCTCGATGCGGGCGGGGTGGATACGGCCATCGCCGATCAGGCGCTCCAGCGTCATGCGGGCCACCTCGCGGCGGGTCTGGTCGAAGGAGGACAGGGTAATGGCCTCCGGGGTATCGTCGATGATCAGATCCACGCCGGTAGCGGTCTCCAGTGCGCGGATGTTGCGGCCCTCGCGGCCGATGATGCGGCCCTTCATCTCATCGCTGGGCAGCGGCACCACGCTGACGGTGGTCTCGCTGCAATGGTCGGCAGCGCAGCGGCTGACAGCCTGTCCGATGAGGTTGCGGGCGATGTTATCGCAGTTTTCCTTCAGGTCGGTCTCGTAGGCGGCAACGCGCACGGCCTTTTCGTGGGTCAGCTCCTCGTCCACCTTGTGCAGCAGCACTTCGCGGGCGTCCTCCTGGCTCAAACCGGCCAGCGTTTCCAGACGCTCCATCTCCTTGGCGCGCAGAGCGTCGATCTCTGCCAGACGCTCCTCGGCCTCGGCAGCGCGCTTTTTCAGCTCTTCTTCCTTCTTTTCCAGCGCCTCGGTCTTGCGGTCCAGCGCTGTCTCCTTCTGGTCGATGCGGTTCTCCTGACGGCTGATCTCCGCACGGCGCTGCTTGATCTCCTTGTCGGCCTCTGCCTTCTGGGCATCGACCTCGGCTTTCAGACGGAAAGCCTCATCCTTTGCTTCCAGAACCGCTTCCTTGCGCTTCTGGTCGGCGGTCTTGATCGCCTCGTTCACCAGCCGGGTAGCCTCGGCCTCGGCGCTGCCGATCTGGGCTTCGGCGGTCTTTTTACGGTTGTTGTAACCAATAAAATAGCCCGCAGCCACGCCGACAACAGCAACGATCAAGGCCACGATCACTCCGATCGCGGTCATTGCGTTCACTCTCCTTTGTTTCAATTCAATGCAAAATTAAAAGCAGGAGACGCTGCGCAGCAGGACACGGGCAATGATATAGAAAGAGCTTTCAATGCAAAAAGTGACACCAAAACCATACGCACCGCCCAAAACCGGCGGCACGGGCAAAAGCATACGGCTTTTCTCTTTACGGTTCCATTTTATATCAAACAGGCACGCTTTGCCTGAAACGGGTACAGGGTCACACTGAAACCTGCGTACAGCGTCTTTGATTCCATACTACTAAATATAGTACGAAACATTTGCCCGCTTGTCAAGAGGAAAACCCTGCCCGCAGAACATTTTGTGCAGAAAAACAAAAATAAGATGGCTGAGAGGGTTCTCTCCCCAAACCAAAAAGGCTGCCCCGGAGAACGGAGCAGCCCTTCTGGTTTATGATGAAGAGAAGAAAATGAAGGAGAATAGCTTATTATTTGGCGGCTTTTTCGCCCTCCGGGAAGATGATCTTATTCACAAAGAAGAAGATGACCATGGAGATGCCGCCGTTGAGCACGGTGGTGCCGATGTTGTAGATGAAGTCCGGTACCAGCAGCCCTGCCACTGCCACCCAGATGCAGTTGATGGAGTTGACGATGCAGGTAATGATGCAGAAGGCCAGCACATACCAGCCGATCTGTTTTGCCAGATTGCCCTTGCTGCGGAACACAAAATTGCGCTGGATGGGGAAGTTGATGCACTCGCCGATGACCATGGCGATCATGTAGGCGCAGAAGTAGGGCAGACCGCCGTGGGCGGCATCGTAGCCGAGGATGTTCCACTTGAAGGTCTCGCCGAACAGGGTAATGTCGATGCCCGGCCAGCCGAAATCCACCACCGGCAGGCTGGCAAAGGCCTTGGGCAGGAACTGCAGCAGCAGGTACTTGAACACGGTGATGAGGTTGGACACGATGACGAACAGGCCGCCCTCGCGCACCCACTTGGCAGCGGCGGGGTGCTTTGCCGCGAAGTTATTCCAGAAATTCATAGCCTGCTTCCTTTCAGCTGTTTTTCAAGCGCTCTTCCATGCGGCTGTTCAGTACGAGGTTCTTCACGGCCTCCACGATCACCCGCACAAGGCCGATGATCCAGAAGCCCTGCAGCTCCATCACGATGCCGTCCACCATGCCCATGCTGATGGCGCCGTTGGTCATTTTGGCCAGCGCACGCAGAGGCATATTGTACTGGAACAGGATGTTCAGGTCGGGCTTGCCTTTTTTGATGCTGCGGCGCAGCAGGGCACCCAGCACGGCAGCCGCCAGCCAGCCGATGGGGCTGCGTCCGTGTCCCATCTCGCCCAGCGTCATGTTGCGGTCGATGTGCACCTTGTTCTCCGGGATGGGACGGCCCAGCAGCGCCTCAAATTCCGCGTCCGGCACCTTCTGCACCTGCGCAGTGCGGTAATGCTCCAGATTTTTGCCCGCGTAGGGGTCGGGTGCGCCGGTGCCCGCCACCGTAACGGCGGCAGTCAAGCGGATGTCGGCGCTGGAAGCGCCCACCAGCAGCTGATAGCTGCCGCCCTCCACCTCCCAGCGGTCGGTCTTGACGTTCCAGTAGCGGAACGCCTTATCGTCCAGCGGGATGGTGACGGTCTTGCTCTCTCCGGCTTCCAGCTGCACCTTGGTAAAGCCCTTCAGCTCCTTGACGGGGCGGAAAACTTTTGCATCCGGCTTTGCCACATACAGCTGCACCACCTCGGCACCGGCACAGCTGCCGGTGTTGGTGACAGTCAGGGTCACGCCCTTTTCGTCTGCTTTCAGGTCACTGTACGCAAAGCTGGTATAGCTCAGGCCGTAGCCGAAGGGGAAGGCGGTGGGCACACCGGCGGTGTCGTAGTAGCGGTAGCCCACATACAGACCCTCGCGGTACTCCACAGTGGGGCCGTCGCCGCCGAAATGCGCTTTTGCGGGGGTGTCGGCGTAGCTGCGCGCCCAAGTCTCAGCCAGCTTACCGCAGGGGTTCTGCGCGCCGGTGAGCACCTCGACCAGTGCGCCCGCACCGGCCTGACCGCCCAGACAGCCATAGACCAGCGCCTTGCAGTCCTTGACCCAATCGCTTTCCAGCGAGGAGCCTGCACTCAGCAGCACCACCACGTTGGGGTTTGCCGCCGCCACAGCCGCCAGCAGTTCCAGCTGGTTCTCTGCCAGCTTCATGTCGGCGCGGTCGATGCCCTCGCTCTCCTTGATCTCGTCCAGACCCATGCACAGCAGCACCACATCGGCGTTCTTTGCCAGCAGCACCGCCTCGGCCTTCAGTGCCTCGTCGGGCTTGCCCTGCCGGTCAAAGCCCTTGGCGTAGCCGACGCTGTTCAGGCCGCTCTCGGCAAGGCAATCCAAGAAGGAATCCACCTTGATGGAGTTGACGGCGCTGGAACCTGCACCCTGATAGCGGGGCGTCTGGGCAAAGTCGCCGATGACCGCCACCTTCTCCCCCTTTGCAAGGGGCAGCAGGCTGTTTTCATTTTTCAGCAGCACGATGCTCTGGGCAGCAGCCCGGCGTGCCAGTGCGTGGTGGGCGTCGGCATCGAACTTGCCGGGTGCGGCGTCCACCGCTGCTTTGGTGGTGAACACCAGCTCCAGCAGTTCCTCCAGCCGGGCGTCCACGTCCGCTTCGGTGATCTTGCCGGTCTGCACCGCCTTCATCAGCTCCCGGATGGCATCCCCGCCGGGGGCGGGCATTTCCAGCGTAGATCCGTTCTTTACGCCGAGGGCGTGGTCGTTGCTGCCGCCCCAGTCGGTGACCACTGCACCGTCAAAGCCCCAGTCCCTGCGCAGGATCTCCATGAGCAGGTGGGTGTTCTCGTTGGCGTAGGTGCCGTTGACAAGGTTATAGGCGGACATGATGGTCTTGGGCTGCGCCTCCTTGACCACCATCTCGAAGCCGGTCAGGTAGATCTCCCGCAGGGTGCGCTCGTCCACGACGGAATCCGAGGCCATGCGGCGCAGCTCCTGACTGTTCACGGCAAAGTGCTTGGGGCAGGCGGCAATGCCGTTTTTCTGGATGCCGCGAACGTAGGCCGCCGCCATCTTACCGGCAAGGTAGGGATCCTCCGAGAAATACTCGAAGTTGCGGCCGCACAGGGGGCTGCGCTTGATGTTCAGGCCGGGGCCCAGCAGCACCGACACGCCCTGTGCCGCTGCTTCCTCGCCCATGGCTGCGCCCACAGCCTCGCCAAGCTCCGGGTCCCAGCTGTTGGCCACGGTGGCCGAGGTGGGGAAGCAGGTGGCGGGCACACTGGGGTTCAGGCCCAGATGGTCAGCCGCACCGGCCTGCTTACGCACGCCGTTGGGGCCGTCCGACAGGGTAATGGCCGGGATGCCCTTGCCCGGCAGCGCCCGGGTGGTGAACACCGTGCCGCCGCTCAGCAGGGCGCATTTCTGTTCCAGAGACAAGCTCTTGATGATATCTGTGTGTTTCATGGGTCTCTCCTGACAATCAAAAAAAGGGGGCGGGCGTTTGCCCGCCGCCCCTTCTGTTCCTATGTGTTGATCAGACGGTTTTTACGTCCTCTTTCTTTTTACGGAAGCGGAGGATCGTCAGAACGACCAGAACTGCGATCAGACCGCCGCAGACACCATCCACTGCGTAGATGACCTTCTGGTAAGGCTCGACCTTTGCCAGATAACGGCTGCCCGGCATACCGCCGTTCATTGCCTTGGAGTTTGCAATGGTGTACAGGATGTTATGGATTGCTTCACGACCGTAGTGGTAATCTGCAACGTCATCCTTGTTAAAGGTGTACCGTGCGCCGGTGGGCAGGTTCGTCAGCTTGCCGTCTGCACCGGCCTGGATCATCTGGCCAGCGTCCATAAAGACACCGGTGTTTGCGTTGTCGGTGATGATAAAGCCGTGGAAGCCCCACTCGTTGCGCAGCAGGCCGGTGATCATGTTGTAGTTGCCGCCGGCCCAGGTATAGCCAACGCGGTTGAAGGAGGTCATGATGCCGGTGACGGACGGGATCTCGGTGGTGGCATTGCTGTAAGTGCCGTCGCCGTTGTCCTTTGCATAGTTCATCTCGACCTTATCAGACTTGACGCACATCTCAAAGGGCTTGAGGTAGATCTCGCGGGCCGCCTGCTCGTTCAGGAAGGTCGCAATGCTGTACTGGCCTTCACGGTCGCCGCGGTGGTCCTCCTGATCGTTGATGGCGTAATGCTTGACAAAGACATACATACCGCGGGAGGCGACACCCTCACACTCGAGGGAAGCAATGTGACCGCCGATGAACGGATCCTCGGAGTAATACTCGCTGTTACGGCCGGAGAATGCAGTGCGGTGCATATTGACAGCAGGTGCATACCAGCCATCAACGCCCAGATAGTAAGATTCATCGCCGATGTTTTCGCCATAATGGTAGGCCAGATCATCGTTGTAGGTCTGTGCCAGAACGATCACGCCGCAGTGCGTGATGTTGCCCTTGAAGTAGAGGTTGCCGCTTGCATCAAAGCCGTAGTTGATCAGGCCGGTGGCAGAGTCGCGGTCGGTCGTGGAGGGCTTATCCACCGACTTGATGGCAGCCGTGCCATAGCCGGACTGCGTGATCAGGGTCTGATAATCACTGGGGGTCAGCTGGTCGAGCAGGTCGTTCCACTTGGGGTCGTTGTAATCCAGACCACGCATATCGATCAGACCCAGACCGTTGTCCTTGCCGTAAACGATCTCATCGGTCAGGGTGGAGAAGTCGGTGGGGTTCAGGGAATCAAAAGAATCCAGCTTTGCAAGGTCCTCCTTGCTGATCGTCTTGCGGTAGGTATAGGATGCAGCCTTGCCGCTGGCATCGGTGCCATTGATGGGGTTGCCCCAGGTGCTGATCTGGTCGCTGACCTCGCCGTCAACGGTCGGCCAGGTGCCAGTCCAGTCACTGCGGGAGAGATACTGCAGCCCGCCGTTTGCATGGTCGAGCTGATTGGTGATCTCCACACCGGTCGTGGTGTCGAGCTTGTAGGTCGTGGTATCCACGGTGCCGTTTGCCGGGGTGTAGGTTGCAACAAAAGCAGTGTCGCCGTCGGCGGTCATGCCATCTTCCACAGTCTTGCCCTTGGCAGAGAGGATGTTGTTGACCGCTTCGTGTGCGTTTTTAGCCGCAGTGATATAGTAATCACCTGCGTCCAGAATGTAGGTCTTAGCATTGACGTAGTCGTAAGACTTCAGCTGCTCCTGATCAAAGGTGATCTTCACCGTCTCGCTTGCGCCGGGAGCCAGCTCTGCAGTTTTGGCATAGCCCACCAGCTCCACAGCAGCCTTTTCCACCTTGTTTGCCTTGTCGTAATCGGTATAGGGGCTCTGTGCATAGACCTGTACGACATCCTTGCCGGCCACATCACCCGTATTGGTGACCTTGACCGTCACGGTGCAGGTATCGCCATCCCAGCTGGTATCATAATCAGACCACTCAAAATCCGTGTAGGACAGGCCGTATCCAAAGGGATACATCACAGCATCCGCATAGTTGTAATCACCGGCATTGCCCTGACCCAGCACCTTATCCTCGTAGCGAGTCTCGTAGTAGCGGTAGCCAACATAGATGCCCTCTTTGTAGCTGACGTAGTTGTACTTGGTGAGGTTGCCATTCTCATCGTAGTAGGCAAAGTCGCCGAAGTTCTGCGCCGCCGGGCTGTTCATGGCATCCACTTCATAGGTATCCACGGTGCGGCCGGAGGGGTTCACCTTACCGGAGAAGATTTCTGCCAGAGAGCACAGACCGTAATCACCCATAGCGGGAGCCGAAATGACGGTGTGGATATTGGGATAGTTTTCGACCCAGCTCAGATCTACCGCTGCGCTGGAGTTCAGCAGCAGCACCACATCGTCAAAGTTGTCGTTCAGATACTGCAGGATCTCCAGTTCCGTAGAATCCGGCTCCAGATAAGTCTTGGTCTTGTCCTCTTCCACATCGGTGTGGTTGTACATGGAGCGGGGCATATCACGGCCTTCGCCCGCCACACGGCTGAACACAAAAACAGGAACCGTATTCTTCATGGAATCGGTCAGACCCGGCTCTGCTTTCATAACAGACAAGGGGCATTCGTTGATGGAAAAGTCCTCGTCATCACCGTAGGAAACGGAACCAACGCCCAGACCGTAATCCTTGCCGTTGCCTTCGGAATAGAATTTCCAGAGGTCCTCGTTGACACCGAACCCGGCATCTTCAAAGGCCGTTTTCATATCGACTTTGTTGCCGCCGATGTAGCTGACTGCCGAATGGCTGACAAAACTGAAGGTGGTATCCGTGCTGTACGGCATTCTGCCTTCATCGTTCTTCAGCAGGACGATGCCCTCTGCTGCGATCTGCTTGTTCAGGGCGATCTCATCCTCAACCAGCGCATCCTCTGTGTCAAAGCCGGGCTTGCCGTATTCCATATTAATGCCTTCGGTCTTTGCCTTGCTGTTGTCGATGCCGCCGCTCTTCAGGCCCAAAATGCTCTGCACGCTGCTGGCGTTGGGCGGGATCAGCACATTGGCCGCAACTATACCGCCCGCCAATGCGACACACAACACACCCGAAACGGCAGTTTTGATGATCTTGCCCATCATCTTACTGTCCTTCTTTTTCTGTGCCATAACTGTTAACTCCTTCTCTTTTGGGTACACGACCCGGTTCATAGCTGTTCTCCGGAGCGCGTCCGCTCCTTTGCTTGATGTCATTTTATCATATATACTGCAGAACGAACCGTTCTCCGCACAATCTGTCGTTTTGGATACACAGTTTGCAAAAGTTACAATAAATTTTCAATTTTTATTGTGCTAATACACAAATATTGCAACATTGTATTTGTGCACCCTGCCAGACAACAAAAAACGGCAGGGGATACCTGCCGTAAAAATATTATTGCTTTTGGGGCAGCGGAAATAAGATCCGCAGGGTGCACCAGTTGTTTTCCCAGTGCAGCGTCATGCTGCCGCCGTGCTGCCCGACGGTGGTGCGGACGCTTTTCAGGTCCGACCCCTGCTGCGGCAGACCGTCCGCATCCAGTGCGGGGGCGGCCTCTGTATAATGCTCGAACCGCAGCATGGCAAAACCGCCCTGACTGTACACCGCCACCTTGATGAGCCGCTTTTCGGGGTCCGGCTCGGCGCGCACGGCGGCAATGGCGTTGTCCAGCGCCACGCCCACAATGGTGCACAGCTCCCGGATGGTGAGAAAGCCCAGCATCCTGCCGTCTGCCACGCTGGTGATGGTAATGTTCTCCTGCTGGCATTCCATGGTCTTGGCGGTGAGCAGGGTATCCAGCACCGGGTTGCCGGTCTTGTTCTCGGCCTCGTACTGGCGGATATTCTGCTCCATGGCAGCAATGGCGGCGTTCTGCTTGGTCTGGTCCTGCTCCTCCCGGATGCGGGCAAGCTGGACTTTCAGTTCATGGTACCGCCGGTTGATGAGGTTGATGCCCTCCTTGCTGCGCTTGTACTGCTCGTACTGGCGGTGCAGTACCTCGTCCATGGCGGCAAGCTCGCTGTGCAAAGCGTTCTCCTGCAGCTGCTCGTGCTGCACAGATAAGATCAGCACGCCGGAAAAATCCACCAAGGTGCGGATGGAAAAAATGCTCATGTTGATCTCGCTGCCGGGCAGAAAGCCCAGATTGCTCACCGCAAAGGCGGTCAGCGCCAGCATGACCGCCGTCAGGGCGGCGCTGCCGCCGATCTGTAAGTGCCCGGCGGGCTGGGGACGGCGGTGCTGCAGATAGCACATGATGCCGAACAGCGTCCCATACACCAGCGCCAGCAGCAGCAAAGACAGGGGCTCCCATGGGCCGCGGGCGGGCCAGAGGGCGCAGTGCAGCTGCCACTCCACGCTGGCGGCAAGCTCTGCCAGAATAAACGCCCGGGCGCAGTGATACCCGGCTTCCAGCAGGGTGATGCTCCACACACCCCATAAATATAAGTAGGAAAACCCGATGGCCGCTGCCATGCAGGGGATCCAGAGCCCGCCGGGCACGTTGCCCGTCAGTCCCAGAAAGGCCGACAGCACCGCCGCCCACAGCAGGGTGACACCCACGGTAACTGCCCTGGAAAAGCGGGGCATCAGTGCCGGTGTGACCAGCAATACCGCCAGACACTCCGCAAGGGCGGTGTACAGCCGGGGGATATCCGGCAGCGCGGTCATGAGCCTTCACCTCCGATGTAGTCGGTCAGTGCGGCAAGAAAAGCCTTACGCTTGGGGCGGCTGACCTGCAGCTCGCAGGGGCCCACCTGCACGGTGCTCTGCCGCAGCTCCCGCACCTGTGCCAGATTGACAAGGTAGCCGCTGTTGCAGCGGGCAAAGGGGCAGTCTGCCAGCTTTTCCTCAAAGGCCTTGAGGGCGCCGGGGGCGGAAAAATCGCCCTCATCGGTATAAAAATGCACCCGGTGCCCCTCGCTTTCCAGATAATAGATGCTTGCGGTGTCCAGCCGGCGCAGCCCGCCCTCCACCGGCACAGTCAGGTAGTGCTTTGCCCGCTTTTCCAGCCGGGCAACGGCTTTGAGCAGCTGCTGCGAAAAGGCAAAGTAGGGCACCGGCTTCAGCACATAGTCCAGCGCTCCCACCGAGTAGCCCCGGATGGCGTACTGCGCCATATTGGTGATGAAGATCAGGATGACGTCTGCATCCATCTGCCGGATGCGCTCTGCCGTGGTCATGCCGTCCAGATGCTTCATCTCCACATCCAGAAAAATAATGTCGTAGACCGCGCGGTAATCCTCCAGAATATCCACGCCGTCCGCAAAGACCGTCACTTCAAACTCTGTCCCGTACTGCCGGGTATACCGCCGAACATACTCCTGCAATACCCCCTGCACCTCCGCGTCGTCCTCTACGATCGCCACCCGGATCATGACCGCACCTCCCTTACCACACCTTTGTGGAACTGTTACGGCTCTATTATAGCGCAATCCCGTCCGGTTTGCCAAGGGGCACTCCGCAACAAAGGGCAGGGCAGCCCACAGCTGACCACCGTGGACGTCAACCCCTACCAGCTGGGCATGGAAGCCGCCAGCCAGACCATCAACCACATCGAGAACCCGAACCTTCTGGCCACAAAGATCATCGTGCCGCACAAGCTCATCCCCCGGGAGAGCTGCTGCCCGCCGGAGGAGCAGCGCTAGGAAGTGCTTTTTCAGCAAGACAGTGTCCGCTTCCGGGAGCTGCCGCGCAGCGCTTGCTATCCTGCCCCCAGAGTAGACAGCGTAAAAAACGCTGCATCCTCCGGGGGTATTTTTATGCCCAAAAAACACAAAAGAATGCCCGCCCACCTGTGGAAAACCACGGTGGGCGGGCATTTTATGGTTTATCGTTTGCGCGCTGTAAAAGCGTTCAGAGGGCGGTGGGCTGGGGTACCAGCCGGAAGAGCATCACAGGCAGCGCGCTGTTTGCAAAATCCAGCGTATAGATGAGCTTTCCGCGCTCTGTTTCAAACGGCATCTCCGTCTGTGTGCCGTCCGGGGCAATGCGCACAAGCTTTTTGCCTTCCAGCAATCCGGCGGGCAGCGCGAGCCTTACCCGGCCGGTGGGCTGCGTCAGGCTGCCTGCGGTCTCAAAGGCCACACTCAGGTATTCCCCATTCGTCCGTGCGGTCACATCCTCCGCAGAAAGACTGCCGCTGTTAGCCCACGCCGTTGCGGCTTCGATCTTTTCCAGCTGCGCGGCGTTTTCTGCCTGCCCGCACACGGGGCAGAAGGTCAGAGCTTCGCCTTCCGCAGTGCGGAAAGTAAACTTCCGGCAATCCGTGCTGCCAGTGTGCGCACAGCCATCTCGCAGACAATCGGCGCTCTGAGAGCCGGTTCCGTTCGGGGACCATGCACCGAACTGGTGTCCCAGTTTACCGGTCGGGTCTGCGGTGTAGCTGTCTTTGCAGCGGGAGCAGGTAAAAACAGTATAGCCGTCTGTTTCACAGGTGGGGGCTACGGTAACAGCCTGATAATCATGGTTCAGCGCGGGCAGCTCTGTATAGGTGGTATGGTCGCAGCGGGAGCAGGTTTCGTAAGCATTCCAGCCGATTTCCGTACAGGTGGGGACTTTTGCTGCGTGCTGCTCCAAATCGTGGTTCAGCGCGGGCAGCTCCGCATAGGTGGTATGGTCGCAGCGGGAGCAGGTTTCGTAAGCATCCCAGCCGGGTTCCGTACAGGTAGGAGCTTTTGCTGCGTGCTGCTCCAGAGCATGGTTCAGTGCGGGCAGCTCTTTGCGGGTGGTATAGTCGCAGCGGGAGCAGGTTTCGTAAGCATCCCAGCCGATTTCCGTACAGGTGGGGGCTTTTGCTGCGTGCTGCTCCAAATCATGTTTCAGCGCGGGCAGCTCTTTGCGGGTGGTATAGTTGCAGTTTTTGCAGGCTTCGTAGGCGTTCCAGCCGATTTCCGTACAGGTGGGGGCTTTTGCTGCGTGCTGCTCCAAATCATGGTTATTTGGGTCTTTTTCGCCGTATTCCCCACCACACGCCTCACAGACCGCTTTGGTGCTGCAGGTTGCTGTGCCACCGGTACAGCTTTTGGTCTCAGCTTCGTTGCAGTTGCTGCGCTTGCAGCTGCGGGTGTGCGTGCCGTCGTCGTTAGGCCTCCACGCGTCCCAGTCGTGACCGAGAATGCCATATTCCGACCAGCATAAGCGACAGATTTTGCCTGTGGTGCAGGTGGGGGTTTCGGTGCCGCCGGTATGATACGAAAACTGTTTATAAATGATCTCGTTCTCCGTGCGGCAGGTCCTGCATTTTATACGGATCTTATGATAGATTGGATCAGCATTTGATTGCCATACGTATCCGAGGATATCACAGGTTTTATCAGCCTTACATTGGATGCAGTACGTGAAGGCATAAGCTACTGCTTTAGCGTTTAACGCGATCCCCGGTATCAGGCACACCATTGCCAGCACCGTCAAACACCGGATCAGCCATTTTTTCATGTTGCTCCCTCCTTATCATCAAACCTTGTTATCCTTTCAGATCAAACTGCACGGACAGCGATGCAAGCACGGCATCTACCACCTTCCGCGCCTCGGCAAGCATATCGATCTCCGCCACAAAAGCGATGACCTGCTCGCGCTCCTGCGCGGGGACCTGCAGCGCACTCAGGCTCATGCTCAGATAGCGCCGTATTTTGCGCTCCAGCGTAAAGTAGGGGTCGCACCGCCGTGCCATGTAGCCGCGCATCATGCCAGCCGTGCCCAGCTCCATCTCGTAGAAATCGCACTCGGCGCACCCGGGCAGATACGCGCTGAACGCCGCCTGCAGCTCCGCCGTGGTGCTGCGGTGGATGATCTCCGCCGTGGCGGGGAAGGTGTACGCTTCCACATAGATATCCCGCAGGTTCTCGCTCAGCTCGGTCACCGCCAGCTGCAAAGCCGTTTCCACCGCGTAGAGGTACACCGGCGAGGGGGCGTTTGCCGCCAGCGGCCTTACCGCGCCGAACTGCCTGCTGAACATCATGCCGATCAGCTCGGTCAGCACGCCGTCCTTGGTGCGGAAAATATTCTGGAACGACCCGGCAGAAACATCTGCTTCCTTTAAAATTTCTGCAACCTTGGTGTTCGTGTAGCCTTTTTCCAGAAAAAGCCGGACACAGGCGGTCAATATCCGCCGTTTTGCTTCTTTGCTGTCGTATCTGCGCGCCATTGGAAATCATCCTTTTCTATAATTGGTTTCTGACCCAATTATATATTGATTTGAGAATTGCGTCAAGTAAACTTTTAAGGGCGTATTTTGGGCAGTTTGACGAGGGAGAGCTTTCTGCGGGTACGCATCCGGGCAAAGCAAAGCGCAATGGACATTGCTGTTATCCGCTGCCGCAGCCAGACAGTTCGCGGCAGCAAAAAAGAGGCCACCGATCGGGGTGACCTCTTTTCAGCGTATTTTCAGCGTAAATCCCGCAGCAGGCGAACCCACCATCTCCATGACGGCTCTTTTGGAGTTGCTCTTTGCGTAAGATAGCAAGATAAATCTTATTTCTGACAGAAAGAGCCGAACCCGTGCAACGAGTCCGGCCCTTTCTGTGCTTTGGTTGGATCTTAAGCAAAGTTATGGTAAATGAAGAAGTTGGCTTTGGGAGTTTACAGCAGGCTCAGTGCTTCCTCGTCTGCCACAAGGATGCAGTCCGGATGCAGCTGCAGGATGCTGCCGGGGCAGGCAGGGGTCACAGGGCCGGTCACGGCGTCCTTGACGGCCTGTGCCTTGGCTTTACCGTTGGCTACCACCAGCACCTTGCGTGCCTGCATGATGGTCTTGATGCCCATGGTGTATGCCTGTTTGGGGACAAGGGCCTCGTTGCCGTCAAAGAAGCGCTTGTTGGCTTCGATGGTAGTGGGCGCAAGGTCGATGCAGTGGGTCTCCAGCTCAAAGGCTTCGCCCGGCTCATTGAAGCCGATATGACCATTGGGGCCGATGCCCAGCAGCTGCAGGTCGATGCCGCCCAGCTTGTGGATGATACCGTTGTAACGGGCACACTCGGCGGCGGTGTCCAGATTGGTGCCGTCCGGCAGGTTGGTCTTGGCCGGGTCGATATTCACCTTGCTGAACAGGTTCTCATTCATGAAATACCAGTAGCTCTGGGGATGCTCCTTGGGCAGGCCGCGGTACTCATCCAGATTGACAGTAGTGACCTCGGAGAAATCCAAATCGCCTTTGTTGTACCAGTCCACCAGTTGGGCATAAGTGCCCACCGGGGTGCCGCCGGTGGCAAGACCCAGTACACAGTCCGGCTTCATGATGATCTGTGCGGAGATGATGTTGGCCGCTTTGCGGGACATATCCTGATAATCTTTTGCGCGGATGATCTTCATAATAACGCTCCTTTTATAGTACTGTTACGCCTGCGTTCCGGCAGGCCTGTAAAAATTCTACGGGCAGCTTTCCGTCCGAGATCACAATATCAATATCGGACAGCTCGCAGATGTGGAATGTACTTTTCAGTCCGATCTTGGAGGAATCCAGCAGCACGGCTTTCTGCTCACAGTCACAGCGGCGGAGCACGGTCTGCTTGAGCCGTGCTTCATCCTCCACGCCGCAGGTAAAACCGGTTTCCGGGCTGTAACTGGTCACGCCCAGCAGCAGCAGATCAAAGTTGATGCCCTCCATCGTCTGGATGCTCTGTGCACCGCAGACGCTCAGGCTGAACCGGTTCAGTCTGCCGCCCGGCAGGGACACATGGGGCTTTTCCAGCTTTGCCAGCTCCATGGCGCAGCTCAGGCCGCTGGTGTAGATGAGCATGGGCTGATCCGGGATGCACCGGGCCACTGCTGTGGCGGTGCTGCCGGAATCCAGAAACAGGGTGGTGTTGGGGCGCAGCAGAGCAGCGGCTTTTTCGGCAATGATCTGCTTTGCTTCGGCATTGCGGGCGGCACGGCGGCTCAGCAGGTCGTCTGTGCCTACCACCTGCTCCACCGACTTGACACCGCCATGCACCCGCACCACACGGCGGGCTTCATCCAGTGCTTTCAGGTCTGTGCGCAGGGTCATTTCCGAAACGGAAGGGAAAGCTTCCTTGAGCTGGGCAAAGCTAATGCTGCCTTTGCGGTTCACCAGCTCCACGATTTGATTGCGGCGTTGTTCCATGGGGGATTCCTCCTGTCTGCGTTTGTCCTGTCCCATGGCACGTTCTGCTTAGTCCTCCGGGTTGAAGTTTGCCAGCAGATATTCCTCTGCTTCCGGGCACCACAGGCCGTTGTGGGCATCCACGATGTCAGCCAGTGCGGTATAGCGGGGGTCGTTGTCCTGTTCGCCCTTGGCACGCAGATCGGTCAGGGCGATGAGGGGCATGGTCAGGTGGGTGTAGATCAGCTTTTTGCCGCCGGGGATCTTGGGCAGGTTGAGGGTGGTCTCGGCAGCGGCGTTCAGACCGCCGATGTGGGTGACCATCACAGCCGGATCGATGCGCTTAGCGGCGGTCAGTTCCAGCGACTCGATCATGTCGGCGGTATTACCGCCGGTGGTGCCCATGACATGGGTAGAATTGTAGTGCACATCGTAGAAGTTCATCTTGGCGCTGAACTGCTTGTCGGTGGGGCCTGCAAAGAAGTTCAGGCAGCCGTCACGACCCAGCACAGCACTGGACAGCTCCACCACCGGCGCGATGGGGGCGTAGCAGAACACATCATCAAAGCCGGTACCGCCGGTCAGCTCCCGCAGCTCGGCAGCGGGGTCTGCCATGTTGGCGGTGTTGACGAAGTACAGGTCGATGCCGTCCTTCTCCTTGACCTCCTTCGGGGGGAAGAGGGACTCCGCACGGGCCAGACGATCCTCGTTGATATCGGTGACCACCACCATGCCGGGGCGCACATCACGGTGCAGTGCGTAGGTCAGAGCACCCAGACCCATGGGGCCTGCACCGGCCAGAATCGCCAGCTTGCCACCCTTCTTGATGCCCATATCGTGATGGTACACACCCATCTTGGTGTGGTAGGCGGCGTTGAAAGCACCGATGGAGCAGCTCATAGGCTCGGCCAGAGAAGCCTCGTAGTAAGCACGGCCCTTGTACTCCAGCAGGCAGCCCAGTTCCATGACCTCGGCAGGGATGATGCAGTAGGTGGCGTCGCCGCCGAAGAACTCGTAGGAGTAGCCGGGGCTCCACATGGTGCCCTTGTAGTTCAGGGCGGGCTGCAGGGTGAACTTCATGCCGGGCTTGAACTTGTCCTGATGCGCCTTGCCCACCTTGACGATATCACCGGCGAACTCGTGACCCATGATGGCGGGGTGCTCGGCTACATCCGGATGCACACGCTTGTGAGCAGTGCCTCCATCAGCCGGGGCGTTTCGATCAGCTGCCCGCTGACATTCTGCATGACCTCCACCGGGACGCCGTTCCCGTCGTCCGGAGCCAGCAGCACCAGTGCCCCCAGCACGATGCGCCCCGGCTCATAGACCGGCGGCTGTGCCTGCAGATAGCCCAAGCAGCAGTCCTTTACCGCACTTGTCCTGCAATGGAGCAGCAGGGCATACAGGGGTTTGATGTAGGTATCGCCCAGCGTCTCGCGGCGGCGAAGCTGCTGCTCCACCAGCCGGGCGTCCGCTTCCTGCGGGCAGAACAGCTGCGCCGCTGCATGGATGAGGGCAGCGCGGCTGCCGGGAGCCTTGACGGGCTGGATGGTCAGATGTTCCAGCAGCCCGGTCATGGACCGGGTCAGACGCGCATAATACTGCAGCTTAGAGCCTGCACAGGCTGTATCCTGCACGGGCTGCACCGCCGGTTCCGGTTCTGCGCGGTTCTGGCTGTACCGCGTGATAGCGTCCTTCAGCACGGCACGATCCGGTTCCAGCAGGGAAGGGCTGATGCACACCGCCGGGTAATCCAGTTCCAGCGGCACGGTGGAGATAATGAAGTCGATTTTTCTCCGACGCAGGTCGGCAGTGTTCAGCTCCCGCACCGAGCAGCACCCCTCCACCTGCAAAGAGGGAAACTCGTTTCCCAGCCGGGAAGCCAGAAAGCGGCTGGAACCCATGCCCAGCGGACAGGCCACTACCACCCGCAGCCGGAACATGGCATTCTGTTCCAGCACTGCGCCAAAGTGCATGGCAAGGTAGGCCGCTTCGGCGTCCGAGATGGCGGGCAGGACGAATTGCTGCTGCACCGCATCACAGGCGGCGCGGGTGGCTTTCCACAGGCCGGGGTAGGCAGTGCGGATGGTGTCCAGCTGGGGGTTTTCGGTACGAATGTTCTGCTCCACCCGCAGCAGCATGGGGCGCAGGTGGCAGTACAGGTCATCCCGCAGGGAGGTGTAACCGGAAAGGTCTGTATGCAGCGCCTTTTCCATTTCCCGGATAAGGGCGGCTTCCAGATTCCGCAGTTCCATCTCCTGCGCACTGCCCCAAGGATCCTCCGCACCCAGATAAGCAGCGAGATACAGTTCCAGATACTGCGCTTCCTCAGGCGGCAGGGTCAGCCCGAAGGCGCGGTTCAGCGCCGCCACCAGCCGGGCAGCATGATTGCCCGCCGGGCGCAGCCCTCTGGGGGCACTGCCCTTGTCGCCGCCCTGCCGCAGCTGCTGAATGGTCAGGGTGCAATGGATCGCCAGCGCCAGAAAGCCTGCATCCGGCAGATGGAGCTGCTCTTCCTGTTCAAACTGCTGCAAAACCGCCCAGACCTTTTCGGCCGTTTTTGTATCCAGCAGGGTCGAGAAGATCTCGTTTTCCGGCATCCGTCCGCAGAGCACCTCTGCCAGTTCCTTTTCCGGCATACTGCTGCGCAGCAGGGCAGACACCACCCTCCGGTAGGAAGAAGCATCCCCCTGCAGCCAGACCCCCACGCCGGGGCGGCGGAACATCTCCACCCGGTAGGGGTGTAGCTTGGTCTCAAGTTCATCCAAGTCCGCAGACAGCGTGCTTTCCGAAACGCCAAGCGCCCGTGCCAGTACCGCTGTTTTGCAGGGCTCCTGTTCGCTGAGCAGCCTTGTCAAAAGCTGCTGCCGCCGCTCTGCGCGGGAAAGTTCTTTCCTGTCGCTGCTGTTCAGCTAGGTGCGCAGTGCGTCTCGCCGCTCCGGCGCTTCATCCAGCAGCAGACCCTTGCCGGGATTCCGCACAAAATGCGCCCCGGCAGCCTGCATCCACTGCTCCACAGCGGGCAGCTCCCGCAGCACGGTGCGGCGGCTGACCCCGATGCTTTCAGCCAGCGCCGCCGCCGTCACCCAGCCCTGCGGAAGGCTGAGCAACTGCTCGATCAGCTTCCGTGCATTTGCCGACAGTTCCTCACGATACACCGCACCCATGTTGCTTCTCTCCTTTTCCCAAAAGTTACCCATTGCTTCTATTGTAGCATAGTGCCACCCCGTCTGCCAGCCCCCAACGCAGAAAAGAAGTTGTGTGTTTTTTGTCACCATTGCCCGGTGACAAAAGCTTCCTTGTTCCCGTCTTGTATCCCGGCGCATCAGCAAATATGCACAAATCACCCGCGCATCCATTGGAAATGTTGCCGTATCAGCCCACTGGTGTCACCATCCTCCGGTGACAACCCCACCGCTTGTCACCATTGAAATCCGGCGCATTATCGGCTAGAATAGTGCCAGAACGAAACGAAAGCTCCTCCGAACAACCGTCCGCAGGCCGCAGCTCCCATGCCACAGGAGCTGCACCGCCTGCCTTTCAAGTGAAAAAGGAGAGCTACAAATGAAAAACGCTGTTTCCCGCTTTGGCAAGTTCCTCAGCGGCATGGTCATGCCGAATATCGGCGCATTCATCGCGTGGGGCTTCCTCACTGCTCTGTTCATTGAAGCGGGCTGGTTCCCCAACGAAAAGCTGGCCAGCATGGTCTCCCCGATGCTGACCTACCTGCTGCCCATCCTCATTGCAGGGCAGGGCGGCAAGATGATTGCAGGCGACCGCGGCCGTGTCATCGCCGCCATCGCCGTGGTGGGCTGCATCTGCGGCTCGGACTACACCATGCTGATGGGCGCCATGGTCATGGGTCCTCTGGCCGGCCGGGTCATCAAGCAGTTCGACAAGAAGGTGGAAGGCCATATCCCCGCCGGTTTCGAGATGCTGATCAACAACTTCTCCATCGGCATTCTGGGTATGCTGCTGGCCATCCTTGGCTACTACGTCATCGGCCCGTTCATGACTGCCATCCTCACCGTGCTGACCGCCGGTGTGGACTTCCTTGTGGCGCACAGCCTGCTGCCGCTGGTGTCCATCTTTATTGAGCCTGCCAAGGTATTGTTCCTGAACAACGCTATCAACCACGGCATCTTCAGCCCCATCGGTGCAAGCCAGGCTGCTGAGACCGGCCGCTCCATCATGTATATGCTGGAAGCCAACCCCGGTCCCGGTCTTGGTGTCCTGCTGGCCTACTGCTTCTTCTGCAAGGACGACACCACCCGCCAGTCCGCTCCCGGTGCTGTGATCATCCACCTGCTGGGCGGCATCCACGAGATCTACTTCCCCTACATCCTGATGAATCCCGTGATCATCATCGCCCCCATCGTGGGCAACTTCTGTGCCATCCTGTTCTACTCTATGACCGGTGCAGGTCTGTCCGGTCCTGCTTCTCCCGGTTCCATCATCGCCTACATGGCAATGGCTCCCCGGGATTCCATTCTCACCGTTCTGCTGGGCGTTGTCATCGCCGGTGCTGTTTCCTTTGTTCTGTCCTCGGTCATTCTGAAAGCGACCTCCGGTCACACCAAGAGCCTGACCGACGCCCAGAACGAAATGAAGGAGATGAAGGCACAGGCTAAGGGCGAGATTCCTGAGCCTACTGCCGTAAATGTCGGTCAGATCCGCAAGATCGTCTTTGCCTGCGATGCCGGCATGGGTTCCAGCGCCATGGGTGCTACCAAGTTCCACAACCGCATTAAGGCGGAGCGCCCCGACTTGACCGTGACCAACTCCAGCGTGGATACCATCCCCGCCGACGCGGACGTGGTGGTCTGCCAGCGCGTTCTGGCTGACCGCGCCGCCAAGTGCGCCCCGCAGGCACAGCTTGTTACATTGGATAACTTCCTTGCAGATCCGCATCTGGACGCATTGTACAATGCACTGACCTCCACTACCCCGGCACTGGATGCCAAGGCCGAAGCTGCCGCCAATGAGGAGATCGTATCCGACCTGCGCAATGCAGCCGTAGCCCCTCTGGCGGCTGCCGTGACCGAGGCTTCCAAAGCCAACGATTCCGTGATGAAGATCCAGGCGGAGGACATCCAGCTGGGTCTGCCCTCCGTCACCAAGGAGGAGGCCATCCGTGCCGCCGGTGCGCTGCTGGCAAAGCGGGGCTATGTGGATGACAGTTACGCCGATGCCATGGTGGAGCGCGAAAAGCTGGTGAGCGCCTACATGGGCATGGGCGTAGCCATTCCCCACGGCACCAGCCAGAAGAAGGGCACCGTTAAAAAGTCCGGCGTTGTCCTGCTGCAATATCCGCAGGGCGTGGACTTCGGCGATGAAAAAGCCTACCTCGTGTTCGGCATTGCCGGTGTCGGCAACGACCATCTTGACCTGCTGGGCAATGTCTGCGAGATTTTGGAAGACGAGGATGCGCTGGAACAGCTCAAGACCACTTCCGATATGAACTATGTGCTGGAGCACTTACAATAACGATTCCAAAAAGGAGAGATTTTTATGAAGAGCATCGATATCACCATTCAGGACAAAGAAGGTCTGCACGCCCGTCCCGCCGGTATCCTGAGCAAAGCTGCCAAAGGCTTTGAGAGCAAAGTCACTATGACTAAGAACGGCAAAGTCGCCGACATGAAGAAGATCTTTGCCGTAATGGGTCTGGCCGTGAAGTGCGGCGAGACCGTGACCATCGCCGCCGATGGCCCGGACGAGGATGCCGCCATCGAAGAATTGACCAAGCTGTGCAAGGACGCATGACTTCTCCCTCCGTCTATGACCGTTCTGCATAAATACTGCTGACGCAAAACCGCTCCGGGCAGAACGCTCGGAGCGGTTTTACTGTCAGTATGCGTTTTTCATCACCGTGTTTTCCAGAAAGCTGAAAAACACATCGTATTCATTTGGGGTCAGCATTTTGGGAGAAATCATGATCACAAGATCATGCCCGTGGTTTCCCACATGATAGGGTGGATGAGTGTGAGAATAGGGATTTTCCAAAACCCTATTGACGAATTTCACATACAGTGGTATTTTTCCTGTAAATCCCACCGTCTTTGTGGATTGGTTTGAAACCACCCACAAAATGTGGTCGTGTTCATTTTGAACACAGCCACAGAAAGTGGTTGGTTATCACCGTGAGACCCACCACTTCCGTGAGGAAAAGTCCACGAAAGAATTTACCGCCCCGCAACACACCCGATTCATTTTGCCGCTTACTTCACCCGACAAAATCCATCGCTGCGCTGCGTGGGCGGTATTTTTCTTTTATGGTCACTTGTCGGGGCGGAGGCCCCTCCATCTTGCTAACGCAAGACCGTTCGGTCGCTCAAAAGCCCCACTGGGGCTTTCATTGCTGCGCAACCGCGGCATTTTGCTTTCCGAAGAAACAAAAAATCCGAACCCTTCTCCTATTGAGAAAAGGTTCGGATTTTCATTATTCGGTGCACCTCGCGCACTCATATCCGAACTTTTCTCCGCTTTTACGGCTTCCCCGAAAGCGACCGTTTCTGTACCTTCCTTATAATTAAAGGTAATAAGTACCTTATCATCGTAGAGATAGATGGCATTGATGAAGGTGTCCACCAGTGCCTGCCGCTGCTCCGGCTGGGTCATATCCAGCTTGCGGAAGCGAAGCAGCCAAAACCGGACGAACTCCTCTTTCATCTTTGGCTTAGCCAGCCGTTCCTCTGCAATGCGGGCTTGCAGTTCTTTTCGCTGATCTTCCAGAGCTTCCAGCCGTTCCTTGGTGGAGCTGGTCAGAATGCCCATCTGGATAGCGTTCAGCATATTGGTGATGCCGACTTCCGTTTCCTTCAACTGCTTTTCGTAGATGGGCAGGTCTGTGCTTTCCTGATTTTGCAGCTCCATGACCTTGGCGATGATAGCATTCATGGAAGCATCGTCTTCCACCAGTTTCATGGTCTCGTTGACAACCAGATCTTCCAGCCACTGTTTCCGCACGGCCTTTTTATCGCAGGTCTTTTTCTTCTTGGCAGCAGCACACTTATAATAGGTGTACATCTTCCCGGTGTGGCTGACACCGCTTTCGCCAAACATCAGCGCTCCGCACTTACCGCAGTACAGCTTGGTGGTAAGCAGATAGCTTTCCTCTGCCTTATGACGGGCAGGGGCCTTTTTATTTTTCGCCAGCTTTTCCTGTACTTTGTTGAACAGGTCCTCTGACACAAGAGCCGGGATCGCATTGGGCTGTACCACATCCCGCAAACGCAACTCGCCGATGTACCGTCGATTGCTCAGCATCCGCTGAATCGTGTTATAGGACATCTCCCCGCCCATCGAGTTCTTAATGTTGTGCGCCTTTAACCAATCCCTCAGGTCAGTCATGGTCGCACCGTCCGCATACTTCTGGAACGTCTGCTCCACATACGGTGCCAACAACGGGTCGGGCTGGTAATGCCGGGTCTCATCGATCATGTAGCCGAACGGAATCGTGCCGCCATTATAAATACCCTTGAGAGCATTTTCGGTCATGCCGCGCACGACCTTTTCCGACAGGTCAGCCGAGTAATATTCGGCATAGCCCTCCAGCACCGATTCCAGAATGATGCCCTCCGGGCCAGCCGAAATGACTTCCGTTGCCGACACCAGTTTCACGCCGTTCCGCTTCAGTTGGGTCTTGTACCGGGCACTGTCGTAGCGGTTCCGGGCAAAGCGATCCAGCTTCCATACGATGATGACATCAAAGATGCCGCGTTCGCTGTCTTTAATCATCTGCTGGAACTGTGGGCGGTTGTCCGTTTTTGCAGAGACGGCACGGTCAATGTAGTGTTTGACCACCGTGAATCCGTTCTTCTCCGCATAGGCAGTGCACTCCCGAATCTGACCTTCGATGGATTCTTCACGCTGGCTGTCAGTAGAATAGCGGGCATAGATCACAGCGGTCATGGCAGGCACCTCCCATTTATACATCATTGAACGGTGAAGCGTTCATCAAGGCAATGTTTCGTATAATGTATATACCATAACTTGTGCAGAATTGCAAGATAAATTTATATTGAAAACCGGCAGTTCTCTGTTTCCAAAGATCTGCCGGTCATACTTCTTATTTACCCCACACGGTCTCGGCGATTTCCTTGACCAGTTTGAGCTTGTTCCACTGTTCCAGCTCGGTCAGCTTGTTGCCGATCTCACAGGAGGCAAAGCCGCACTGCGGACTCAGGCAAAGACGGTCGAGCGGGATATACTTTTCTGCCTCATGGATGCGGGTGATTACAAAGCATTTCCCTACCCTAACGGTGCGGTTGTGATTAACAACCCGCCGTATTATCGCGGACTGCCAGATCACCTACGAAAACGGCGCAAGGGTAGAAACATCATTTGTGACGAGCTACAGCGGCGGGATTGTGGCGCAGACCGCACCGGATTTGACAAAGGCAATCAACCGGGAAAATGACAGGTTAATTAAAGCAAATACAAAAGAACTGCCGAAATATGACTACCCCATGAATGTTATCACTGCGGCCATGATGCAGAGGTATGCAAGATACGGGGTAGACCTGAAAATTCGGGCAGATGACTGCATCCAGGTTGGAAGCCTGGACGCACAAAAGCAGGCCGGGAAAAGTATTTTTGGGTCCGGGCTGCTTTT
>OIHZ01000178.1_pt1 | contig 22829 bp, 16 predicted proteins | sample 1583041 | NCBI WGS metagenome assembly OIHZ01 (sample SAMN02675044, study PRJEB24791) | human gut metagenome, SKBSTL002 | isolation source: stool | host: Homo sapiens | place: USA
CCTCATCACATGGGTGCTCGGCATCGTCTGCGAGCTGACTGGCATTTATATCCCCAACCCCGACGCAGGGATGTACTCCGTCATCCCCACCAGCTTTGTCAGCTTCGACTTCTCCGCACTGGGCAAGACCTTCGGGCAGGTGTTCAAGACCGACTTCTCCGGCGTGGGCATCCTGAACTTCTTCGCCGTCATGTTCTCCTTCCTCTTCGTTGACCTGTTCGACACCCTGGGTACCCTCATCGGTGTTGCTTCCAAGGCCGATATGCTGGACGAGGAGGGCAAGCTGCCCCACATCAAGGGCGCGCTGATGGCCGACTCCATCGCCACCTGCGCCGGTGCTGTGCTGGGCACTTCCACTACCACCACCTTCGTCGAGAGCGCTTCCGGCGTCACCGAGGGCGGCCGCACCGGTCTGACCGCTATGACCACCGGCATCCTGTTCCTGCTGGCAACCATCTTCAGCCCTCTGTTCCTCACCATCCCGTCCTTTGCAACGGCTCCGGCCCTGATCATCGTGGGCTTCTACATGATGGGTTCCGCCGTCAAGATCGACTTCAATGACCCCAGCGAGGGCATCCCCGCCTTCCTGACCATTCTGGCTATGCCCACCGCTTACAGCATCTCCGAGGGTATCGCCATCGGCATCATCTCCTGGACCATCATCAATGTAATCACCGGCAAGGCCAAGGAGAAGAAGATCAGCCCGCTGATGTATGTGCTCACCGTGCTGTTCATCCTCAAGTATGTGTGCCTCTAATTCCCTGCGCATCTGAAAAGCCAAGCACCCCCTGCGGTCTGCCCGTACAGGCCGCAGGGGGTGCTTTTTATGGTTTTGCTTTGTAATTTTACTCCGGAGCCTTCATGCTTTCCACCATGCTGATGCGCCGGACGTGCCGCCGCATGACAAAGCAGACCACCACGGTAAACACCATGGTCAGCGCCACCGCCAGCAGGTAGCTGCGGGGCGCAATGGTGCGGATGAACATGAGCTGATCCATCTCCACGGTCAACACAATGAACTTGTGCAGCGGCACCCCCAGTGCCAGACCCACGCCGGAGCCGATAAGCGCCAGCAGCTCGATCTCGCGGAAGATGTAGCGGTACACCTCCTGATCGTAGAAGCCCAGCACCTTGATGGTCGCCAGCTCCTTTTTGCGCTCCCCAAGGTTGACGCTGATGAGGTTATACAGCACCACTGCCGCCAGCGCCGCCGCGCAGATGATGATCAGCACCACCACATAGCCCAGACTGACGATGAGGTTATCGAACAGCTCGGTGGTGTCCTCGGTAAAGCTGATGCTGCTGACGTAGTTGCAGTCCAGCAGGTCGGTGCGCAGGGCGTTGTACCCGGCAGCATCGGTGCAGGTGGTCTGGCCATAGACCGTGTTCCACGGGATATCCTCCGTGCCCAGCAGGCTTTCCAGCTGTGCGCGGGGGAGGTACAGCCGGGTGAACATATAGTTTTCCGTGATGCCGGTCAGGGTCAGCTCCACCCGGGTGCCCTCGGCGTTCTCCACCCAGAAGGTATCGCCGGTGTGCAGCCCCAGATTCTCGGCGGTCTTTTCGGTCAGGATGGCGCTGCCGCTGTCAAAGCTGATGGCCTTGTGTCCCTTGCGGGTGCGGAAGGTGACGTAGCGGGTCAGGTCGCTGTCCTTTGCCGCAGCCACGATGCTCACGCTGGCGCTCTCACCTTCGGCATTGTAGATGGTGGTGGATTTGGTATACACCGCGCCCCAGTTCTGCACGGCGCTGTTGCTGTCCAGCTCCTCTGCCAGCCCCTGCTCCATGGTCAGGGCTTTGGGGTCGCTGAGGGTGATGGACATATCGTTGTGGGTCAGCTCCGTAGACTGCTTCGTGACGATGGGCAGCAGGGAATCCTGTATGCCGAAGCCGATGAGCAGCAGCGCGGTGCAGCCCGCCACGCCCAGCACGGTCATGAAGAACCGCTTTTTATACCGGAACAGGTTGCGGGCGGTGGTCTTTTGGGAGAAGGACATCCGGGACCACAGCGGGGTGATGCGCTCCATCAGGATGCGCTTGCCCGCCACGGGAGCCCGGGGCAGCAGCAAAGCTGCGGTCTTTTCGGCCAGACTGGAACGGCAGGCATACCATGTGGCAAAGCCGATGACGGCGGCGCTGATGCCCACGCTGGCGGCTGCCATGCCCGGGTAGAAGTACAGGGTGAAGGTAGGCAGGCTGAACACCAGCTGATAGGCGTTCCAGATAATGATAGGGAACACCACAAAGCCCACCACCATGCCGACGATACTGCCCAGAATGGTGGCCAGCATCGCGTAGAACAAATACTTGCCCGCGATGCTGAAGTTGGAGTAGCCCAGCGCCTTTAAGGTGCCCATTTGCAGGCGGTTCTCGTCCACCATGCGGGTCATGGTAGTGGTAGCCACCAGCGCCGCCACAAGGAAGAAGAACACCGGGAACACCCGGGCAATGGCGTCCATGCGGTCGGCGTACTGGGCAAAAGTGACGCAGCTCATGGTGGAGGTGCGGTCCAGCACATACCACTCGCCCTTTTTGATCTGGCTCACCTGCTCCTCGGCATCGTTCAGCTGGGCAAGGCCGTCCGCCAGCTTCTGCTCTGCCTCGGCTTTCCGGCTCTCGTACTCGGTGCGGGATTCTTCCAGCTGGGTCTGCCCGGCGTTATATTCTGCCCAGCCCTCTTCCAGCTGCTTTTGTGCGGCATCGAACTGGGTGTAGGCGCTGGCGGTGCCGGTGGTCAGCTGCAATTGTCCCTGCAAAAGCTGCAATTTCATCTTGCGCAGCGCAGCCTTGGCTTCGGTCACCAGCTGGTCGTTGGAGAGGTTCGGCGAAGAGATGAGCCCCTGCTTGTACATCTGCCGCTTGCCCGCGTCCAGCTGCTGCTGATAGCCCTGCAGCTGGTTATAGATGTTGTCGTAAGCGGCCTGCGCCTTGGCCAGCGCATCCCGCAGCTCAATGTAGTCTTCGTCCTCCGGCTCGGCTTCGTCCAGCGCCTTTTCGGCGTTGCGCAGGGCAGCTTCCGCGTAGCTCAGCAGGGGGTCTGCCACCTTTTTCAGGTTGACCAGCAGCTCGATTTGCTGTAACTGTTCCTCAAATTCCAGCACCTGCGCTTCGCTGCTCACCAGCTTGTCGGCACCACTCTGCATGGTGTCCGGCAGGGCAGCCTTCTGGGCAGCAAGTTCCTTTTCCCCGGCCTCCAGCTGCGCCTTGGCGGCATCCAGCTGCTGCTGTGCGTCCGCCAGCTTTGCCTCCGCCTCGGCGAACTGGCGCTCGGCTTCGGCCTTCTGGCTGTCGTACTCCGCGCGCGCTTCGGTCAGCTTGTCGTTGGCGGTGTCCATCAGCTCTTCCCGCCGGGCGGTGCACTGCACGCTCTGGATGGCCTTGAGGTTTTCCGCTACGGCATCCACTGCGGCCTGATATTCATCGGAATAATTATCATACAATCCGGCGTTTTCCACCTTGATATAGCACACCGTATAATAATCTGCGGTCAAAGTGCCCTCCGGCACAAACAGGATGCAGTCCAGCTGGCCATCGCCCACAGTGCTGCTCTCGGAATCGGAGGAAAAATGCAGCGGGTCCTGCACCGTGCCCACCACCGTGAACACCTGCCCGCTGACCCCTTCGGTCTCTTCCGGCAGGGTCAACTGGGTGCCCAGCTCCACCGGACTGCCGTGCCCCATCACGTGCACCACGCACTCCCCGGCAGCTTCCGGCATCCGGCCGGACAGCAGCACCGGGCGGTTCATGTTCTCCGGCGTATCGGCCTGCGGGTCGGCAGGCAGCTGATACAGCCGCGCCACCGTGGTCTGCTCGTTCTCTGTCCAGTGGCCTTCCACGTCCTGATACTTCACCGCCTGCACGGCGTCTACCCCGTCCACAGCGGCAATCGCGCTGATATCGCCCTGACTGAGGCCAAGGGTGGACAGCACCCGCAGGTCGAACACATTCTGCTGCACATAGTACTTCTGGGCAGCGGTGCGCATATCGGGGGCAATGCACATCAGGCCGGTGAGCATCATCACTCCCAGCGCCACGATGCCAAACAGGGACACCACCCGGCTGATGCTGCTTTTCATCTCGCGCAGGATATTTTTGCGGTAACTTTTCTGCACAGTTCTCACCACTCGATCTGTTCCACCGGCACCGGGTGCTCGTTGACCTGATTGGACACGATGCGGCCGCTGCGCACCTGAATGATGCGGTCAGCCATACCGGTCAGTGCCGTGTTGTGGGTAATAACAATGACGGTGCGTCCGGTCTTGCGGCAGGTATCCTGCAAAAGGCCCAGCACCTGTTTGCCGGTGCGGTAGTCCAGCGCACCGGTGGGCTCGTCGCAGAGCAGCAGCTTGGGGTTTTTGGCCAGTGCGCGGGCAATGGACACCCGCTGCTGCTCGCCGCCGGAAAGCTGCGCCGGGAAGTTGTTCAGCCGCTCGCCCAGCCCCACGCTGCGCAAGGTCTCGGCGGGGTCCAGCGGGTCGCGGCAGATCTCGCTGGCAAGTTCCACGTTTTCCAGTGCGGTCAGGTTCTGCACCAAGTTGTAGAACTGGAACACAAAGCCCACATCGTACCGGCGGTAGGTGGTCAGCTCCCGGGCGGAAAAGCGGCTCACGTTGCGGCCGTCCAGCCAGACGTTGCCCTCGTCGCAGTTGTCCATGCCGCCCAGAATGTTCAGCAGGGTGGTCTTGCCCGCGCCGGAGGGCCCCACGATGATGCAGAACTCGCCCTTGTCCACATAGAAATTCAGGTGGTCTGCGGCAGCGATCTTCACACTGCCGGTCTGGTAATATTTACAGACATCTTCAAACTCCACAAAATGCTCCATGGCGTTTTTCCTTTCTGTCAGAATGCAAAGTATTTCAACTTAAATATAGCATAAACCCACCGGGATTTGCAAAGCCCCCGGCACGAATTTTCAAAAACTTAACACAAGCCGCCGCAAAACATAAAAAGGGACACCGGAGCGTCCGCAGACGTTCCGGTGTCCCGAGATATAAAGCTTCTGTACCGCCGCGCGGCGGGCATTATCAGCTTATTTTGCAGCGTACCAGTCTGCGCTGGGCTGATGCTTACCGGCGGTCACGGCATTGCCCTGATAGTACAGGGTGCCGTCCGCACCGCGGCTGTAACGGGAGAAGAACTCATTCCAGATGGCAACGCTCTCCTCCTGCAGGTAAACGTGAGGGGTATCCTTGACCACGGTGTACTGCACCAGCGGAGCGTTGCCCCCCATAAAGCTCTTGGTCACAAAAGCGCCATCGTAGGAGGTGCTTTCTGCAACAGCTGCCTCGTTGGTGGCGTTGTGGGCGTTCCAGCCCTGCAGCGCCTTCACCGTCCCGTTATCCTCCACCAGCTCTGCCACACCTGCCGAGTCGTACTCGCCCAGGAAAGCCCATGTCGGCAGCAGAACAGCGGGGTCAAGCTCCGGCAGTGGGGCAAACATATAGCCGACGGGTGCAATGGCGGCAAAGCGGCTTGCGTAGCGGCAGGCGGTAGCCCAAGTCATCAGGCTGCCGTTGGAGTGACCGGTAGCATACACGCGGGTGGTGTCGATGCTGTAATCCCGCTCCATGCGGTCCAGCAGACTGTTGATGAACTCCAGATCCACGCTGGGGTCGGTATCCTTACCAGCCAGTGCGGCAAAGGGACCTGCCAGCCACATAGCGGTGGGAATGTTGCCCATCAGGTCTGCGGGACGTACCAGGCCCTGCGCAAACACCACGATAAAGCCGTTCTGCTCTGCCACATCGTACCAGCGGGACTCTTCGGCAATTGCGTACATGGAGGCGGTGTAGCCGTGCATCACCAGCACCAGCGGCACCTTTTTGCTGCCGGTATAGGTGGACGGCACATAGACCATCCAGCGGCGCAGCTCGCCGTTGACCCACTCCTCATGGATATCAAAGCCCCGACGGGTAAAGTCCTCTGCCTTTGCTACGCGACCCGGCAGCTGCAGTGCCATAAAGCGCTTGAACTGACCGGAGAACTTTTCCCAGATGGCTGCCGGACACTGTGCTTTTTCGGTGACCCACACCTCGGCGGCAGAGCCTGTACGGCTGCTGACATACACGCCGTTCCCCTTTGACACGGCCTGATTGGCGTTCAGGTAGAAATCCAGCGCTGCCTTATTGGCAGTATCCGCCTTGGAGCGGACGAACCAAACGGGAGTATCCACTGTCTTTGCCGCAATGGCTTCCTCCTGCACGCCACGGGTGGAGTCGCCGGGGAAGGGCAGCACATACTCGCCGCCCACTGCCTCCAGAGAAGCTGCCGGGACCTCAACGGCATCCACGGCGCAGATGGAACTGAAATCGCTTGCCCAGCGAGCGCCGAACAGCAGAGCGGCTGCGCCGCCCTCCTTGTAGCCCACCAGTGCAGTGTGGGACTTGTCCATGGAAAATGCGCCGGATAGCTTAACACCCTTCTTGCGCATGAGCTGATACAGTGCATCCAGCGCTGCTGCGTCATCACGACCGGTAGCGCTCAGGGAAAGGTTCCAGCTGCCGCCGTTTTCAGGACCGAAAAATGCAACGGCGATCTTATTTTTGCACGCCACCGTGCGCCACATACGGCCTGTGACCGAGCCGGAGAATGCCTTTGCGGTGGTGTTGTCCGGGGTCAGCACGATAACTGCCGGCGCCCAGGGATCCATGCCGTCGGGCAGGTAATAGGTAGCAGTACCAACATTCTGACCGCCCACCATTACCTGCGCATCATGAAACAGACCCACATTCACGTTCAGGTACGGGTTTTCCGGGTCATAAGCAAAGGTCTTGCCATCGCCCAGACCCATGGCTGCGGTCTTGCGATCTACGGTAGTGTGCAGATCTCCGTTGGTCTGGTCCAGCTCTGTCGCAGCCAGAGCCGAGGGTGCCATAGCGGCTACGGTAGCACCCAGCGCAGTAGCGGCGGAAAGCTTCATAAAATCGCGGCGTTTCATAGTGTTTTCTCCTTTTTGTAAGTGCCTGCGCACTTTGTTATGCCCGGCTTTGAAGGCCGGACTCTCTTGCTTTTTCTCCGATTTTTTCTCACGGCAGGTGCCTTCCTGCTTCAACATTGTACAAAGAATACCATTTATATCACAATTTGTAAATAGTATTTAGTGTTTTTTGTTTCAATTAATATATTAGTATATCATTTTTTGTAAAAAGTGCTGATCAGCGAAAGTCCCCTATACCACTGCTGTTTCTAATGATACACTTCCTTTTCTCTATGAAAATTCAAAAAGCCCCTGCACGCAGGGTGCAGGGGCTTTGGAACAGCTTCTTACTTGCGGTTTGCCAGCAGGTTCTCGATCTTCTTCAGGGGGTCGATGATGCTGGAAACGGACATATCGTGGTTCAGTGCCACCACAAAGTAGGCAGCATACTTGGAAACGTCCACGTCCACATACCAGTCGCGGGTCAGCAGCTCGGGCATACGGTAGGTCAGGTTGGTGCCCACAACGTAGGTCAGGGTGCCGTTTGCCACAGCCTTGTCGAACTTCTCCAGACCGCTGGTGAACAGGGGGAAGGTGGCGTTGGCAATGATGTTGGCAGCGCCGCGCTCCTTCAGGTTGCTGGCAACCTCCAGCATGCTCTCGCCGGAAGCAATGATATCGTCTGCGATAAAGACGGTCTTGCCCTCCACGCTCTCGCCCAGATACTCATGGGCAACGATGGGGTTGCGGCCGTTCACCACGCGGGTGTAGTCGCGGCGCTTGTAGAACATACCCAGGTTGCAGCCCAGCACGCTGGAGAAGTACATATTGCGGTTCATAGCGCCCTCGTCCGGGCTGACCACGGTGAACTTCTCCTTGTCGAAGGACAGGGTGGGGTCCTTCTTCAGCAGGCTCTTGAGCACCTGATAGGTGGGCATGGCGTTATCAAAGCTCATCAGGGGCACTGCGTTCTGCACGCGGGGGTCGTGTGCGTCAAAGGTGATGATGTTGCGCACGCCCATGGTCTGCAGCTCCTGCAGAGCCACAGCGCAGTCCAGGCTCTCGCGCACCACGCGGCGGTGCTGACGGCCGCCGTACAGGCTGGGCATGATGACGGAAACGCGGTGTGCCTTACCGGCCACAGCCTGGATCAGACGCTTCAGGTTTGCAAAGTGGTCGTCCGGGGACATGTGGTTCTCATAGTTGAACAGCTTGTAGGTGACGCTGTAATTGCCCGGGTCCACCACGATAAAGATATCGTCGCCGCGGACAGACTCCTTGACCAGACCCTTGGCGTCGCCGCTCTGGAAGCGGGGGCAGTCGCAGGAAATAATGAAGGTGTCTTTTTCAATTCCGGCAGCCTTTGCCCAACGGACAAGGTGCTTGTCGATCAGGCCGGTCAGCTCCTCTGCACCGGGGCAGGCGATCAGCCGCATATCCGCCACACTGGGCTGCTCAAAGAAGGACTTAGGGGAAATTTCAATAGACATAGTCACATAACTCCTTATTGCTGTTTACCATCCGTACCATGCACACAAGTGCGCATATCTGGTTTTATTTTATCACATTTTGTCGATTGTTCCATATCAATTTGTTTCATGTGTGGATTTTCTGCGCCTTGCACAGCTGTTTTTCTTTTTCCTTCAAGAGAATGTGAGTTTCTTACAAAAACGCGACCAAATCTTTACCGTTTCGCAAAGTTTATCTGATTTTTGAGGAAAAGTAGCACTTTTCAAAATCCCCTTTTCTTTCTCCAGTGATGCAAAAGAGCCGCTGCCCGGTCGGGTGCAGCGGCTCTTCTCTTCACTTACCTTCTATCAGGGTAAAACGCTTTTTACAGGGCAGCCACGGCAGCCTTCAGGGCATCCACGCGGTCGGTGTTCTCCCACTTCACGCCCAGATCCTCGCGGCCCATGTGGCCATAAGCGGCCAGCTGACGGTAGATGGGCTTGCGCAGGTCGAGGTCACGGATGATGGCGGCGGGGGTCAGGTCAAACACCTTCTCCACAGCCTGCTCGATCTTTTCGTCTGCCACCGTGCCGGTGCCGAAGGTATCCACCATGATGGACACAGGCTTTGCCACGCCGATGGCGTAGGCCACCTGTACCTCGCACTGCTTTGCCAGACCCGCAGCCACGATGTTCTTGGCCACCCAGCGGGTAGCGTAGGCTGCGCTGCGGTCCACCTTGCTGGGGTCCTTGCCGGAGAAGGCACCGCCGCCGTGGCGTGCATAGCCGCCGTAGGTGTCCACGATGATCTTACGGCCGGTCAGGCCGGTATCGCCCTGCGGGCCGCCCACAACAAAGCGGCCGGTGGGGTTGATGTAGTACTTGGTGTTCTCGTCCAGCAGCTCGGCGGGGATGGTGGCCTTAATGACCTTTTCCATCACATCTGCCCGCAGCTGCTCCATGCTCACGCTCTCGCTGTGCTGGCTGGAGATGACCACGGCGTCCACGCGCACGGGCTTGTTGTTCTCGTCGTACTCCACGGTCACCTGACTCTTGCCGTCCGGGCGCAGGTAATCCATCTCGCCGCTCTTGCGCACTTCGGTCAGGCGCTTTGCCAGCTTGTGGGCAAGGCTGATGGGCATGGGCATCAGCTCGGGGGTCTCGTCACAGGCATAACCGAACATCATGCCCTGATCGCCTGCACCGCCTACCTGATCGTTGGTGCCCAGTGCAATATCGGGGCTCTGGCCGTCAATGTTGGAGATGACGGCGCAGGTGTCGGCGTCAAAGCCGAACTTTGCGCGGGTGTAGCCGATATCTGCCACCACCTCGCGGACGACCTTCTGGAAGTCCACATAGCAGCTGGTGGTGATCTCGCCCATAATGTGCACAAGGCCGGTGGATGCGCAGGTCTCGCAGGCCACGCGGGCGTTGGGGTCGTGGGTCAGGATCTCGTCCAGAATTGCATCAGAGATCTGGTCGCAGATCTTGTCGGGATGTCCCTCGGTGACGGACTCCGAAGTAAACAGGTGTCTAGCCATTTTTTGCCTCCTAAATGTTGCAGTTGCGTGTATTTACCATTCCATCAAGTTTGTTCTGAAAAATAAAAGCGCCCAGAGCCGAAAGCTCTGAGCGTTGCACTCTTATCTTCCGGTTTCCCGCAGGATTTGGCACCTTACGCTCTCGCGCAGGTTGTCGGGCTTCACAGGGCCTGTCCCCTCAGCCGCTCTTGATAAGTCGGTATTCAATTGGTACGCCACATATTCTATCATTGCAGCGTCAGATTGTCAAGATAAGTCGCACTTATTTTAGACATTCCTTTTAAATTGATGGAGCATTTCCCTGCTCCGGTACGGCGTGGCCGTCCCGGGCGGCGTGGAAAGCGCGCTTTTCCGCATACATCCGCTGATCCAGCTCCACCAGAAACTTCTCCACGCTGCCGCCCTCGTACTTTGCCACACCGGTGGAGAAGGACAGCTGAAAGCTGCCCGCCGGAGCGGTGGCGTTATAGTGCTGCACCCGCTGCTCGATGGCGGTGCAGATCTCGTCCAGCAGCTCCTCCGAGCCGTGACGGATCAGCACCATGAACTCATCGCCGCTCATGCGGATGGCTACCGAGTTTGCCACCAGCGCCCCGGACAGGATGTGCCCGATCTCCTGAATGGCGCGGTCGCCCTCGGCGTGCCCGTAGGTGTCGTTGATCTCCTTGAAGCAGTTCACGTCCATCATGATGCCGTAAACGTCCTTCTCCTGCGTGGCGTGGATGCGGTCCAGACAGTAGTTCATGTACTTGCGCCCAAACAGGCCGGACAACTCATCGGTATAGCCGCGCAGGCTGCGGGTCTGGCTGTCCACAAGCACAAAGGCGATAGCTACCGACAGCCAGCCAAAGGCCATGCCGTAGAATGCGCCCTGCAGCAGCGTGCCCACCGCACAGGTGACCACGAAGTAGTACACCGGAAAAAACTCCACCGTAATGCCATCGCGCTTGGCCTTATGCACCTGCCACACGCTCTCGGCGTAATAGCTGAACAGCAGCAGATACAGCAAAATATTCAGCGGGCCCCGATGGTAAGCGTTGTCCGCCGAAATGGAAAAGATCCACCCCGTGCCAAAAAGGTTTGCCACCAGCAGCACCAAAAGCGCCAGCAGCGGCGCGCCCAGCAGCAGATGCCTTCTGCGCAGGCGTCCAATACTGCGGTAGACCCGGAAGTCCACATACAAGCACCACGCATAGCCCACACACACGGTAGCGCCGGTGCAGACGGTGTTGGTCAGATACAACCAGAACCGGCTTGCCGCGCCGGGCACGCCGTCCAGCAGAAAGCTGATCGTCTCTGTTGCCTGTGCCAGCAATGTCACCACCAGAATCCGGCAAAACAGCTCTGTTCCCACGCTGTTTTTACTTTCGCCGCGCACCCGCAGTAAAAGCAGAAAGCTTACCAGCACCGCCCCTGTGCCATTGGCCACAAGGATCTCGGGTATATTCATTGCATTTCCTCCTCTGCCCACCTTACCCCATAAAGCGGGCAGCCTCCTGTTTTATACAGTATCTATCTTATTATACACCCTGCTGCACCCTGCTTGCAAGGCTTGGGCGCAAAAAAGGCCGCTGCACAGCAATTTGTGCAGCAGCCCTTGAGAGATCATCCTTTGCAGTTCAGCCAAGCCCAGAGCTTTGCCGAAATACATTTTTTTGCAGAAAACTTAATAGCCCTTTGCCTGCTCGCCGTTCAAAATCTTGACAGCGCGGGAGGTGCCCAGACGGTCAGCGCCCAGTGCAAGGAAAGTCTCCATATCCTCCACGGTGGAAATGCCGCCGGCAGCCTTGACCTTGCAGCGGCCACGCACGCCCTTGACCATCAGCTCCACATCATGGAAGTTGGCACCGGCGGTGGAGAAGCCGGTGCTGGTCTTGATGTAGTCGGCACCGGCCTCGCAGACGATGTCGCACATCTTTTCCTTCTCTTCCTCGGTCAGCAGACAAGTCTCAATGATGACCTTTAGAATCTTATCGCCCACAGCCTGCTTCACGGCACGGATATCCTCGCGGACAGCATCGTACTCCTTGTTCTTCAGGCGGCCGATGTTGATGACCATATCCACCTCGGCTGCGCCGTTCTCAATGGCAGTCTTGGCTTCAAAGGCCTTGCTGGCGGTATCCATGGCACCCAGAGGGAAGCCCACCACGCAGCACACGGGGATGCGGCCTGCCATATACTCCACAGCCTGCTTGACGTAGCAGGTGTTGATGCAGACGGATGCGGTGTGGTTTGCAATGGCTTCGTCACACAGCTGCTGGATCTGGGGCCAAGTGGCCTCCGGCTTCAGCAGGGTATGATCGACATGGGACAGGATCTCTTCGCGGTTCATGCTCGTTCCTCCGTTATTTTACTTGCTGGCACGGCGCACCTTTGCCATGCCCACAGCGCTCAGTGCGATCGCAGTCACCGATGCCGTTGCACCAATGATGCCCAGCACCAGACCGGAAACCAGGAATGCAAACCCTTTCAGACCACGTTTCATAATACCGTACCTCCTGAAAATTATTGTTTCTTTTTAAAGATAATGAGCTTGCTGAACACATAGTTCAGCAAGATCACCAGTACATTGGAAAAGACCTTCACGGCAAGACCCCACATTGCCTGAGCATCGTAGGCGCTGGTGACGAAGATGGCTGTGGGGCCGTCCGCCCCGCCGATGACGGCAATGGCAGCGGAGCCATCTGCCACGGCGGCATGGCTCCCGGCAAAGCTGTTTGCCATGTAGAGGGTAGTATCCGGACCCAGCCAGCCCGCCACGGCGCCCAGCAGACCCTGCATGGCGGTGTCCACCAGCGCCGCGCCCTGCGCAGCCAGCAGATTGCCACCCACGATCATGATAGCGGCATCCAGCACCATGGTGCCCAGACGGCAGGTGACAAAGGTGCCGAACTCCTTGGCCATGGCTTTGCCGGTAGTCTTGCTGCGGAACACGAACGCCCGGTTGGTGCAGTAGGCAAACAGGATGCACAAAGCGTTATCCAGCACATTGCCCCAGCTGTTGGCGGCGGTGTAGCCGAACAGACAGCTGAACAGCGCATACAGCACAATATTCAGCAGGGTGGTCAGCACGCCGAAGATCAGGTAACTGAGCACTTCCCAGTGCTTTTTGAAAAAATTTATCATGGCTTTGTTAACAAAAACAGCCCCGCCGCCGTTTTCCCGGCAACGGGGCTGCAGATCGCATTGTGTCAGAAGCTATGCTTTTGCACGAAGGGCTGATTACTCAGCGTCGTTGTTCAGCAGAGCCTTCATGGACAGGCTGATGCGCTTCTTGTCGAAGTCAACATCCAGCAGCTTCACATCGACCATATCGCCGACCTTCAGTGCGTCAGAGACCTTCTCAACGCGGTCATTGCTGATCTCGCTGATGTGGACCAGACCGTCAACACCCGGCAGGATGCGGACGAATGCACCGAACTTGGTCAGGGACACGACCGGAGCATGGAAGGTGCTGCCGATGGGGTAGTTGTTCTTCAGCTGCTCCCAGGGGTTGTCCTCGGACTTCTTGTAGCCCAGAGAGACCTTGTGGTTCTCGGTGTCGATGTCCTTGACATACACTTCGATGGTGTCACCAACGGAGACGACCTCGGAGGGGTGCTTGATGCGGTTCCAGCTCAGCTCGCTGATGTGGCACAGGCCGTCAACACCACCGATGTCAACGAATGCACCATAAGAGGTCAGGCTCTTGACAACGCCGGTGTAGGTCTTGCCCACCTCAACGTTTGCCCAGAACTCCTCGCGCTTTGCCTTGTTCTGCTCAGCGGTCACCTTGTTGATGCTGCCCACGATCTTGCGGCCGGAGCACTCGGTGACGACCAGCTGAACGTGCTGGCCGACCAGAGCAGTGTAGTCCTCGTCGCGGCGCATAGTGGCCTGAGAACGGGGAACGAACACCTTGACGCCCTTGACGTTGACGACAACGCCGCCCTTATTGAACTCGGTAACATCGCCCTCGACGACTTCACCGGATTCTGCTGCCTTGGCGATCTCTTCCATGCCCTTGCGAGATGCGAGCTTCTTGCGGGAGAGCTGGATGACGCCATCCTGATCCATAACCTTCTCGACGATGAGGTCCAGCTCATCGCCAACCTTCACCAGGTCTTCGACCTTGGCGGAGGAATCATCGGTCAGCTCGCTCAGCTTGACAAAGCCGGTCTGCTTCGCACCGATATCCACCTGGATCTCGTTGGCAGAGATGCTGGTCACGATTCCTTTCACAATACTGCCTGCATGAACTCGCTTTTCTTCGGATGCGTTCAGCATCTCCTCAAAGCTCATGTTGTCATTGATTTCTGCGCTCATACTGTTAAGTACCTCCTCAATAATAGACGATGGCGTTGAAGCCCCGGCTGTCACGCCCGCCACTTTAACATCTGCAAACCATTCCGGCCGAAGTTCGCTCGCTGTTTCGACCGTTACGGCACGCGTGTGTTTTGCGGCGACCTGTACCAGCTTTTGGGTATTGGAAGAATGATGACCGCCAATGACAACAACAATGTCGCATTTTTGGCTGAGGTCTTCCGCTTCCTGTTGCCTCGCCCACGTCGCATTACATATTGTATCAAAAATTCGGGCGTTTGTATAGGCTTTTTTGAGAAACTCCGAACTTTCTTTCCATTTTGTAACCTGAAATGTGGTCTGTGCAACTGCAAAAAGGGGTTTTTGGGGGTCAGAAGGGCCGTTCCACGCCTCTAACTCGGCTAAATCGGCAAAAACGAACACCTCGCCCCGGGTGTGTCCCACAATGCCCTGCACCTCCGGGTGGGTCTTATCGCCCGCCACCAGCAGCACCGCACCCTCTTTTTCGGCCTCGGCGGCAATGCGCTGGATCTTCTGCACAAAGGGGCAGGTGGCGTCATGGTACGGGATGCCGCGCGCTTCCAGTTCATCGTAAACGCTGCGGGGCACCCCGTGGCTGCGGATGACCACCTCGCACCCGGCGGGCACATCCTGCACGGTGTCCACTACCTGTGCACCCTTGCGCCGCATATCCTCCACCGCCTGCGGGTTGTGGATCAGCGGGCCCAGTGTTGCTACCTTATGCCCCTCGGCCAGCAGGCCGTAGGTCAGTTCCACGGCACGGTTCACGCCAAAGCAGAACCCCGCCGTTTTCGCCAAACGGATCTCCATTTTTACGCCCCCATCTTTTCCCATGCTTCCAGCAGTGCCTGCTTGTTGGCACGGAGCTTTTTGGTGTCCCGGCGGCCCTCCATGGCAAACTGCACTGCGGGCATCGGCTCGCCGTAGATCACCCGCACTTTGCAGAACAGGTGCATTCTTCCGTCCGGGGTGTCGTACAGGATGCGGCAGGGCACAACGTCCACCCCTGCCTCGGCGGCAATAACGAAAAGACCGCTCTTGGGGGGCAGGAGCTTGCCCTCCTTTTCGCGGGTGCCCTCCGGGAAGATGAGCAGGGTCTTGCCCTGCTTGCAGGCCTCCACCGTCTGAGAGATGACCGCCATCTCGTCCTTGGTGCCGCGGACGCACACGCCGCCGCAGCAGCGGAAGAACCACGTCAGGAAGGCGTTGATCTCGAACAGCTCCTTTTTGGCGAACACCACCATCCGCCTGCCCCACCGGGTGACAACGATGAACACCGGGTCGATGGCAGACACATGGGTGGGCGCAAGGATATAACCCTTCGTCTGCACCTTTTTCAGGTTTTCACGCCCCTCCACCCGGATGCGGAAACCGATGTGCCACACAAGCCATGCAAGGGGCACCAGAATATAATATAGTACCATTTTCTATTCCTGTCCTGTTTGTTTTATCCGCCGATCTTCTTGGCAATGATCTGCTTCATGGCGTCAAGGCTCTGCTCAAAATCCAGTTCCGAGGTATCCAGCAGCACGGCGTCCTCCGCCTGCTTCAGCGGGGCGGCGGCGCGGTGGGTGTCCTGATAGTCCCGCTGCTTCACGTCTGCCAGCACTTCCTCGTAGGGAGTGTCGATGCCCTTGGCCTGATACTCCTTCCAGCGGCGGGTGGCGCGTGCCTCCGGGCTGGCAGTCAGGAAGATCTTCACCGTAGCGTCCGGCAGCACCACCGTGCCGATATCCCGGCCGTCCATCAGCACATTCTGCTTTTTTGCCATGCTGCGCTGTAAGTCCAGCAGAAATGCCCGCACGGCGGGGTTTGCACCCACGGCAGAGGCTGCCATGCCCGCGGCTTCGGTGCGGATGGCGGTGCTCACATCCTCGTCCTTTAAGTAGATGTGCTGCTCGCCCGCAATGGATGCCAGCCGCAGCTCGATCTCGGGCAGCAGGGAGTCCACCGCTGCGTTGTCCTTGGGGTCCTTGCCCGCGCGCAGGGCGTACAGGCCGATGGCGCGGTACATTGCACCGGTGTCCACATAGATATAGCCCAGCTCTGCCGCCAGACGGCGTGCCAGAGTGGATTTGCCTGCACCCGCAGGCCCATCAATTGCAACAGATACCATGATATGTTCTCCTTATTTATATATAGTACACAGGAAATTGGCTGCGCTGTTTTTTACAGGTTATTCGCAAAGCTTTGTGCGGTGCAGAAAGCGATCTGCAGATTGTAGCCGCCGGTGTAGGCGTCCACGTCCAGCACCTCGCCCGCAAAGTACAGCCCCAGCGCCTTTTTGCTCTGCATAGTCTTGGGGTCTACCTCCCGCACCGATACGCCGCCGCTGGTGATGACTGCGTGGGCAAGGTCGCCCCGGGCGTCAATGGACACCTGCCAGTGCTTGATCAGCTGCACCAGCTCCCGCTTCTGCTCCCGGGTGATCTGGTTGGCCTTGGTGGCGGGGTCAATGCCCCAGCGCGCCACCATGACCGGCTGCATACTGGAAGGCAGCAGCTTGACCAGCGCGCCCTGTGCCGCGTGGTTTGCCAGCAGGGCAAAGTCCCGGGTGATGCGGTCGTACAGCTGCTCCTCGCTCAGGGCGGGTTTCAGGTCGATCTCCGCGATGTACCTGTGCTTTTTCATGTCCCCCAGATGGCTGGACGCGCTCAGGGTCAGCGGCCCGCTGATGCCAAAGTGGGTGAACAGCATCTCGCCCTGCTCGTCAAAGATGGCCTTGCCGTCCTCCAGCAGGGTCAGGGTGACGTTTTTCAGCGCCAGACCCATCATCTTTTTGCAGTCCGGGTCGCGGCTGACAAGGCTGACCAGACTGGGCACCGGCTCCACAAGGGTGTGCCCCGCCTGCTGCGCCAGCTTGTAGCCATCGCCGGTAGAGCCGGTGGTGGGGTAGCTCACGCCGCCGGTGGCCACCAGCACCGCATCCGCCCGGTACTCCCTGCCGGAGGTGCCCCGCACGCCCACGCAGCGCAGCGCCGGGCCCACCTTTTTCTTTTTGGGGTGGCGCGGGTTTTCCGCTGCCATCGGGGCAGGCTCCGCCTCCGGCACGATGTCCTCCAGCAGCAGCTTTTTTGCGCCGTCGTAGACGATGTCGGCGTCCTGCGCATAGCGCAGCAGCGCCTGCCGGATTTCCTCAGCCTTATCCGATACCGGGAACACCCGGCGGCCGCGCTCCACCTTCAGCTCCACGCCAAGGCCTTCGAACAGTTCCATGGTCTTTGCCGGGGGGAACGCCCCCAGCGAGGAGTACAAAAAGCGCGGGTTCATGCGCACATGGCGCAAAAACTCCTCTGCCGGGCAGTCGTTGGTCACGTTGCAGCGTCCCTTGCCGGTGACAAGGATCTTCTGCCCGGGCTTCTCGGTATGCTCCAGCACCGTCACCTGATGTCCCTGCCGCACGGCGGCACCCGCCGCCATCAGTCCGGCTGCCCCGGCTCCCACGATCAAAACCCTTGCCATCTGTCATCCTCCCAAAATCGCCTGTTGATTCTATTGTATCATACCAGAAACCCCGCGCAAAAGCAATGCAGCGCCGCAGGAAATGAATGGATTTTCGGTTCCACACCCTCTTGACAAAGCCGCTGGGCTGCTGTATTCTTTTTACAGACCGATAGTTTGTAAAAAAGGAGCATCCGCCATGCCGCGCAACAAATACCCGGAACAGACCGTTGAAAAGATCCTGGACGCCGCCGCCCTGCTCTTCCTCCAGAAGGGCTACCAGAATACCACCCTGCAGGACATCATTGATGCTACAAAGCTTTCCAAAGGGGCGGTGTACCATCACTTCCGCTCCAAGGAGGAGATCGCGCAGCGCGTTGGTGACCGTTTGGGCGACCAGATGTGGGAGCCGCTGCGCCATATCCGGGACGACCCGGCCCTGACCGGGCTGCAGAAGCTGCAGGCGGTGTTTGCAGCATCCTTTGCCGGGCAGCGGCAGCAGCAGATCGCGCAGACTTTGCCGCACCTGTGCAGCAACCCGCAGTTCCTTGCCATGGAGCTGACCAACATTGAAGCGCATCTGGCCCCGGAGTGCATTGCACCCATGATCCGGCAGGGCATGGCGGACGGCTCCATCCACACCACCGATGCCAATGCGCTGGCCGAAGCGCTGTTCGTGCTGGCAGACATCTGGCTTTCTCCCCAGACGCGCCCCACCACACCGACCCAGCAGCGGGCGCGGAACCTCGTGTTTCAGCAAATGACCCATGCACTTGGGCTGGACCTTTTGACGGATGCACAGGCCGAACAGCTGGTGCAGCTGTGCACACCGGTCAAAGACTGAATCCCGGGCGGAACGCTCCGCCTTTTTTTTGTATGTAAATACAGACCAACAGTCTGTAAATAAAAAAGCAGGAGGTTTCCATGAACACTTTTATCCTTATCGTCCTCGGACAGATCGTCTCCCTGTTCGGCAATGCCGCCCTGCGGTTTGCGCTGCCGCTGTATCTGCTGCGGCAGACTGGTTCTGCCGCGCTGTACGGCGGCATCACCGCTCTGGCCATGCTGCCTGCCCTTGCTGGAATGCTGACCGGCGGCGCGCTGGCAGACCGCTGCCGTAAAGCCCGCCTGATGGCACTGCTGGATCTGGTGACCGCCGGTATTGCGGCGGCAGCCGCTGCCGGACTGCCGCATCTGCCCCTGCTTCCGCTGGTCCTGACAGTGCTGGGCAGTCTGTACGCCATTCAGGGGCTTTACCAGCCCGTGGTACGCGCCTGCCTGCCTCTGCTACTGAACGGCACCCAGCTGCTGCGCGGCAACGCAGTCATCCAACTGGTGGATACCGTGGACGAGCTTCTCGGTCCCCTGCTGGGTGCTGTTCTGTTGGAGCACCTCGGCATCCGGGGTCTGCTGGTGCTCTGCGGCTGCTGCTTTGCACTTTCTGCCGGGATGGAGCTCTGTCTGCGCATCCCACAGGATGTCCCATATGACACAAAGCTCTCCGTCCGTTCTCTGTGGGCCGACCTGCGGGAAAGTGCGCAGTTCCTCACCGGGCAGGCTGCGGTACTGCGGTTAGCTGCCGCCATGGCGGCTGTAAACCTGCTGGAAGTCCCCGCCCTCACCGTAGGTGTTCCGGTGCTGGTGGTACAGACCCTGCAGAAAAGTGATGCCTCCCTTGGTCTTGTGCAGGCGGTGCTGAGCGCAGGCGGCATTTTAGGCGGCGTGCTGGCGGGAACTGTCTTTGTCCGTCATCCCATCCGCAGCGGCACACCTCTTTTGCTGGCGCTCAGCGGCGTGTGCGCCGCGCTGGGTCTTGCCCTCCGGGTGCCCACGCTCCAGTTCGGCAGCATTCTGGTGCTGGGGGCCGTGTTTATGGCCGTGGCGGCGCTGTTCAATGTGTGGTTCTTTGCGCAGCTGCAAGTGTTAGTGCCGCAGGCACAGCTGGGCAAGACGACCGCTTGCATCTCCGTGCTGGCCTGCCTGACCCAGCCCATCGGGCAGGCAGCCTATGGCAGTGCCTTCCAGCACTGGGCTGCGCACCCGGCAGATGTACTGCTGGCAGCCGGGGTGCTTTCGGCGCTGGTTCTCTGGCTGCTGCAAACGCGCCGTACCGCCTGACGCAGCAAAAAAGGAGCCGCTGTTGCAGCCCCTTTTATGGTATGCTTACTCCGGCAGCTTTGCCGGGTCGAGGTAAGCTTCGCCCTGCTTTACCTCCACATGGATGTGGCTCTCCTCGGCGCACTCGCAGCCGACCGTGCCCACCGCACCAATCTTCTGCCCGGCGGTCACGGTGTCCCCGGCCTTTACGGCAGGGTCAGCCACACCGCACAGCCGCCAACTGCGGCCAGCGGCATCTTCCAGCACCACCACAGTGCCCCAGTTGCCCTCTGCCCCGGCAGAGACTACCTTGCCCGCCACAGGCGCCGCTACCGCAGCGCCCTGCGTGCAGGCGTAGTCTACGCCGTTGTGGGTGCGCCAGTCCCCAAGGGTCTTGTTATACACCAGCTCATCGCCGCTGAAGGCGTTGAGTACGCGCCCCGGCATAGAGGGCGCGGCGGCAGGCTGCGCCGAACTGCTGGCAGGCGAGGATGCGCCTTGCAGTGCCGAGGGTTCGCGCAGCGAACCAGAGCCAGACTGCGCACCAGAGGACGCCACAGAGGGCGTCTGCTGCGGCACATCTGCCTTGCTGTTTGCAACGTCGGTCACGGGCTGCTGCCATGTGGTGTCCTCCTGTGCGTCCCAGTCCGGTTCTGTTTCCGGGGTGGTCTGTTGGGTGGTGCCGGGGGCGTTCAGCCCATCCAGACTTTTTTGCAGTTCTGCCCGCAGGGCGCGCACCGCCCACACCCCCGCCGCAGCCGCAGCCAGCAGGCTTGCGGTCAGCAGCAGAGCAAAGCCCTTGCCGTGCAGAAATTTTTTGATCTGCTCCATGCTTGTTACTCCCATCTGTTCGTTTTGTGTACGGGAACTTTTCTGGGCTTAGTGTGGGACAGCGGCGGGCAGTTTATGCAAGGGGGCAAAAAAGACACACAAAAAGGCTGAGCAGCCGCTTTTTTGCAGCTGCTCAGCCCTGCTGTATCCCGTTTTTGGTTACTTCCGTGCGATCATTTCGGTATAGGCCAGCACCAGCGGGCCTACGCCCTTGGCGTCGTTGCAGACTACCGGCTCGCTGAAGTAGTAGGCCAGCGAGCCGTCACGGTGATCCTTGCCGCCCAGACCTGCCACAAGGCAGATGCCGTCCAACTGCAAGCTGCCGTCCGGGTTCTTGGACAGGTACCGGTCGCAGGTGCCGTAGAAAGCCTTCTCTGCCCATGCAGCCATCCGCTTAGGCAGGTAGCCCAGACGCACGCCCTTGAGCACTGCGTAGGCAAACAGGGCGGTGCCGCTGGTCTCCAGATAGTTGCCCTCGGCTTCCGGGTGGTCGATGACCTGCCAGAACATCCCGCTCTGCTCGTCTTGGAACTTGTGCATATCCTCCACGGTCTGCTTGAGCATGGCCATGATGCCGCGGTACTCGTTGTACAACTGCTCGTCCATGCGCTCCATCACGTCCACCATCGCCACAAGGAACCAGCCCATGGCGCGCAGCCAGAAGTTGGGGCTGCAGCCGGTCTCGGGGTCTGCCCAGTACATCTGGCGGCTCTCGTCGTAGCCGTGGTAGTATAGGCCGGTCTTTTCGTCCCGCATATGCTTTTTGATGTTCATGAACTGCTTGTAGCTGTCGATGCAGCCCTGCATCTTGTTAAAGCGGGTCTCGTACTCCATGTAGAAGGGCTGTGCCATATAGGTGCCGTCCAGCCACACCTGCCACGGGTAGATGTCCTTGTGCCAGAAGTTGCCCTCCTTGGTGCGGGGCTGGGTGAGCAGCTGGCTGCGGATGGTGTCGATTGCCTTGCGGTACTTCTCGTCCCCGTAGATGTCATACAAGATGAACAGGTTCTTGCCCTGATTCACGTTGTCCAGATTATACTCCTTGGGGTCGTAGGTCTTGATGGAGCCGTCCGGCTGCACAAAGTAGTCGATAAACTCCTTGGAAAACTCCAGATACTTCTCATCGCCGGTGGTCTTGTACAGGCTCAGGCAGGCGGTGATCATGCAGCCATCGATGTAGTTCCACTTGTTGGGCTTGCCGCTGCGCACCTTCTCGATGTTCCACATCGGTGCCTCGGCGCTGGAATTGGCGATCAGGTAGTCCACATAGTCGCCCAGCATGGATAGGATCTCTTCATGGGTCATGGGTCAGTCCTCCTCAAAATGTCCTACGTTGGCAAAGTGCAGCCGCTCGCCCTCGTAGCCTTCGATCTTCACGTTGTGCAGGTCGATCTCCTTGACGTTCTCGGCATAGATGGCCAGCTTTTTCACCAGCGGGCGGTTATCGGCCATGGCGGCCTGTCCCTCCTTGGCGTTGGGGTCGAAGGTGATGCTCACATCCCGCATGGTCACCCGCTCGATGGGCTGCTCCGGCAGGCCGTCGAAGTAGCAGCCCGCGAACTGGGCATCGGTGGCCACGATGTTCTCCATGGTCAGGCTGCCCAGTTTGGGGGTGTACTCGTCCACCGGCAGCGGCTCGCGGCACTGCACATAGGGGCCGTGGCCGTCCGGGTCGCAGAAGTAGAACATATTGATGACAAAGGGTGCTTTAACGCCCCGCATCTCCACGTTGCGGAACACCAGCCCGTCGATGACGGCGGTGTTGCCGCGGCCGCGGCGGGTCTTGACACGCAGACCGCGGTCGGTGTGGTCCATCAGGCACTGGGTCACCACCATATCCTTGACGCCACCGCTCATCTCGCTGCCGATGCAGATGCCGTGGCCGCAGTCGCTGCGGCAGTCAAACACCCGGATATGCGCGCAGGGACGGTTGATTTCGTTGCCCTCGGGGTTTTTGCCGCTCTTGATGGCGACAGCGTCGTCCCCCGTGAAGAACTCCGACGCAAACAGCGTGCAGTTCGTCGAGGAGTCCGGGTCCCAGCCGTCGCCGTTCCAGACGTCCTCGGACACAAAGGTGCAGTGGTCGGTCTGGATGTCGTCGCAGTAGATCATGTGGACGTTCCAGGACGGGCCGTTTTTCAGCGTGATACCGCTGATCCAGACGTTCTCACAGTTGCTTAAATTGATAAGCCGCGGGCGGACGCGGCCCGGGATCGTGTCGCTGTTCTCGCA
>OIHZ01000229.1_pt1 | contig 18586 bp, 17 predicted proteins | sample 1583041 | NCBI WGS metagenome assembly OIHZ01 (sample SAMN02675044, study PRJEB24791) | human gut metagenome, SKBSTL002 | isolation source: stool | host: Homo sapiens | place: USA
CTTCCGTTATCGGCTCCAGCAGAAAGTAGTCTACGCGCAGCCGGAACGCATGCAGGGAAAAATCCAGCTCGCTGCACCATATAATGCGCGTTTCCGGGAAAAGCGCCCGCAGGTGCTCCACTGCATTCAGCCCATCCACGCCCGGAAGGGAAATTACAGCGTTGGTCGGCGCATTTTTGCGCGCGACCTCAAAGAATACCTCCTGCCCGCAGTAGCAGTCCACCCTGGGAAACAGACCGCGCTCTGCGCAGAACCGTGAAAGCTGTTCTCTGTAAAAGGTCTCCTGCGTTTCGCTCTTTGTCAGCACGGCAATGTGGTACATAGCGCTCCGCCCCCTTTCTGCCGTCGTTGACTGTTTCTGCTTTCAGTATACGGAACGGTGCAGGCTTTTCAAGCTTTTTGGCACGAAAGCCCCAATTCCGGCACGAAATCGGGTTTTTCCGCCGTGCCGGAGTCGGAAAGTTGTGCTATAATCTAAATAGAATTTTTCCCGAAGGAGTCAGTCCGGCATGAGAATAGCAATTGTGGATGATCTTGAGACCGAGCGCGCACAGCTGAAAACGCGCCTTACGCGGCAGCTGCGCCTGTGCGGCGCCGAGGCGGAGCTATTGGAATTTGAAAGCGGCGAGAGCTTTCTCGCCGCAGAAAAAGAGCAGCGCTTTACCGCCGCGTTTCTGGATATTTACATGCACGGGATGAGCGGCATGGACGCTGCAAAGGAGCTGCGCAAAACGGACGCAGACTGCCTTCTGGTTTTTACCACCACCTCAACAGACCACGCACTCGAGGGCTTTCAGGTGCGGGCATTTCATTATCTGGTCAAGCCCTTTTCTGAAGCCGAGCTGTCCGGTCTGCTGGATGAAATGCTCGCAAAGCTTCCGCGCCCGGAGCCGGTTCTGGTGGTAAAAGTCGACGGCAGCGACATCCGTTTGTGCTATCGGGATATTATATCCGCCGAGCACTTCGCCCACATGATCAACATCCGCACCACTGCCGGCAAAACGCTTGCTACGCGCCAGAGCTTCAAAGCGTTCACCGAGCCGCTCAAAAAAGATCCGCGCTTTTTTGTCTGCGGACGTGGCGCGATCATCAATATGGAGAATGCTGCCGATTTTCAGGCTGCCGCCTTCTGTATGACGGACGGCAGCCGCGTCTATGTCAGTCAGGAGCTTTTGAAAGCTGCCCGGCAGGCCTTTATGGAATTTCTGCTGCAAAGGGGGCGTGCGGATTGAAGGATGTTCTGCGCCCGATCCTGGAGCTTACCGTCGTGTTTCCCGGTTTGCTGCTTGCGTATTTTCCGGTAGGTTCCTATCTGAAGCTGCCGCCCGCAAAGCTTGCAGCAGGGGCGGTGCCGCTGCTGTTCGGGCTTTGCCTTGGCGGCGGGCTGTTTTGCTATCATTTCGGTCTCTCGACCGCGTTCCCCTTGCTGCTCATAACGATTGTGACAATTTTCCTGTATCTCAAAACGCTGCGGCTCTCTCTCTGGAAATCCGGGACCATCGCGCTGGCGGTCTGCGCGGTATTTGCGTGCCTGAATAGCTTGTCCCGCGCCGTTGGTACGGTAATCACGATCCGGCTGCAGCTGCCGCCGGACAAGCCGTGGTTCTGCTTTGGCGCCTGCATCTTTTATAATGCGGTCTGCTGGCTGATCACTGCCGCAGCCTATTATCCCGCCACCCACGCAGTACGCGCGATGGTGGAGGATGACAATTTTGCGCAGACGTGGTATGTGTTCTGGGTACTGCCGCTGGTGTTCATCCTGCTGAACCTTTTTATAACCCCGCGCTACCAGATAACGCTCCGGACAGGGCGGGTCTTGCAGGTCTACATCGTTATGAGCATCGCGCTTTTGTTTTTGCTGTTCATGTTCAATGCGATCTTTCTGCTGATGGCAACCAGCCTTAACCGGAATGCGAGATTGCAGCAGGAAAACCAGTTGCTTTCCATGCAGCAGCAGCGCTATGAAAGCCTGAAAACCGCCATTGATGAAGCCCGGCAGGCGCGGCACGATATGCGCCACCAGCTGAATCAGATCTCCGCACTGGCAGAAACAGGAGATCTGGACGGCCTGAAAGCCTACCTTGCAAAAACGGTCTCCCGGATCCCGGATCTGGATATGAATTTCTGCGAAAACCGTGCAGCGGACAGTGTTGTCGGCCATTATTGCGCCCTTGCAAAGCGTGAGGGTGTTCCCTTTTGTGCCAAACTCGACTTACCGCAGACGCTCCCTGTGGATGAGATGGATCTGTGTCTGGTGCTGTCTAATCTTCTGGAAAATGCATTTGAAGCCAGCCTTCGCACTGCACCCGCCCGGCGGAAGATCGAGATCACCGCGTATGTCCATGCCGAGCGGCTTCTTCTGGTCGAAGTGGAAAACGCATTTGACGGCGCAGTTCACGAAAAAAGCGGGGTGTTCCGCTCTTCCAAGCGAAGGGGAAACGGGATCGGCATCCAGTCTGTCCGCCATATTGCAGAAAAGACCGGCGGGGCAAGCACGTTTACCTATCAGAACGGCATTTTCTCAGCCAAAGTTATGCTCTGCGGATAAGGAGCCTTTTGCTTTGGCGGAGATTTTTACAAAAAATTCACGCGGGCAGGGTTGCCGCTGCATACCGGATGTGCTATGATGAAGTGCAAAATTTTAAGCGGAGCGATGGATTTTGATTTGTCAAGCTCGCGGAATCAGGAGGAACTACCCATGCAGAAGAATTATGTACAGGAAATTCTGAGCATCATTCACAGCGGTCTGCCCAAGGCGGAACTGGCTGAAAAACTGTCTGATTACCATGAAAAAGATCTGGCGGATGCGTTGGAGGCGCTGACCCCCGCCGAACGCCAGTCGCTCTATTCCATTCTGGGTGTGGATACCGTTGCCGAGATATTTGCCTATCTGGACGATGCCGAGCCGTACCTGAAGGAGCTGCCCAGCCACGAGGCCGCCAAGGTCATTTCCAACATGGACTCGGACGATGCGGTGGACGCACTGGAGGATCTTGACGATACCGATAAAAACGAGATCGTCAACAAGCTGGACAAGGACTCGGTGGAAGATGTGAAGATGCTGCTCTCTTATGACGAGGATGAGATCGGCAGCAGGATGACCACCAACTACATCTCCATCAAAAACGATATGACCATCCGGCAGGCGATGAGCGAGCTGGTAAAACAGGCCGGAGAAAACGACAACATCTCCACCCTGTATGTGGTGGATGAAAACGAGCACTTCTACGGCGCCATCGACCTGAAAGACCTCATCATTGCCCGGGCAGAGGAAAGCTTGGAAAGCCTGATCGTCCGCTCCTATCCCTATGTCACAGACCGGGAGCAGGTCAGCGATTGTATCGACCGCATCGTGGACTACGCGGAGCGCAGCCTGCCCGTGCTGAACGATGCCGGTAAGCTGGTGGGCATCATCACCTCGTCCGATGTGGTCGAGCTGGTCGACGATGAGATGGGCGATGATTACGCAAAACTCGGCGGCTTGACCAGTGAAGAGGATCTGAACGAGGGTGTGTTCCAGAGTGTGAGAAAGCGCCTGCCCTGGCTGATCGCCCTGCTGTTCCTCGGGATGCTGGTCTCCTCGGTCGTCGGCGCGTTTGAATCGGTGGTAGCGGTGCTGCCGGTGGTCATCTGCTTCCAGTCCATGGTGCTGGATATGGCCGGTAACGTCGGTACCCAGTCGCTGGCGGTGACCATCCGTGTGCTGGTGGACGAAAACCTGACCCTTTCCAAAAAATTGCAGCTGCTCTGGAAGGAGACCCGTGTGGGTCTTTTGAACGGTGCCATTCTGGCCGTGATGGCCTTGGGCTTTCTGGGCTGCTACATCCACTTTTTCAAGGGCTATGTCTGGACCTCGGCCTTTTTGCTGTCCGGCTGCGTCGGCCTGTCGCTGATCGTGTCCATGGTCATTTCCAGTCTGGTGGGCACGCTGATCCCGATGCTGTTCCACAAGATCCATATCGACCCGGCTGTTGCTTCCGGCCCGCTGATCACCACGATCAACGATCTGGTGGCGGTCGTGGTCTACTATGGCCTTGCCATGGTCGTGCTGATCGATCTGTTCCACCTTGCATAACGGGTGCATCAAAAAGGGCGATCCCTCCGGGGAACGCCCTTTTTTGCTGCGCAAACTTTTGCTAACAATGTTAATACTACCTAACATCGTCAGAAAATATTGAAAACGCCCGAAAGCGTGCTAAAATATAAAGATAAAGAGCCCGCCCCGCTCCGGGCGCGGGTACACAGATGGGAAATACAGAAACGAGGGGTAAATATGTTTGATACAAAAAAGCTTGCACTGTTTTTGGGCGGTGTGGTGTTCGGCTCTGCCGGTTTCAAGGTGCTGTCCAGCAAGGACGCCAAAAAGGTCTACACCCAGACCACCGCAGCGGTGCTGCGGATGAAGGACTGCACCATGCAGACTGTGAATAAGGTGCAGGAGGAGGCCGGTGACATCCTTGCCGATGCAAAGGCCATCAACGAGAGCCGCGCCGCCGAGGCTGCACAGGAGATCATCGAGGATACGGCTGAAGAAGAGCAGCCCGCAGAACAGACTGCACAGTGATATAGCGCAGCGGAGCCGCCCTTGGGCGGCTCTTTTTTACACAGAGGGGTAAGAAAAGCAATGAAATGTACGATCTTACATGAAGGCAAGGGACGGATGCGGGTGCACGTCTGCGCCGTGCGCATGACGCTGCACCGGGCAGATGTGCTGGAAGCCTACCTGAACGGGCAGGATAACATCCAGAAAGCCACCGTCTACGAGCGCACCGGAGATGTGGTGCTGACCTACCGGGGCAGCCGGAAGGACGCTGCTGCCCTGCTGGCGGCCTACCGCTTTGACAATGAAGAATTAGAGGTGCTGGTCACCTCCCGCGACAGCCGGAAGATCAATCAGGAATATCAGGAAAAGATGGTCAGCCTTGTGGCAGGCCGGATGTTCCGCAAGGTGTTCCTGCCCGCGCCCATCGCGGCGGCGTATACGGTGTGGCGCTCCATCGCCTTTGTCTGGAAGGGTATCCGCTGCCTGCTGCACCGCAAGCTGGAGGTAGAGGTGCTGGATGCGCTCAGCATCACCGCCTCCCTCCTGCGGGGCGATTACAGCACCGCAGGTTCGGTGATGTTCCTGCTGACGGTGGGCAGCCTGCTGGAAGAGTGGACGCGGAAAAAGAGTTTGGACGACCTTGCCCGCAGCATGGCGCTGAACGTGGATAAGGTCTGGGTGCGCACCCCGCAGGGCGAGGTGCTGGTGCCGTTGACCCGCGTTCACGCAGGGGACGAGGTAGTGGTGCGCTCCGGCAATATGATCCCATTGGACGGCACGGTGCTGGAGGGCGAAGCCATGGTGAATCAGGCCGCCCTGACCGGCGAGTCTATGCCGGTACGCAAGACCACCGGTGCCACCGTCTACGCCGGTACGGTGGTGGAAGAGGGCGAGTGCGTCCTTGTGGCCAAGGCAGAGGGCGGCGCCAACCGCTACGATAAGATCGTGGCCATGATCGAGGAATCGGAAAAGCTCAAGTCCGGTACCGAGAACCGGGCTTTGCAGCTGGCCGACCGTCTGGTGCCGTGGTGCCTTGCCGGTACGGTGGCTACCTACGCCTTTACCCGCAACGTCACCCGCGCCATCTCCATTTTGATGGTGGATTTCTCCTGTGCGCTGAAGCTTTCCATGCCGCTGGCGGTGCTCTCTGCCATGCGGGAGTGCGGGGAATACCACATCACCGTAAAGGGCGGCAAGTATCTGGAAGCGCTGGCAAAGGCGGACACCATCGTGTTCGATAAGACCGGCACCCTCACCCACGCCACCCCGCAGGTGGTGCAGGTGGTGCCCTTCTCCGGCTGCGGGGAGCAGGAAGTATTGCAGCTTGCTGCCTGTCTGGAAGAGCATTTCCCCCATTCTATGGCAAACGCTGTCGTCCGCGCCGCCAAGGAGCGGGGCATCTCCCACGAAGAGATGCACTCCGAGGTGGAGTATATCGTGGCGCACGGCATTGCCAGCCGGGTGGGCGGCACGCGGGTGGTCATTGGCAGCGCCCACTTCATTTTTGAGGACGAGGGCTGCACCATCCCGGCAGGGGAACAGGCAAAATTCGATGCACTGGACCCCCAGTATTCCCACCTGTATCTGGCCGCATCCGGGGTGCTGGCGGGGGTCATCTGCATCGCAGACCCCCTGCGCCCGGAGGCGGCACAGGTGCTGCATAAGCTCCGGAAGCTGGGCATTACCCAGACCGTCATGATGACCGGCGACAGTGACCGCACCGCCCGCGCCATTGCGGCGCAGGTGGGGGTGGACCGCTGCTTTGCGGAGGTGCTGCCGGAGGATAAAGCCGCCTTTGTCCGTGACGCCAAAGCCGAAGGACATACGGTGGTGATGATCGGCGACGGCATCAATGATTCTCCCGCTTTGTCGGCGGCAGATATCGGTATCGCTATCCATTCCGGTGCCGCCATCGCCCGGGAAATCGCCGATGTGACCATCCGCGCCGACAGTCTGGAAGAGCTGGTGACCTTAAAAGCCATTGCCAACGCCCTGCAAAAGCGGGTGGGCAGCAATTACCGCTTTGTCCTCAGCTTCAACTCTGCGCTCATCCTTCTGGGTGCACTGGGCATCCTGCCCCCGGCTACCAGCGCAATGCTGCATAACCTTTCCACCCTTGGCATCAGCCTGCGCAGCATGACAGACCTGCTGGAGCAGAAGCCTTTACCGTGAAAATGGAGCGCCGGAGCGTCCGCAGACGCTCCGGCGTACCGAAATTATAAATAGCTTTTCCGCTGAAAATGCCCAGAGCATAGCGGAGGGCATTCAAAATCGTCTTAGCCAAAAGGGAGGCGCTGCACGATATTGTGCGGCGGCCTCCCTTTTTTGTTTCAGATAAACCGGCAGAAGCCCAGCCAGCAGCCCAGCAGGAAGAAGAGCAGCGCCTTTGCCAGTACCGACAGCCACGGGCGCTTGCAAAGAGCCAAATCCCACCGGTGGATGTTCTGCTTGGGGCAGGTGCCCACGCAGGCTTCACAGGCGATGCACTCCCCGCTGCGCAGGCTGCTTTCCTCCAGCTTCAGGCACACCGGGCACTGCTGCTTGCAGGCATTGCAGCCCGGGATGCAGCCCTCGCTCTGCCGGTGCAGCCGTGCAAAGGGCAGCACCGGCAGCAGGGCGAACACCGCACCCATGGGGCAGAGAAACTGACAAAAGAATCGGGGCTGCACTGCCATGCCCAGCAAAATAAGCACAAGCAGCGCAATGCCTACGCCGAAGCCCTCCGGCGGCAGACGCAGAGCCGTCAGGCGGGAAAACACCTCCCACGGGCTTGCGCCGGACAGCAGCTTTTCCTGCCGGGTCACATACAGCGCCACCAGCCCTGCCAGCAGCAGATATTTGAACTTCTGTCCCCAAAGCACCGCCCGCTCCGGCAGACGGAGCTGCTTTTTGCGGTGGAAAAGCTTTTTCTGGACAAGCCCGGACAGTGCCCAGACGGCATCGCCCAAGCTGCCAAAGGCGCAGGCGTACCCGCAGAAAAACCGGTCGAACAGCAACGTGAAGCCGCACAGCCCCAGCAGGGAAAGCGTGAAGCTGTCCGCCGAGAGCACCTCGCCCGCACCGATGTGCAGGAAGAGCTGCTTTACCCCGGAAAACCCGGCCACGAATGCGCCCGGCATGGACACAAAGAAGAACAGCTGCACCCCGGCGCGCAGCCATGTACGGCGCTTTTTGTCCCGCTGACGCTGCTGCGCCGCCGTCAAAGGCTTTGCTTGTGTTTTTTCCATCATCCTGCCGCCTTTCCCAGTGCGTCCTCTACTGCACCGATAAGACCTTCTGCCGTAAGGGTAGCGCCGGAAACGGTATCCACCTCGGCAGACTGCACTGCCAGCATCTCGTCCAGCAAAGGCAGCGCCTGTTTATAGTAGGGCTTGTCCTCACCGGAAGCGTCCAGCACCGCAATATCGGTCATTTTTCCGCTTTGGATGGTTACCGACACCCGGATGACATCGCCAAAACCAAAGGCGCTGCCCTCATAGGTGCCGTCCCGGTAGCCGCTCTGGCTCTGCTCTGCCTGCGCTGCGCTCTGCGCCTGCAAAACGGAAGCGTTGTAGGCTTCCACTTCGGCAATCTCCTGCTTGCGCTGGCTTACCGCCGCAGCCCGGACCAGCGCCACCTGCTGGTATTGCCACAGTACCCCCAAAATTAGCAGCAGGTTCACCGCCCGGAGGAGAAAATTTTTGTATTTCATTCTGCTGCTCCTTCCGTTTCAGATTCAATCCCGGTCTCTTCCGGCGGCAGTGCCGACTCGGATGCCGACAGCACTTCCTCAGAAGATGCCGGTTCCGGTTCAGAATCGTCCGGTGTTTCTGCCGGGAAAAGCTGCTGCCACACTTCCTTGAACCACGCGGAAACAGCGCTCTTTCCCTCCGGCTGCACCACCTCCACGGTGGGCGCAGTGACCGGCGTTTCCTCGGGTTCTGCCGCTTCGGACGGCGCAGCTTCTTCTACCGCTTCTTCCGAGGCTGCCTGCTCCGGGTCGGCTTCCTCTGCCGGGGCAACCGCTGCCTTTGCCAATGCCAGCTTGACCGCGTTCAGGATGCCGCTGGAGGAGTAGGTGGCACCGGAAACGGCATCCACGTTGGGACTTTGTCCTTCCAGAATGGCGGGGATGACCCGCTTTGCCCGGGAGAGATATTCCTCCTCGTCCTCGGCGCTCAGAACCGTGATATCGGTGATCTTATCCTCTGCCACCGTGACCTGCACTGTAATTTTGCCCTCAAAGCCTATGGCTTCGGCGGTGTAGATGCCGTCAAGGTAGGTGGAGGGTGCTGTAAATTCCTCCACCACCAGCGGTGCGGCAGGCTTCGGCTGCGGCGGCAGGGGATTATTCACCACCTCGCCGGTCAAGGCGTTCTGCACCGCGCCCAGAATGCCCCGGCTGGTGTAGGTGGCTTCGGAAACGGCATCTACCTCCCAGCTCTGGGCATCCACTACGGTGGTCAAAAGCCGCTTGGCGCGCCGCAGAAACTGCTTTGTCTCGTGGGAAGCGTCCAGGACCTCCACCTCCGTGATGCTGCCGTTTTCCATGGTCACCTGCACCCGGACGGCACCGCCGTAGCCCCGGGAAGAGCCGACGTATACGCCATCGGCATAGGGCAGCTTGGGCAGGGCTTCTTCCTCCGCTTCAACGGAAGCGGCTTCCACCGGCTGCTCCACCACGGCTGTCAGCTTTTCCGGCACGGCAGCCAGCACTGGCACGGTGCGGGGCAGGGCAAAAAGCACGGCTGCCGCTGCCGCCACCGCCGGGAGCAGCTGCACCAGCGGCAGCAGTGTGTTGCATCGTTTTTTGTTCATTCCAACTCCTCCTGACACGGAAAAGCAAGGCCGCCTGCATAAAGCGACCTTGCTTTTTTGGTGTTCTGTTTTTTGCCGGATCAGGCAGCTTTCAGGTTCTGCACGGCATCGGTCAGGTGGGCCACCTGCTCCAGCGCAGCGGCCTTATACAGGGTCTCGCGGCTCAAAAGCTCCACGCTTTCGGCCAGCTCAGTCTCCAGATTGGCATAGCTGTCGGCGGTGTAAGCGGCCTTTGCCTTGCTCTGTGCCTCAGTGACCACAGCCTGCAGGGCGGCGCGGTCGGCATCGCTTGCCAGCTCGTGCTTGGCAAGGTTCTCGGTAGTGGTCTGGAACTTGACCACCGTATCGGCGTAGCCCAGTGCGCGGATGGTGATGGTCCAGTAGCCGGTGCCGTCAGTGCCCTCCGGCAGCTGGCAGCGGGCGGAATCGCTCAGACCCAGCTGGATGCCCATGGACTTGTGCATCCAGTTGTCGGCTGCAAACTTGGTGCCGTAGGAGGCCTTGGCGTGGGTGTAGGTGCTGTCGTTGCCGTAGTAGGTCCACACCACAGACTGCATCCGGGAGCCCAGCTCGCCGTAGTTGCCGTTCAGGTCCACACGGATAAACTCGCCAAAGCTGCCCACGTCGCTGCCGCTGCGCAGGTTCACGGTAAGACCCTCAGCAGCCTTCTGGGCGGCTTCTGCCACGCCGGAGCCGGTGCCGTTGTGTGCAGCGGAGAAGGTGTAGCCGTCGCCGCTCTTGGTTGCGTACTTCAGGCCGTTGGTGTTTTTATCCACCGCAGCCGTCAGGGTGTAGGCGGTCAGGTTCTTTTCAGAGTAGCCGCCCACCAGCTGACCGCCGTTTTCCACCACAGTGTACTTGGAGCAGAAATCTGCAAGGTCGCTGGTAGCTACGCGCACAGGCACATACTTGGTGCCCAGCACCTCGTAGTGGTCCATCTGCACGGTGGAGCCGTCGGCCTTGGTAATGGTGCCGCGGTTCCAGCCCACGGTGGTGCCATCGGCCAGATAGATGGTCTTGCCATCGTCCGACCAGTGGGAAACGGTGTAGCTGCTGCCGTCCTTGGCGTAGATGACAGCAGTGCTCTGGAAGCTGCCGCGGTGCAGACCGTGGTTGACGGTTGCGCGGGAGACCGCGTCAAACGCGCCAAGGTCCTGCTCTTCGTGGCTGTCCAGCTGCGCAGAGGCGGCAGTGCTGCCGGCGGCGTAGACCTTCTCGTTTGCCCAATACTCGTCCCAAGTCAGGGCAGCATAAAGATAGGTGTACTTCTTGCCCAGCAGAAAATCGAAAAAGCTGTTTTCCTCCTCGGCAGGGGCTGCTGCAAAGGCGGTAGCGGTCAGCAGGCTGAACGCCATAGCCGCCGACAGCAGCAGGGAAAGAAATTTCTTGGTTCTCATGAAAAATACTCCTTTCATCACAATGACAGAAAAGCACTGCCATATAGTTAGCTGAACCTAACATTGCGCGCAAAGAAAAACTGCGGGGCAAAGCCCCTCAGATGGTTAGGGTAAGCTAATTGACGGAAATTAAGATAACACGCATACAAAGGGATGTCAAGAAAAAGCAGGTATGTTTATTCAAACAAACTTTTTGGGGCGGGACAGGGAAAAGCAGTTGCGGCACGTCATCTTGTAGAGCAGTGCTTTGGCGGCTTGTACTCTGCCCCCCTGCGGGCGGCTGTGGGCAAAAGAAAAAGCGACGATCCGTGCAGGTGGGTCATCGCTTTTCTCGTCCCTTGCGGGACAGGCAGGGTAAATGATAAGAAGGTAAATGAAGAAAATAGCAAGGTTAAAAACAAAAGCGTGTGCGGAGCCGAATTTGCCGCTCCAAAGTGAAGATGTATCCAAGTTTCACTTTTGTTGGATACAACATACCACTTTGGAACAGAAATTGCAAGAGTTTTTTTAAAATTTCTCCCCAAAAATACGCGGGAAATCGCATTTTTGTAGAAACGCACAAATTTTACGGAAAGTTCCCGGCAAACTGACGAACAAGCATAAAACAGAATGGCAGTCGGAAAACCGCACAGGGATACCTTTATAAAACCGGCGGACAATGGGAGATGGGTTTGGAAAGCTGATTTTCGCGGGATGTAGCCTGCACCGCTTTACAAGCAGCCAGTGGTGTGTTAAGATGGACACATCTGCTGCAACCGGAAGAATGCACGCGCCGGGCAGCGGCGGCGTACCGGAAAAGCGCCCGGTGCCGGGAGGGGAGAAACGAATGACAAAGCTACTGCATGGCAATGAAAAAAACAGCCTGACCGGCGGGCGGGAGCCGCTGTTCAGCCAGAAGGAACTGCTGGTGCTGGCCGTTCCGCTGCTGGTGGAGCAGCTGCTGGAAGTGACGGTGGGCATGGCCGACACCATGATGGTGTCCCGCTGCGGCGAGGCGGCCATCTCCGGCGTCAGTCTGGTAGATATGATCAATAACCTTATCATCGTGTTGTTTGCGGCGCTGGCTACCGGCGGTGCGGTGGTGGTAAGCCAGTATCTGGGCGCAAAAGAGCGCGGGAATGCCGACAAAAGCGCCGGTCAGCTGCTGCTGCTCAGCGGCTTGTCCGGTGTGGTGATCGGCGCGGTATGCTTTGTGCTGGCCCGCCCTATGATCCGGCTGTTCTACGGCTCTATTGATACCGACGTGCTGGACGCGGGCGTGAAGTATTTGCAGATCATCGCCCTCAGCTACCCGTTTCTGGCGCTGTACAACGGCGGTGCGGCACTGTTCCGCAGTATCGGCAACTCCAAGATCTCCATGCAGATCAGCTTTCTGATGAACATCATCAACATCGTGGGCAACGCGGTGTGCATCTTCGGCTTCAAAATGGGCGTGGACGGCGTAGCATGGCCCAGCGTGGCGTCCCGCGTGGTGGCTGCGGCGCTGATCCTGCGCAAGTGCTACCGGGAGGATGCGGTGCTTACCGTGCCCAAGACCCTGCGGCTGGACGGCGGCATGGCAAAGCGCATTCTGGGGATCGGTATCCCCTCGGCCTTTGAAAACAGCCTGTTCGAGGCCGGGCGCATTCTGGTGGTGAGCATGATCTCCACCTTCGGCACGGTGCAGATCGCAGCCAACGCGGTGGCCAACAATCTGGACGGCATGGGCGTCATCCCGGGCAAGGCCATCAGTCTTGCCATGATCACGGTGGTGGGGCGCTGCATCGGTGCCGGCGACCACGAACAGACCGTTTACTACACCCGCAAACTGCTGCTGTGGGCTTACATTACCATGGGGCTTTCCAACGGGGCGATCCTGCTGTTCCTCCGACAGCTGGTGGGCATCTACGCCCTTTCCGGCGAGACCATGGAGCTGGCCATTACGCTGGTCACTATCCATGCGGGCTGCGCCATCATCTTCTGGCCGCTGTCCTTCGTGCTGCCCAACGCCCTGCGCGCGGCCAACGACGTGAAGTTCACCATGGTGGTGTCCATCCTCAGCATGGCCTGCTGGCGGCTGGGCTTCAGCTATCTGCTGTGCGTCCGCATGGGCTGGGGCGCTGTGGGCGTGTGGGTGGCTATGGTCATCGACTGGACCTGCCGCGTGACCTGCTTTGTGCTGCGCTTCCGCAGCGGCGCATGGAAAACAAAATATCAGGCATAACAATAAGGAGAAAAGCATGAAACTGATCAGCTGGAACGTGAACGGCCTGCGCGCCTGCCTGACCCACGGCTTTGCCGAGAGCTTTGCTGCGCTGGACGCGGACATCTTCTCGGTGCAGGAGACCAAGATGCAGCCGGGACAGGCAGATTTTGCGCCGGAGGGCTACACCGAATATACCTACTCTGCCGAGAAAAAGGGCTATTCCGGCACAGCCTGTTGGTGCAAAACCGCGCCGCTGGCAGTGACCACCGGCATCGGGCTGGAACAGCACGACCACGAGGGGCGGGTGCTGACGCTGGAATACCCCGGCTTTTATCTGGTAAACTGCTACACCCCCAACAGTCAGGACGGGCTGAAGCGGCTGGACTACCGCATGGAGTGGGAGGACGCCTTCCGGGCGTACCTACTGGCACTGGACGCAAAAAAGCCGGTGATCCTGTGCGGCGATCTGAACGTAGCGCACACCGAGATGGATATCAAAAACGCCAAGACCAACCGCATGAGCGCAGGCTTTACCGATCAGGAGCGCGCCAAGATGACCGAGCTGCTGGCGGCGGGTTTTGCGGACAGCTTCCGGGTGGTGCACCCGGACGAGGTGAAGTACAGCTGGTGGAGCTACCGCTTCCACGCGCGGGAAAAGAACGCGGGCTGGCGCATCGACTATTTTATCGTTTCCCGGCGCATTGCAGACCGCATCCGCGCCGCCGAGATCCACAACGAGATCTTTGGCTCCGACCATTGCCCGGTGGAGCTGCAGATCGACCTGTAATATAAGGAGAAGCCAATGCTGAAAAATTATCTTCTGATCTTCCTTATCTCCATGGTGCCCATCATTGAGCTGCGCGGGGCCATCCCCATCGGGCTGGGCATGGGGCTGCCGGTGCTGCCCACCTACCTTTTGTGCGTACTGGGCAATATGATCCCGGTGCCCTTCATCTACCTGTTCGCCCGCAAGTTCCTCATCTGGGGCTACCACAAGCCCCTTATCGGCCCCATCTGCCGCTTTTGCATCAACAAGGGCGAAAAGGGCGGCCGCGCACTGGAGGCCAAGGCCGGCAAGGGCATGACCGTGGCGCTGCTGCTGTTCGTGGGCATCCCGCTGCCGGGCACCGGTGCGTGGACGGGCACGCTGGCAGCCTCCATTCTGGATATGAAGTTCAAGGACGTGTTGATCGCCTGCATGGGCGGTGTGCTGCTGGCGGGCATCATCATGGGCTTGGCAAGCGCCGGGCTACTGGGTGCGCTCAGCGGGCTGTTTGCGGCAGGCTGACAAAACGCGGACGCTTTTGTCGTGAAAAATGCCGGTAGCTTTTCCGCCCGGAGTGTGTTAAACTGGGTAACAGTTGTGAAAACCGGGATCTGCTCCCGGTCAGAAAGGACGTTATAGAACATGGATCAGGCACTGAATCAGAAAATTAACGCATACATTGCGGAAAACAAGGAGCAGCTGCTGCAGGACATTGCAGCGCTGGTCGCCATCGACAGCGTAGAGGGCACCCCGGAGGAGGGCGCACCCTTCGGCGCAGGCCCTCGGGCCGCGCTGGACAAGACGCTGGAACTGGCAGCAGGCATGGGCTTTGCCACCCGCAACTGCGAAAACTACATCGGCTATGCCGAGCTGGCCGGTGCAGACCCGGAAAAATATCTTGCCACCATCTGCCATGTGGACGTTGTGCCCGTGGGCAACGGCTGGACGGCAGACCCCTTTAAGATGCGCATTCAGGACGGCTGGCTGCTGGGCCGCGGCGTCTCGGACGATAAGGGCCCGATGATCGTTACTCTGTACGCGCTGAAGTTTCTCAAGGAGCAGGGCTACCAGCTGCGCTACCCCATCCGTGCCATCATGGGCGACAACGAGGAGACCCACATGAACGATGTGAAGTACTATCTGGAAAACTATCCCGCCCCGGTGTTCTGCTTTACCCCGGACGCGGAGTTCCCGGTGTGCAACGGCGAAAAGGGCCACTTCGGCGGCAAGATCGTCAGCCCGGTGTGCAACGGTGTCATTGCAGAGTTTGAGGGCGGTGTTGCCAACAACGCTGTGCCGGACCGCGCCAGCGCACTGGTCAAGACCGATATCCGCAAGCTGAAGAACGCCCCCAACATCACGCTGGAACCGGAAGGGGACGGCGTGCGGGTGCGCGGCTGGGGCAAGTCCGGCCACGCCGCCATGCCGGAGGGCACGGTGAACGCCATCGGTCTGGTGGTGGATTATCTGCTGGATAACGGCCTGTGCAACGACGCCGAGCGCGCTTATCTGGAGGCACTGCGCAAGCTGCACAGCTCCACCGCAGGCACCGGCCTTGGCATCGACTGCGCCGACGGCCCCTTCGGCCCGCTGACCATCATCGGCGGCAAGATGTCGATGGTGGATGGCCGGATGATCCAGACCATGGACAGCCGCTATCCCACCTGCACCGACGGCGACGCCATCGCCGCAAAGATCCGTGCCGCCATCGGCACCGGCGCAGAGCTGACCGATGTGGGCAGCGCAAAGCCCTTCTACATCGAGGCGGACACCCCCGCCATCAAGGCCTGCATCGACACCTACAACGAGGTGACCGGCGAGAATGCCACCCCCTTCACCATGGGCGGCGGCACCTATGCCCGCCACTTCCCCTATGCTGTCAGCTTCGGCCCGGAGCATGAGGATGTGAAGCTGCCGGAGTTCGGCGGTCCGATGCACGGTGCCAACGAGGCTGCCCCCATCGACAAGCTGCTGGAGGCTGTCAAGATCTACATTCTGGCGCTGCTGCGGCTGGAAGAGATCGACTTCTGAGGTACAGCATGAACGTGCTTGTCATTGACGGGCAGGGCGGGGGACTTGGCCGCCAGCTGGTGGCTGCCCTCAGCGCCCAGTGCCCGGACATCCGGCTGGTGGCCGTGGGCACCAACAGTGTCGCCGCGCAGGCCATGCACAAGGCCGGGGCGCAGCGCGCCGCCACCGGTGAGAACGCCGTGGTGGTGAACTGCCGCAATGCGGATATCATCGTGGGGCCCATCGGCATCGTCATTGCAGACGCGCTGCTGGGGGAGATCACCCCCGCCATGGCCACGGCAGTATGCCAGAGCAGCGCCACCCGGGTGCTGATCCCGGTGAATCACTGCGAAAACTATATTGTCGGCGTGCCCGACCAGCCCATCGGCAGTCTTGTAGCTGCCGCCGTGCAGAAGGTGAAAGCTCTCTGCGCCGGGAAAGGCTGCTGAAAATTTCTACAAACAAACAGGCGGCTGTACAAAATGCTGTACAGCCGCCTGTTTAGTTTATTCAGCGCATATTGCTGGTACGGTGCTCCATCAGATAGGTAGCCTGCAGGTCTGCGATGTGCAGTTTGACCGCCAGCGGGTACTTGTCGTAGGCCTCCGAGATGGCAAAACAGCCGCCCCGGGCAGCATCGTCGAAGCCGCCCATGTGCCAGCGGATGGCAACCGCCTCCTCCACCTTCAGCTTCATGAACCGCTCAATGAGAAACACGCTCTTTTCGCCGTGGCCGTAGGGGAACAGATCCTCTACACTGTAAAAGGGCGCTTTTTCCCACTGTCCGGTGGCTTCGTTCTTCACGTTGCGGGTGCCCAGCTTGTAGTAGTTGGCCTTGCACAAATCGTGCAGCAGGGCACAGATGGCGTAGCTCTCCTCGCTTTCGCCCTCGGTGAAAAAGCTGTCGTGCAGTGCATGGTAGACGTTCAGGCTGTGCATGCACAGCCCGCCCTCACAGGCCCCGTGAAAACGGGTGGACGCCGGTGCGGTGAAAAAATCCGTCTTTTTGTCCAGCCAGTCCAGCAGCTTTTCGCTGCCCGGGCGGGTGACGTGCTGCTGCCAGATGTCCAGAAACTCTGCGCGGTCGCCCCCGCTCACAGCTCCATGTCCTCCAGAATGCCCTTGAGGATGGCCAGCTCGTCGTGGCTCAGGGAGATGCCCTTGCCCATGCGGGTGCCGTCCGGGGACCAGTCGCGGATGTCGTACTTGGGCTCGCCGTCGTTCCAGCTGATAAGGTTCAGCTGACGCTCCCAGCCGCGGGGACGCTGGCTCAGCACGGCTACACGCTGGACAACTTCGTATTTGATCTCTGCCATATTGCAAAACCTGCCTTTATGTTTGTATGCTACCATAATAAGGGAAGTGCGGCGAGATTTCAACAGGTAAACTGAAATATTTTAAAAAATTTTTGTTACGCTCAGCCGTAAGGGGCGTCCTCGCGCCATTCCACCAGCTCTAAAACGGCGGCCGTATCCTCGTCCGGGGCGGGGTGGCGGCTGTGCAGCTTTTGCTTTGTGCTGAATAGCCCGGGCGCGTAGTGTGCCATCACGCTGGTCTGCACGTCCCCGGCCAGAAAGGCGGCGGCATTCTTCTGACGGCAGGCCATGGGGGTGCCGTCAGTCATGGGGACACCGGGCTTTTCGGGCTGCGGCAGCTCCGGCGGGGGCAGCTGGGTGCCGGGCGTGTCCGGCGCAGCAGGGGGCTGCAAGGGCATACTGCCCAGCGGCGGGGCATTGCGGGTGCTGCTTGCCTGCGGGGCGGCAGCGGTGCCGGGCTGGTCTTCCAGTTCGTGGCGGATGAAGGGCTCCAGAGAATTCATCAAAATTCACCTCCGCCCCTAGTGTGCCCCGCCAGAAGCGTTTTACACCCGCAGCTCTACGGTGGAGCCGCCGGTGCGGGCCTTGTGCACCACCACCTGCCGGTCGATGCGGTCCTTGAGCGCCCCCACATGGGAGATGATGCCCACCAGTCGGTCGCCCTCGGTCAGGCCGGAGAGCACCCGGATGGCCAGTTCCAGCGATTCCTCGTCCAGCGAGCCGAAGCCCTCGTCTAAGAACAAGGTGTCCAGCCGGATGCCCCCGGCGCTGCTCTGTACCTCGTCCGAAAGGCCAAGCGCCAGCGCCAGCGAAGCCTTGAAGCTCTCGCCGCCGGAAAGGGTCTTTACGCTGCGGCGGGTGCCGTTGTAGTGGTCGATGACGCCAAGGTCCAGCCCGGACTGGCTGCGCTGGTTCTCTGCACCGATGCGCTCCAGCTCGTATTGCCCGGCGGTCATCTGCATCAGGCGGGTGTTGGCGTAGCGCAGAATGCGGTCCAGATAGTTCATCTGGATGTAGGCTTCCAGTTTGATCTTCTGCTTGCTGGTCAAAGTGCCGCCCGCCGTGGCAGCCAGCGCGCTGACCCACTGCCACCGGCTTTCCAGCGTCTGCCGCGCCTCGGCGGCAGCGCGGTACTGCGCCGCTGTTTTGCGGTTGGGCAGCAGTTGTGCCGAAAGCTGCTTTTCCCGGCTGCGCAGGGTCTCCCGCGCGGCGGTCAGTTCGGTCTGCTGTGCGGTAAGCTCCTCGGCGCTGCGGGCGGGCAGTTCCTTTTGAGCAGCGGTCTGCTGTGCGGTCAGCGCCTCCACAGCGGCCTCGGCGGCGGCAACGGTCTGTTCAGCCTGTTTCAGCTTGCGCTGTGCCGTGTCCATACCGGTGCGCAGGGTGCTGCGGTCAGCCTCCAGCTTGTCCAGTGCCGCTTGTGCGTCCGCGCGCCGGGAGTAGGGCAGGGCGGCGCGCCGCTCTGCGATTTGACCCTCCAGCGCGTCAGCACTTGCATTCTGGGCGGCGGCGCTGCGGTCGGCCTCGGCAGCGGCCTGCTCCAGCGCTGGACGCTGGCGGGTCTTGGCCTGCCGG
>OIHZ01000245.1_pt1 | contig 17428 bp, 19 predicted proteins | sample 1583041 | NCBI WGS metagenome assembly OIHZ01 (sample SAMN02675044, study PRJEB24791) | human gut metagenome, SKBSTL002 | isolation source: stool | host: Homo sapiens | place: USA
GCTGCCAGACTATGCGTATCTCTGCAAAGACCTGCTGAACGGAAAAATGTAATCTATCAAACGAGGTGTCAGGAGCCCTACAGTGCTTCTGACACCTTTTTTAGATTTTTTGTGAATTTGATGAAAAAGTCCTTGACAATTTGTCTCTGGAAAAACAGCCAAGTCGATTTTGATTTCCTGCGGTGCGCGTCTGGCCGTATTTGATATTGCGGAGCTGCGCGAGGTTACATCCTACGATGAGTTGGAGCTGGATACGCTGGGAGACCGGAAAACCGCTCTGTTCCTCATTATGAGCGATACGGACGATTCCTTTAACTTCCTGATCTCCATGTGCTACACCCAGCTTTTCAACCTGCTTTGCGAAAAAGCTGACGATGTGTATGGCGGTAGGCTCCCGGTTCATGTGCGCTGCCTTATCGACGAGTGCGCCAACATCGGCCAGATTCCCAAACTGGAAAAGCTGGTGGCTACCATCCGAAGCCGTGAGATCTCAGCCTGTCTGGTGTTGCAGGCGCAGAGTCAGCTCAAGGCGATCTATAAGGATAACGCCGATACCATCATCGGAAACATGGATACTTCCATTTTCCTGGGCGGTAAGGAGCCAACCACCCTCAAGGAGCTGGCTGCCGTGCTGGGCAAGGAAACCATCGACACCTACAACACCGGAGAGAGCCGTGGCCGGGAAACCTCCCACTCTCTCAACTATCAAAAATTGGGGAAAGAGCTGATGAGCCAGGATGAGCTTGCTGTTATGGATGGAGGCAAGTGTATCCTCCAGCTGCGCGGTGTGCGTCCTTTCCTTTCGGATAAGTACGACATCACCAAGCACCCCAATTTCAAGTACACTGCCGACGCGGATGACAAGAACGCTTTTGATATTGAAGCATTCCTGTCCGCAAGGCTGAAACTCAAGCCCAATGAGGTCTGCGATGTATATGAAGTAGACACAAAGGGCGCTTAATTTCGTTCCGCTTTAGAAGGGAGTGATCTTATCTATTCGCCGCACCTGCCCTCTATGGGCCATTGGCGTACAAAGCGGACAATCGCAAGAAAAAATAATGAAAAAGGAGGACAGCCGGAATCATGCCCCCGGAAACCGGGCGGCAGATTGTTCCGGCTTTTGTATGCCTATGAAACATGACAAACCTATTTTTTAATCAGATTCCGGCTAACAAACTATATGGCATTTTTTGAACAGGCAATTACCGTTCTTCAGACTCTCGTTATCGCTCTGGGCGCTGGTCTTGGTATCTGGGGTGTCATCAACCTGTTGGAAGGTTACGGCAACGACAACCCTGGCGCCAAATCTCAGGGCATGAAGCAGCTCATGGCCGGCGCTGGTGTAGCCGTAGTCGGCATGGTCCTTGTACCTCTGCTCTCCGGGCTGTTCTCTGTCTAAGCGTTCCTGCATGAAATCCTTGCCGCTCCCGCAGTTCTGCGGGGGCGGCGGAAAGGAGGTTGACACCGTATGGATTTCTTACTTGAAGCCCTGACAAATTGGCTGAAAGAAATGCTGGTGGGCGGTATTATGAGCAACCTTTCGGGGATGTTTGACAGCGTAAACCAACAGGTCGCGGATATATCCGTACAGGTAGGACAGACCCCACAGGGATGGAATGGCAGTATTTTCAGCATGATTGAGAATCTGTCAAACTCCATCATGGTGCCGATTGCAGGTGTGATTCTGGCTATCGTGATGACCGTAGACCTGATCCAGATGATTGCAGACAAGAACAACCTGCATGATGTGGATACCTGGATGATTTTCAAGTGGGTGTTCAAATCAGCTGCCGCCATCCTCATTGTCACAAACACATGGAATATCGTGATGGGCGTCTTTGATATGGCGCAGAGCGTGGTGGCGCAGGCGGCAGGGATTATCAATTCGGATGCGTCCATTGACATTTCCTCAGTTATGACCGATCTGGAACCGAGGCTGATGGAAATGGATTTGGGACCGCTGTTCGGACTGTGGTTCCAATCCCTCTTTATTGGCATTACCATGTGGGCGTTGTATATCTGTATCTTTATCGTTATTTATGGCCGTATGATCGAGATCTATCTTGTAACTTCGGTGGCTCCCGTTCCAATGGCTGCAATGATGGGCAAAGAATGGGGCGGTATGGGACAGAATTACCTCCGATCCCTGCTGGCACTGGGCTTTCAGGCGTTTCTCATTATCGTCTGCGTGGCAATTTATGCTGTTCTGGTGCAGAACATCGCTCTGGAAGATGACATCATCATGGCAATCTGGAGTTGCGTGGGCTACACCGTACTGCTATGTTTTACGCTGTTCAAAACCGGCAGTCTCGCCAAATCAGTCTTTCAGGCGCATTAAAACGGAAGGAGGTTTCCACATTGGCTTATGTACCCGTACCCAAGGACTTAACAAAAGTCAAAACAAAGGTCATGTTCAATCTGACCAAGCGGCAGCTTATCTGCTTCACGGGCGGAGCGCTTATTGGCGTACCGCTTTTCTTTTTGCTCAGAAAACCTACCGGAAACAGTGTAGCGGCTATGTGTATGATGCTGGTTATGTTGCCCTTCTTTATGTTGGCTATGTACGAAAAGCATGGACAGCCCCTGGAAAAGATCGTGGGCAACATTCTCAAAGTAGCTGTGATCCGTCCAAAGCAGCGACCTTACCAGACCAACAACTTTTATGCCGTATTAAAGCGGCAGGAAATGCTCGATAAGGAGGTGTATGACATTGTTCACCGCAATAAAAAAATGGCTGCATCGGATGTTCGGAAAAACCGAGGAAAAAACTGTGCAGCCGGTAAAGACAAAGAAAAAGCTGTCACGCGCCGATAAGAAGCAGATCGAAGCGGCCATTGCCCGCGCTAACCGCACGGACAAAAAAGGAAAATCTGCGCAGGACAGTATCCCTTATGAACGGATGTGGACGGACGGAATCTGCCGCGTATCGGACAGCCACTACACAAAGACCATCCAGTTTCAGGACATCAACTATCAGCTCTCCCAAAACGAAGATAAGACGGCAATCTTTGAGGGGTGGTGTGATTTCCTCAATTATTTTGACAGCTCGATTCATTTCCAGCTGTCTTTTTTGAACCTTGCGGCATCGGAGGAGACCTTTGCTAACTCCATTTCCATCCCGCCCCAGAGGGACGCCTTTGACAGTATCCGCGAGGAATACACCACAATGCTGCAAAATCAGCTGGCCAGAGGTAACAACGGTCTCATCAAGACCAAATACCTGACCTTTGGTATCGACGCGGACAGCATCAAAGCCGCCAAGCCCCGTCTGGAGCGTATTGAGACCGATATACTTAATAACTTCAAGCGTCTTGGTGTAGCTGCCAGAACGCTGGACGGTAAAGAAAGGCTTTTTCAGCTTCATGCGGTATTCCACATGGATGAACAACTCCCGTTTCAGTTTGAATGGGACTGGCTGGCTCCTTCCGGTCTGTCCACAAAGGATTTTATTGCACCAAGCTCCTTTGAGTTCCGCACCGGCAAGCAGTTCCGTATGGGTAAGAAATACGGAGCTGTTTCTTTTTTGCAGATCCTCGCACCGGAACTGAATGACCGTTTGCTGGCTGATTTTCTGGATATGGAAAGCTCGCTCATTGTGAGTATGCACATTCAGTCGGTGGATCAGGTGAAAGCCATCAAAACGGTAAAGCGAAAGATTACCGACCTGGACCGCAGCAAGATCGAGGAACAGAAAAAAGCAGTCCGTGCCGGATACGACATGGACATCATTCCATCTGACCTTGCTACCTACGGCAGTGAAGCGAAAAAACTCTTGCAGGATTTGCAGAGCCGCAACGAGAGAATGTTCCTTTTGACCTTTCTGGTGCTGAACACAGCGGACAATCCCCGTCAGCTTGGCAACAACATCTTTCAGGCAGGCTCTATTGCCCAGAAGTATAACTGTCAGCTGACCAGGCTGGACTTCCAGCAGGAAGAAGGGCTGATGAGCTGTCTGCCCCTGGGACTCAATCAGATTGAGATCCAGCGAGGGCTGACCACCAGTTCTACGGCTATCTTTGTACCGTTCACCACACAGGAATTATTCCAGAACGGCAAAGAAGCTCTGTACTACGGCATCAACGCCCTGTCCAACAACCTCATCATGGTGGATCGAAAGCTGCTGAAAAACCCCAACGGCTTGATTTTGGGTACGCCGGGTTCCGGTAAGTCCTTCAGCGCAAAACGAGAAATTGCCAACTGCTTTTTGCTTACCAGTGATGATGTCATTATCTGTGACCCGGAAGCGGAGTACGCACCTCTTGTTGAGCGTCTGCATGGGCAGGTCATCAAGATCTCGCCTACCTCTACCAACTACATCAATCCGATGGACCTGAATCTGGACTATTCGGATGATGAAAGCCCGCTGTCACTCAAGTCTGACTTTATCCTCAGCTTGTGTGAGCTGATCGTGGGCGGTAAGGAGGGCTTGCAGCCGGTGCAGAAAACCATCATCGACCGCTGTGTGCGTCTGGTCTATCAGACCTACCTCAATGACCCGCGCCCGGAGAATATGCCCATACTGGAGGATCTGTATAACCTGCTCCGGGAACAGGAGGAAAAGGAAGCCCAGTATATCGCTACGGCCCTTGAAATCTATGTAACCGGCTCCCTCAATGTGTTCAACCACCAGAGCAATGTGGACATCAACAACCGCATTGTCTGCTATGACATCAAGGAGCTGGGCAAGCAGCTGAAAAAGATTGGTATGCTGGTGGTGCAGGACCAAGTGTGGAACCGCGTTACCATCAACCGCGCTGCTCACAAGTCCACCCGCTACTACATCGACGAGATGCACCTGCTTTTGAAGGAGGAACAGACCGCTGCCTATACAGTAGAAATCTGGAAGCGATTCCGTAAATGGGGCGGTATTCCGACAGGTATTACCCAGAATGTCAAAGACCTTTTGAGCAGCCGCGAGGTAGAGAACATCTTTGAAAACTCCGACTTCGTGTATATGCTCAACCAGGCAGGCGGAGACCGTCAGATACTTGCCAAGCAGCTGGGCATTTCCACGCACCAGCTTAGCTATGTGACACACTCCGGTGAGGGTGAGGGCCTGCTGTTCTATGGTTCCACGATCCTGCCTTTCGTGGATCACTTCCCGAAGAATACCGAGCTTTATCGCATTATGACCACAAAACCCCAGGAACTGAAAAAGGAGGATGAATAATGATGAACCCCAACATTTTGAATAAAAACCCGCTGATGTTTTTTGACAGGGCGGTAAATACCCAGCGCAGCCAGCTTCTTACAGTCATGGCCGATGCGGTAAGTGAGTGCCGCACGGCGGCAGATCAGGCAGCCGAACTGAATGAGACCGGTCAGGTGGGGCTGCTCCGTCTGGCAGAGATCTGGAGTGCTATCCGTGCTAAGGAAGGTATGGGCGGTCTGGTTCTGGAAGGAACCGAAGCAAAGATCCTGTCCGATGTTGTGGCACAGTTTTATGTCTACCTGTCCGGCTGTATGTTCAACGATCCTGTGGGAATGGCCATTTATGCAGAGCTGCACTACATGATGTCCTCCCTCATGCTGGGAGAATGGTTTGAATAAGGAGCCGCGCCTGCGCTTTACTGATGAGGAACGGTCTGACCCTGCACTGGAAAAGCCGATCCGTAAAGCGGAGAAAGCTGCGGCCAGAGCAGATAAGGCGCAGGCCAATATCCCAAAGAAAAAGGTCAGGCAGACGGTCATTGACCCGGATACCGGAAAAAAGACCTCGAAGTTGACCTTTGAGGACAAGAAAAAGCCACCCTCCAAACTTTCTCAAGGGGTCAAGGAAGCTCCCGTCCATCTGGTTGCGGGCAAACTCCACAAAGAGATCCGGGAAACAGAACAGGACAATGTGGGCGTGGAAAGCGCCCACAAGTCCGAGGAAGCGGTGGAGACCGGCGCTTATCTGGTGCGGGAGGGCTATCACAGCCACAAGCTGAAGCCGTACCGCAAAGCAGCACAGGCAGAGCGCCAACTGGAAAAGGCAAATGTAAATGTTCTGTACCAGAAATCTTTGCAGGAAAATCCCCAGTTTGCCAGCAATCCACTTTCCCGCTGGCAGCAAAAGCAGGCCATCAAAAAGCAGTATGTCGCCGCCAAACACGCCGGTCAGACTGCTGGAAATACCGCCCAGGCTGCATCTAAAACAGGAAAAGCCGCAAGGACGGTAAAAGAAAAGGTACAGCAGGCAGGGGCATTCGTCATGCGCCACAAGAAGGGTTTCCTGATGGCAGGGGTTTTGTTCCTCATTACCTGTATGCTGATGAATACCATGTCCTCCTGCTCCATGATGGCGCAGAGCATCGGTTCCGTTCTCTCCGGCACCACCTATCCGTCGGATGACCCGGAAATGCTGGCAGTGGAGGCAGATTATGTAGCCAGAGAAGTCCAGTTGCAGAAGGAAATCGACAACATTGAAAGCAGCCACCCAGGGTATGACGAGTATCGCTATGACCTTGGTATGATCGGCCATGACCCTCATGAGCTGGCAGCATTTCTGTCTGCCGTCTTGCAAGGTTACACCCAGCAGAGCGCTCAGGCAGAGCTGGCGCGTGTGTTTGCAGCACAGTATCAGCTGACGCTTACTGAGGAAGTGGAGATTCGCTACCGCACGGAGACCTCCACCGACCCGGAGACCGGCGAGACCACCTCAGAAGAAGTCCCCTATGAGTATTACATTTTGAATGTGAAACTCACCAGCAAGCCCATTTCCGCTGTGGCGTCGGAGTTACTGACCCCGGAGCAGATGGAAATGTATCAGGTTTACCGGCAGACCATGGGCAATAAGCCGCTGTTGTTTGGCGGTGGTTCCCCTGACATGAGCAATTCCGAGGACTTGACCGGTGTACAGTTCGTAAATGGAACCCGTCCCGGAAATCCGCAGTTGGTGGAGCTGGCCAAGCGTCAGGTCGGCAATGTGGGCGGCTATCCTTATTGGAGCTGGTATGGCTTTGACAGCCGCGTGGAGTGGTGCGCCTGCTTTGTATCCTGGTGTTATAACCAGGCTGGAAAAAGTGAGCCGCGCTTTGCAGGCTGTGAGTGGCAGGGCGTTCCGTGGTTCCAGTCTCATGGACAATGGGGTGCAAGAGGCTATAACAATCTGGCTCCCGGAGATGCAATTTTCTTTGATTGGGATTTGGATGGGACAGCAGACCATGTGGGTATCGTGATCGGTACGGATGGCAGCCGCGTTTATACCGTGGAGGGAAATTCCGGCGATGCCTGCAAGATCAAAAGTTATGATCTGAATTATCAAAGCATTAAAGGCTATGGTCTGATGAACTGGTAACAGACTTTGTGGAAAGGAGTGAACGGTTATGGCAAAAAACAAAATTGAACGTATCGACCAGGAAATTGAGAAAACCCGTGAGAAGATTGCGGAATATCAGGAAAAGCTCAAGACCCTGGAAGCACAGAAAACGGAGGCAGAGAATCTGGAAATCGTTCAGATGGTTCGTGCGCTACGCATGACTCCAGCACAGCTGAACGCTATGCTTTCCGGTGGAATGAACCACGGCAGAGATACAGCACTGTCGGAATCAAATAATCAGGAGGCTACCGCTTATGAAGAATAAAAGAATTTGCAAAACACTTTCCGCCCTTTGCCTGACAATGGTTGTGGCATTTGGCTTTACGATCCCTGCTTTCGCACAGGGGTCAGAACAGGCTCCGGCGGCACCGGCAGAGGATTCTACCAATGACAGCAATGTGATTGTGGAAGAAACAGAACCGGCACTTACACCGGAGGGGAATGCGGCATTGGTGGATGATTTTGGAGGCAATAAGCAGCTCATTACCGTTACCACCAAGGCTGGCAACTATTTTTACATTTTGATCGACAGGGCGAATGAGGACAAGGAGACTGCTGTTCACTTTCTGAATCAGGTGGACGATGCAGACCTTGCGGCGCTGATGGAAGATGGAAAACCCAAAGAGGAGATGCCTGCGGTATGCAGCTGTTCAACAAAATGTGAAGCAGGGGCAGTCAATACGGCCTGCCCGGTCTGCGCAACTGATAAGAGTAAATGTACGGGCAAAGCACCGGAACCTCCGGCAGAAACATCGGAGCCGGAAAAAGAGAAGCCTGCCGGATTGAACCCGGCTGCGCTGGCCCTTTTGCTGGCTCTGCTTGGTGGCGGTGGCGTATTTGCCTACTCGAAGCTCGTTAAGAATAAGCCTAAGACCAAGGGCAATGACAGTCTGGACGATTATGATTATGGCGAGGAAGATTCCGAGGAATGGGAAACCGAGGATGAGGAGTCGGACGAAACGGATGCTGACGGGGGCAGCACAGAAGAAGATGATGAGGACAGTGTGAAATGACCCGTTTCACAGACAGCCCCTACGAACGCATGATGACACGCAGGCCGGAGGGCGGGAAGGAAACTTCCCGTCCTCCTTCTTTACCCCACAGCCACCCCTGCTATGGTTGCGGGAATTATGGAAGACCCTGCGTAGGTATCTGTCACCGGGAAATGTCCCGATGGCTCAAAGAGAGGAGGAACCATCATGGCTCAACATAAATTGGTAATTGCCGAAAAACCATCAGTTGCCCAGAGTTTGGCGGCGGTGATCGGCGCAACCGTCCGTAAGGACGGGTATCTGGAGGGCAACGGTTGGCGTGTCAGCTGGTGCGTGGGCCACCTGGCCGGTCTTGCGGATGCAGACAGCTATGACCCAAAGTATGCCAAGTGGCGATATGATGATCTGCCTATCCTGCCGGAACATTGGCAGATGGTGGTGGGAAAGGATAAGAAAAAGCAGTTTGATATTCTCAAAAAGCTGATGAACGCCCCGGATGTGACGGAGGTGGTAAATGCCTGCGATGCAGGGTAGTGCGGTTAGGTGACTTAAAAGAAAAAAAGAGACCTCATCATGTCGAAAAGCAACTTACAAACAACTCATGCTGAAAGGGAAACTGGAAAACCACTTCTTTCAACCGTGACAATGGCAAACTTAAAATATCTGAAGTGGAACAAACAGCCCTCTACCTGCAGTCTTTGCAAATAGAGAGCTGTTTATTATTAGCTATTCGTTTTTCAGACACCGATTCATGGTGTCCTTGTATATTGGTTTTAGGCTATTCTATATTTTCTTGACTTTTTAGAAATTGTGTGTATTCTTCAAAAAAATCAATTACTGATGCTCTGTAGCGGGTAACTGCTTGCTCTTGATTGCTCTGCAATGACTCAGTTGAGACAAATTTAAGCAACACAATACAGTGTTGATCTTCCAGAACCATTTCGTATGTTTCTTGAATGTTTATGTCATCTTCCTTCTGAAAAGTAGCAACCGCCTCTGCTGGCAAGGAATCAATTGTCAGCATTCGCTTTCCTAGTTCTTCTTCAGAATATAAAAATGTCATACACGCAAGGATACCATTTGTTGAGTTTAAATAGATAGCTTTTCTGTTTTTTGGTTGTAGTGGATTACCATCATACAAATCATCTCGCTCCTCAAAGTATTCGTTTTCAGGAAATCCAGAGCTATAGATATCGGCTGTACTATTTAATATCTCAAATCCTTCTGGCTCGAATTTTTTTACAACTTTATCAACATATTGCGAATACAATGAATAGTTATCCGGAACCGATTCACTTTTATTTTTTGTATTAAAGCAAGATGTTAATGTAAAGCAAACTATTAAACAGAGCAGCACTGTCAGAGGCGGTTTTTTAAATGTTTGCATTGTACGACTCAGAGAAAATGTCCAAAGTATCACTGGGATACAAAGTAGAATTAACATCATAAGTAGCATACCTCTTACTTTGAGACGGGTTGCTCGTATTAGCCGTCCAAACAGTTAGTCTGCCACCAATTTTATAGCCTTTATAATACAAATTTATATGACCCACTTTTCCGGCTGGAACTGTATGGACAACTTTATATCCAACAGCTTCATTGGTTGTGCGGGTTTCTTTATAAGATATTCCTAAAGTTCCTTTTAACGACTCAATGATTTTCTTTTTGATTTCAGCTGTAAATTCAACATTTCCGCTCCACTCGGCTCCCTGAGAGGCAGAATTTGTTATCTGTGCTTCCATCTGCTCAGACAGCTTGTTCAATCTGTTATCATGTGAGAAGTGTGCAATATGTCGATATTTATCAACAGTTGTCTTTTGATTGTAATCGTATCTGTAAAAATACGGTCCCATAATAACATCTGTTACCATCGGAGTTTGTGATTCAGGGATTCCATTGATAAGAGTTTCTGTTTCTGGTGCAACCCAAACAGTGGTTTTGTGAATTGGAGCCGATGCGGCAGATGCATAAATGGATAAAAACAGGCTCGCCACAACCAAAGTTATGCAAAATGATGTCATTCTTTTCGATAATGTCATTTTATGTCAACTCCTTTTTATAAAAGCATTGCATCTGTATTGGTTTGAGTTCTGCACTGGAATCACCTCATATCAAGTTTGAATTCATATTCTATGCGTCAAATTGTGACTGATTTCAATGTTTTTTTGGTGATGACTAAGATGTTTTATTTAGCTCATTTCGTCCGATGCGGTAAATCTTCTTGTCTTGTTCTCCTACTTCAACAATAAGTTCATTTTTATTGTGATGAACTATTACTGGAATATAGCTATCGGAATTTTCCACCATCAAACATGTGACTCCATTCGTCCATTCACTGTTCAATTCCTTTGATAGCATGGAAATGATTTCTTCTTTCGTCATTTTGATTAATGAATCCTTTAGTTTAGTTCAATCGTGTCAATCGATGCCGGTAGCGCAAGTGTACCACCCCTTACCGTTGAGACAGAAGCATGAGTCCAGCCAATATTGACTTTCTTCAGTCCGCTATCAATGTCAAAGTCATCAGTAGCGCCATTGGCTGTATTATATCGTCCATTCAAATCGCGATATTCGTCAATGTCTCCATAAAAGAAATAATTACCATAATCTCCGCCGATAACATATGTAGGCTTGCAGTAAACACGTGCCCTTACCCCTGTTATTTGCGAACTGGTAGCGGTCCAATGGATATGTGCTGTACTAGCGTTTTTGTGGTAGGTCAGTCCACAGTGAAAAGTACCGACCACTCGTTGGTTTGCCTGTAAAGCTATATCACTCTGTTCTATCTTTTGTACGGTAAGTGAGCCATCTGCTTCTTGGATTATTGCAAATGTAATTCCATCTGCCAACTCATCAATTGATGCTTCAATAGAGAAATTTTGATTTTCCAAATATGGTTTGGCTGCATAAGCAGGAGCCATACTGGTTAAGGCCAAGAGTACAGATAGCAACAAAGCAATTAATTTTTTCATGGTTTTTCCTTTCTGGTAAATAGGCGATCAAAATAGTCTTTCATTTAATAACGCTTTAGATGCTGTATTAGCATCACCTCTTTTTAACAAAATCACTCTTTTATAAAATCATTTAATGGCTGGCAGTTGATGTGATAGTTTCGCTCTGCCCATTTGAATAAGTGAATGTTGCTGAACATTCAAGGCGATACGATCTTCCGGGTTTTGTATTATAATTACTGCTTGCTGAGCAGGAAGAAGATGCACTTGTGTTAGAACAGCTGCTTACCTTCTGCCATGTACCAAATGTTCCTTTTTCATACAGCGTTCCAGTGACGGTGATGCGCTTTACCGTAACATCAGTTTTGGCATTAACCTGATAAAAACTTTGAGAAATCGTCCCTTTGACAGTGCTGTTTTCTTTATATCGCCTCGGTTGACCAGTGGCAAAGGCCGTAGCGGCAAGACTAAGAAAAATACCGATTGACAGAATAAGAGTGATCAGACGTTTTTTAGACATAGGGCATAACCTCCATTTTGTACACTCCCACAGGAGCTTTTGCTTAGTCAACGTTGCTCACACTGCGTTTGTGACAGCTTTTTTGAAAAATTTTCGAGATTTTATCAACTTTGTATATTTGTACAAAAAATGCCGACACATTTGTAAACAATCACAAGTGTGTCGGCAAGGTCTTGACAAATCAGGAAATGCTTTCCGCAATTCTTAGAAGCTCATCATGCGATATCTTTCCAATAATCGTATGCGAAATGCCATCTTTCTCCCATACTAGCACATATCCTGTACGTCCTCCGTTATTACTCGTTCCAAGTGTTGCATCGGCTGTTCCAATTTTAATGCGCTCATAAACCGTATGCTCATTGTCGAAAGTTTCGACTTGTCCATAGTCTTGAATTACGGAACAGTCCACATAATAAAAGATGCTTTTATCATTGGCATCAACATAGGCATGAAGAAAGGATATTTCGTTATCATACCCTTGTTCATAATCCCGTTCAAAGCCGTCCGGTACATAATGGTCGCTATATCCATTCGGAAGCTGTTCCAACGGCTCACCATCCATCTGATACGTCAGCTGCATCTCAATGGGCAGAAATTTTTGAATCATCGTATAGACTGCCCTGCGGAAATCAGCGCTGACCGCAAGAGCACCAACCGTCAGCATTACGAGTGTCAATGCCGCAATTAGTACTCGTTTCAACACTGGGTGGTGCTTTTTCTTCTTTAAGGCCTCTGTCATTCGTTCGTCCCATTGGGACGTATCTGGGTAGATTTCCTCAAACTGCTTTGGCGTTGGAAGCGAATCCAGTTCTCTTTGCGCATCTGCACGAAGTGCCATCATCAAAGCCGCATCAAATGAAATGTCTGTCCGCTCACTCATGGCTGTTCATCTCCTTCCATAATAGTTTTCGTCCTCGAAAGAGCCGTGTTCGTACCACTTCATCCGTTAATCCCAGCGATTTTGCAATCTCACGGTTTGTATATCCCATTGCCAAAAGGCGTAGCGGATCACGGTACATCGGTTTCATTTGGCCAATCAGTTCTGTTAGACGTTCAATGTTATCGGTGCTAACTGCTGCATCATCCGGCACCGGAGCGGCATCTGGTTCGTTTGGGACATCTTCCAGCAATTCTTCTCGTTGTTTGCGAAGCATATCATATGCACGGCTTCTACTACAACTAACGAGATAAGCAGCGAGTTCGTGACAGTTTTCTCGATGAATTTTAGAAAAATTTTTTGCAACGTACAAAAATACCTCTTGTAGCACATCCTCTGCCAGATACGAATCATCCATGATTTTGTAAGCGGTATGGTAAACCAGCCGTTTGTATGTATTGTACACCTCGGTAAAATCTTCTTCAAAGTTTCGATCATCAAGCACACTTAGATATAACGCAAGCAACGCAGTCACCTCTATTCACATTGATTGTGTGTAGTGTACCACGAACCAATAAAAATGTCGAATACAACCAACTTTTGAAAAGGAGCGTGATGCCATTGACCCAACCGAAAACCGATCTCGCCTATCTCCGCAGCGAGAAAGCCAAAGCAGAACAGCAGCTGCGCTACTACCAGCACCGGGAGAAAATTCTGGAACACCAGATACCGGAGCTGACCCGCAAGGCCCGTGTGCATCGGCTGTGTACCCGTGCCGGAATGCTGGAAAGTTTTCTGATTGCGCCGGAAGAACTCACCAACGATCAGGTGATGGAGCTGCTGAAAATTGCGTTCCGTCAACCAGAAGTTGCGCTGGCACTTGCAAAGATGATTCACGACCTGCACGAAAGCCGCAGCGTTCCGCACCCTTTAGAATAAAGACCTGCTAATAAAAGTCAAGCCCTAAAATAAGAAAATTCGCCAACCAACCGCTGCCCATGACAAACAGCATTCAAATGCTAGTCAAAACACAGCGAGGGCGACGGAGGGGATAGCAAAGCAAGCCCAGCCAGCCCTCGCAAAATCAGGATAGCATTTGAATGCTTCGGTTTGTCAAGGGTTCGCTGCGCCAGCTAAGTGGTTCTTTGGATTTAGCTCAGGCTCAAGAGGAAATTACGTCCAAAAACAAATATCCATGCTTACTGTGAGCGTTCGGAGTCCATTACAGCTTTCACTTTAGCGTAGTAGATTCGTAAGAACTTGTTGGCCGAAGCCATCATGTAAACTTTGTAGGGCTTTCCCTCTGAGCGCTTTTTGTTCATGAACTGAAAAACAGGTTCATCCTGTGGCTGTGTTTGCAAAATAACAGTCATAATCAGAAAAAGTGTTCTTCGCAAAACTGCTGAACCAACTTTGCTGATTCCTTTGTCATTCCCAACGACCTTGCCAGAGTCGTTTGGCTGCGGCTCAATTCCCGCAAAAGCAATGAGAGATTTCTTGGAGGAAAAGCGGCGGACATCTCCGATTTCGGCCATCAGCTGAGGGCCGAGAGAAGGGCCGACGCCGTACATTTCCATCACGGTGTCAAATTCAGGAAGCTGCTGAGAGAGTCGAAGCATTTCCTGCCGGAATGCAGCAACTGACTGAGATACGGCTTTCAATTGAGCGACCTGTTGCTGGATAAGGAGTTTTGAGGTGGGCGATTTCGGAAGAGAAGCGGAATTAACGGCACAGGCATAGATCTCGTCCGATTTTGAACGAGTGAAAACGTATCCGTGTTTCTGGCACCACTTCAGATATTTTTTGGCAAAAGCATTCGCAGAAAGACTTGAAACGCACTCGCTGTGCCAGAAGTCCCCAATAAAATCGACCCATTTCTCGCACCCATTGTTTTTCACGGGGCTTGAAAACAATTTATTTGCATCTGGAAAGGTCAGGTCAAGAGATGAAATCAGATTATTCTTCAGCATAGTACGAATCGCTACGGCCTGCTGGTATTGGCGATAACAATTTTTCAAAGCCAGCCGGGTATCATCTTCTGGAAGGTACTGCCGCAGCCGTGTCCACTTGTCGAGCGTATAGTTGGCGATTTTAACAGCGTCTTTTTTGTCCGTCTTGACACGTCTTAAACTGTTGTTGTCGTAGTCGTGAATTAGAACAGGGTTGACTACGGAAACAAATAAGCCCGCATCGTGTAAAACGAAAGCAACCGGTTTGTGGTAATTCCCGGTGGCTTCCAGAACAACGCGGGTCTCTCCGTCCAGAGCTTTGAGCTTCTCCGCCAGATCGTGCAGGTTCTGGGCGGTATGTAAAACTTCAAAAGGTTCGAGTACCACTTCTCCGAAGGGGCGCATAACACAAACCATGCTCTTCCCTTTGGAAACGTCAATGCCTACTGCGTTCATGATCTTTCCTCCATTTTTTGTATTTGCAACCGGAATCCATCTTTACTCGTTGCCGATTCAATCTATTGGGTGACACGAACGCTCCGCTTGGCGGTGGCTCAACCTGCTTAAAACGAATGCTACAACAAGAGAGATGGCGAACTGTCTTTGTTGCGGGCGTAACTGCCCAGGGCGCAATGCGTCAGCCGATTACTCTCTTATTGTAACTTAGGTACGAGTTGGAATGGAATATGGCTGGCTACCATATCCGGTCCCAACCCTATTGTAATAGGGCGCAATTATACACCGTTCCGGTGAAATTGCGGTCTTGCAGACGGCTCGATGAAATCGAAGCTGGCGTTTGTGCGCCAGCCCGATTCCATCCCAAGGAAAACTGCATTTTCCTTGCGCTGCTTTGCAGCTATCCTTTTGCCCGCTACCATAAAACACGCATAGAAAAAGCCGATTGGAAACAGAAACATTTCCAATCGGCTTATCTTTTTGTTAGGCAGATTTCTTTTCAGCTAATGCCCGGACTTCCTCAATTGAAAGGTCGGTGTACTTTGCCACCTTTTCACAAGGCACACCATCTGCCAACATTGCCAATGCGTGTTTGACCGATGTTTCATGCTCGGTTTCATCCCGCATCTTTTCCATAGCTCTGCACATAGCTGCCACTCCCTTCGTGTCTTCTTTGAAATAACGAACCCTCTGTGCCAAAATGGAATAATTCATATCCTTCGAGTTGGTACAGAAAAAGTCGTGCATCAGTTTTCCTAATGCGGTTTCGTCCTTGATTTGTGAGTTCACATAAACGATGTGCGCCTGATCGTTGAAAGCCGTTCCAGTTTCCCGAACTGTACGGTCAACATGATAAATTGGAAGGCCGGCCTTTAATACGTCATTTTCCGTGATAAAGATAACGTATGTTTCGTTCAGCGCATCGTAATCATCGCCCGCATCAGTCAGGTTTGCATCCAACAGGCTACTGTTGTACCGTGCGCGCTTTTCACTCGCACCACGGTCACTGCGTTGCACCTCAATATTATATGCACGGTTTTCCCGATCCACCGCCAAAATATCCAATCGGACTGAACGGCCTTGCAGATTTTTGATGCTGTACTGGCCGTGAACCTCTTTGACGGTCAAGTCATCACGTTTCAAGATAATTTGCAAAAGGAACTCAGCACAAGCACGTTCTTCAAACACCGCAGCCATGAAATCATCATCAATCAAACGTAGCCCACGCAACCGCTGCAAATCTTCTTCATGTTTCCGTTCAAAATCCAGTTCCTGTTGTGATTTTCTTTCCGACATTGGCTCACCAGCTTTCTGCTTACTTATCCAAAATAATAGTACCATACTTCCGTGATTTTTACAAGAGAACGATTCAAATGTCATCAGGGGGTGATGCCTATTCCGTGTCCGCATTTCAAAATTACCATCGTCAAGCGCAGCCAAGGGCAGTCCGCTGTTGCCGGGGCTGCTTACCAGAGCGGCGAACGGCTGTTCAGCGAGTACGACCAGAAAACAAAATTCTACAACAAGAAGAAAGAACTTGTCCACGCCGAGATCATGCTGCCATCCCATGCGCCGCCCGGATATGCAGACCGGGCAACGCTCTGGAACGCCGTAGAAGCCGTGGAGAACCAGTGGAACTCCCAGCTTGCCCGGCGCATCGTGCTGGCGTTCCCGGTGGAGGTGCCGAAAGAGCAGTATTTGTCCATGATAAAAGAGTTTTGTCAGGAGCAGTTTGTTTCCAAGGGCATGATTGCCGATTTTGCCATCCACGACAAGGGAGATGGAAACCCACACGCCCACATTCTGCTGACGCTCCGGGCAATGGACGAACACGGCAAGTGGCTCCCGAAAGCCCGAAAGGTCTACGACCTTGACGAGAATGGCGAGCGCATCCAGCTCCCTTCTGGGAACTGGAAGTGCCACAAGGAAAACACCGTGGACTGGAACGACCAGAAGTACGCCGAGGTTTGGCGGCATAGCTGGGAAACCATCACCAACCGCTATCTGGAAGCTGCTGGCAGACCAGAACGTGTTGACCTGCGCTCCTTTGAGCGGCAGGGCATCCAGCAGATACCGACCGTGCATCTCGGTCCCGCCGCACACCAGATGGAAAAGCGCGGGGTGGAAACCTTTCTCGGCAATCTGAACCGGGACATTCGAGCCGCCAACAGCCTGATGCAGTCCATCCGCAGCGCCATCCGTGGTCTGCAACGCTGGATCGCAGACCTGACTGAAAAGAAGCAGATTCTTCTGGACGCACTGGAAAAGGCGAAGGAGCCCACGTTGTCCGATCTGCTGGTGGACTACTTCAACCTCCGCAACGAGCAGCGCAACGATTGGTAATAATCCGGGAATTTCTTATGTGAGAATGTATAGTTCCAAC
>OIHZ01000309.1_pt1 | contig 14303 bp, 9 predicted proteins | sample 1583041 | NCBI WGS metagenome assembly OIHZ01 (sample SAMN02675044, study PRJEB24791) | human gut metagenome, SKBSTL002 | isolation source: stool | host: Homo sapiens | place: USA
CCTATTTTACGTTTCAAATAAATCATATCTTTTAGTAAAACCCCATTGTCAATGATAGGATGATCGTAGTTCTCCGTGAAAAAACCTTTTATACAATGAGAATATTCAAAGCCGCAACTTTTATAAAATGCAAGAACACCGGGAACGTCTCCTGTTCCCACTATCATCTGAGTATATTCTTTTGAATAATGGTTTATCAGGTAGTTTATTAGTTTTCTACCATATCCTTGTCGCTGGGCAATAGGGGTAACCGCTATATTCTTCAATTCACAAATTTCCGGACCTTCTTTTGTTACAACGCCCACGGCTTTTATCCCATTATCTTCCAATACAAACAAGTCACCACGCTCCAGATACCGGTCTATCATTGTTTCCTGTTCATCCCCAAGCAATAATAAGTCCAGATATTGCTTTTTATTTCTAGATATTTTAATGATGTGATAATCCATAATATTATATTTATAACATTCTTGTCTTTATAGATAGTGCAAAACAGCACTATTTTAACGATTCCCGGCATATCGGTAAACAGCAGCCGAAATATCAGAGATTATTTTAGCATTCGTTTCCATATTTTCTTTTGAGTCTTTGACAAATACAGCTACTACGTATCGGCTTCCATCAGGTAGAATTACAAAGCCAATGTCATTGATGCCAATGTATTCTCCCCGGTCATTCTTATCGGAAGTTCCTGTCTTATGTCCTATCTTGACTTCACTTTCGGGAAGGGGAGCAGGCAGTCTGTCTTTGCCTGTCCCACACTCTATCATAATATGCTTTAGAAAATCTGTATATTCATTTCTCATGAAATCTTGAGTCATAAAAAGTTCCAATAGATTGGCTGCTTCCATTGGTGTTGTCCAGTTTTTGTAACAATCATCCATGTCTTGATGCATCTCATCTTCGGTAGCAGTTATGGAAACATCGTTTATTCCCAATGAATGAATGTATTCATCCACCACGTTTACACCACCTATATAATCGAATAAGATATCACAGGCTACATTGTCACTTGACTGCATTGTATAAACTAAAAGTTCACTAATCGGAAGTTCTAAATTGCCTTGGGGATATTTATCACGCAAAGGGCTGTATGTATCCGGTTTGAAATATTTTTTATCAAGATATAGGGAAGTGGAAAGTGGAATATGCCGTTTTTGCAGGTAATCACATACAGCCAATGCCTGATGAAACTTATAAACGCTCATCATGGGATATTTTTCGGCATTATTTATGGCCAGCGTATCTTCTCCATCCAGTATCAAAGCCACTCCTATAGTTGCTTTCTTATCTTTAATAATATGTCGAATTTCTGTTTTTAATGTTTTCAATGAATCTTGGGATTTATTCTGAACACATCCGCCAGACAACACACACCATATACATATAATAATATATGGACATCCGTTTTTTACTAAAGACTGCAAGATTAACCTTGGGCTCCGTTTTTTTGTTATACGCATTTTCCTGATTTTAATTGTACGAAGATACCGGATTATCAGTCATTCTCCAAATTTTTCCTTATTTAAAGATTAGCCTTTTATCTTCTTCCGCAAATAACACAGCAGTATTTACCAGCGCTAGATGAGAATAAGCTTGTGGGAAATTACCCAATTGCTCTTTTGTTTCGAAATCAATATCTTCACTGAACAGGCCCAAATGGTTTGAATATTGCAAAATTTCATCGAACAGACAGCGTGCTTCGTCTTTTTCCCCGATGACATAAAGTGCACGGATCAGCCAAAATGTACAGATGGTAAAGGCCGAAGAAGGACAGCCAAAATCATCATGAGTATTATAGCGGTACATCAACCCTTTGTGTAACAAGGATTTCTTGACGGCTTTCACTGTTTTATGATAACGAATATCATCAGCATCTATAAATCCATAAGGTTCCATTAACAGTAAAGAAGAGTCCAAATCCAGATTGCCGTATGCTTGTGAAAAACTTTGTATTTCTTCCTTCCATCCGTTTCTCATAACATCCGCTTTAATTGCATCAGCTTCTTCTTCCCAACGTCGGCTATTCTCATATTTATTCAGAATACGGGCTATGCGGGCTCCTCTGTCCAAAGCAACCCAACACATCACTTTGGACGAAACGAAATGCTGTCCTTCACCCCGTATCTCCCAAATTCCTTTATCAGGCTTTCTCCAATCTTCCATCACAGTCGTCATAATACTTTTCACCATTTCCCACATATCTTCTATTTCATCCAATGTACCTGGCATCAACCGGTAATATTGGTAAATCAAGTCCATCAGATAGCCGAATGAATCATTCTGCCTTTGATGATAAGCATCATTGCCGATACGCACCGGTTGGGAATTTTTATATCCTGAAAGATGGTCGAGTATAACTTCAGTCAATTTCCTTTCCCCACGAATGCCATACATTATTTGATAAGTGTCATGCTCGGCAACAAAAGTAGATTGTATGAATTTCATGAATTTGCGGGCTGCATCGGCATGACCTATCTTGAAAAGAGTCTCTATGGACATGGAGGCATCCCGCAACCAACAAAAACGATAATCCCAATTGCGTACTTCTCCCACAGCTTCGGGCAGGCTGGTAGTAAGAGAGGCTAACACCGCGCCATTATAAAAGGACATCATCTTCAGGGTGAGTAAGCTACGCTCTATTATATCGTTGTAAATAGTGAACTTTCTTGTACGATCCGTCCAGTTCAACCAATAAACCAACGTGCGGCAATACTCCAGTTTCTCACGCTCTATATCAACAGGAATCACCTTTTCATTGTATGACAGAAGAAAAAATTCATCTTGCTCTAATATAAATTCCTGATGGTCTACAATACCTTGCAACGGCAAAGAGGAATACAGATATTGTCTGTCCTTGTTGTTAGAAGAAGAATAGGTTTCAATATACCGGGAAGTTACATTAAAAAATGCTTTTCCACGAGCATAGTCGGGAGCCGGATGGTAATTGACTTTAATGCGGGGACGACCTTTAATCCAGTGAATATAACGATAGACCTCAGCCGGACGATAATATTCCTTATTATCATATAACTCATAACAAGGCATAAAGTCGACTACCGCAAATTCGTCTTGCTCTGACACAAAAGTAGTGGAAAGAATATTGGTATGGGGAACATACGATTGGATGGTGTGATAGTCTTCTGAAACTTCAAAACCAAAAGTCCCGCCTTTTTCACGATCCAGAAGAGCTGCAAAAATAGAAGGTGAATCAAAATTTGGAAAACATAGCCATTCAATACTTCCTTTTTCGGAAATCAGTGCGGCTGTGCAGCAATTACCGATTACACCGTAATTCAAATTGTCCATGGTTATTTTTTTGTAATGTTAGTGGTTTATTATCCGTTTTAAAAAATCTATAGCCGATGATAGCTGCCCTTTCAAACCACTTTTCAAGGCTGCTTTCACCACGCTTTTATCTGTCATCCGTTGTAAAAACGGCAAGGTATCTGTCTGTACGGGCAGATTGTAACGTGCACTCTCGGATGCTGTACCAATCTTTACAGTCACAGCAGTAACAGGCAGGGCTTTAAACATATCATCATCCGTGGTATCATCTCCCATTGCCAGGATAAAATCATATCGGGTGGCAAGCAAAAGCCTGTTTACTTCTGAACCTTTGGTAAATTCGGGAGATTTTATTTCTATCACCTTATTACCTTGCATGATTTGCAAATTCTGTTTCAAGCAAATAGATATCAAGGAATTGACCAACTGTTGCGCACGTAATCTGCCCAACCATGCATCGGCCTCACGATAATGCCAGGCAAGTGCCGTTTCTTTGACTTCAAGATGGGAGCGAGGAGTCTTGCTGACAAATAATTTTAATATAGAAAGTAATCCGGGGCTCCATTCCTGCGCGTGTACATTCTTGTGCCATACACCATTCTCTTTATAAAAGGCCCCATGTTCGGCTGCAAAGGAAAGAGGCAGTGCACCCAACCATTTCTCTAAAGTAAAATGGTCACGTCCGCTGTTTATTACCACATGATTCAAGGGGTCGGCAGCCAGTTTCTGCAATGTATCCAGCAATTGCGGAGTAGGAGAGGCATCTTCCGGCCTTTTCTGAAAAGGGACCAGCGTCCCGTCATAATCCAATAAAATCAAACGCTTTTTAGCATGTAAGTATTGATGCTGAATTTCCTGCATATTCTGTGATCCTATCTTCTTAAGAAGCATGGTTTTGTTTTTGTGTGCCACTTCCTGCCATTCATTTACAAAATCGGCAGCCCATTTATTGACAGTCTGTACGGATACAATAGACTGCATACGGTGCATCCGTTCTTTCTGTTCTTCAAACGGCATTTCCAATGCCCGGCAAATGGCATTTTCTATCTGCTCCGTATCATTGGGATTAACCAGCAAGGCGTCGGTCAGTTCCACAGCGGCACCGGCCATTTCACTTAAGACCAATACACCGGGATTGTCTTGCTTGACAGCAACATACTCTTTGGCAACCAGGTTCATTCCGTCACGCAAAGGAGTGACTAATGCAATATCAGCTATAAAATACATGGCAGCCAATTCTTCGAATGAGAAACCATGATAAAAATAGCAGACCGGAGTCCAGTTCATTGTAGAATATCGTCCGTTGATAGAACCTATTTCCTCGTCAATCCGGGTTTTCAATTCGGCATAACTGCCTACATGATCACGTGAAGGAACTATGACCATAGCCAGTGTTACCTTGCCATGATATTCGGGATGGTGTTCCAAAAAAGAGGCAAATCCATAAAGACGGTGCAAAATACCTTTACTATAATCCAAACGGTCTACCGATAGGATAAGTTTATGTTTGCCAAACAAGAGACGGGTTCGTTCTATAGCTTTCCAAACATTTTTTTGTTGTGACACATTGTGGTAAAGGTCATAATTTATCCCCATCGGAAGTGCATCAACGCGCACAATGCGACTGCCTATCCGGGTTTCATCCAAACTGAAATCCATATGGAGTACCCGTTCGGCCGCGCTGATGAAATGACGCATATAGTCATGTGTATGAAATGCGATAAAATCGGCTCCTAACAATCCTTTCAGTATTTCGGCACGTTCAGGCAGAATTCGGAATAACTCATAAGATGGAAACGGAATGTGATGGAAATAGCCGATATGCAACCGGGGAAGCTCTTGGCGGAGCATTTCCGGAAGTAACATCAACTGATAATCTTGTACCCAGACCCAATCATCCGGTTCCACAAGGCGGATGATTTCCCGACAAAACAAAGCGTTAACCTCTTGGTAAGATTGCCAGAAACTCTTTCTATATAATGTATAGGCAAAGAAATAGTGGCATAAAGGCCACAGGGTACTGTTACTGTATCCCTCATAATAGTTCTTATATTGCTCATGGGATAAAAATATGGGATGGAGATTCATTTCCTCCAACCGGTGACAGATATCCTGTTTTTCTTCCTCTTTGTCTGTACAGATTCCGGGCCACCCCACCCAATGTTTCTCGTAATTGCCTTGTAGGGAATTTAGGCCTGTTGTCAGACCTCCTTCACTACGTGAGAAAACAAAGGTATCTTGTTCTGCGACAGCCTTCACGGGCAGTCTGTTTGATATGATATACAATTTCATTTTTATATAATTCTTTTTTTCAGTTAGATGACAAAAGTCATACCACCAACTTAAATATCTTATTATCAATATGGTATATACTTGTTGATTAGTTTATACTTTTTCAATATGAAAGCCTTTTTTCTAAAATGGGAAATGAAATAGCCGAAAGATAAAAGTGCAATTTTTGCAATGGCATCGATTTTGATTTATACAGAGTATAACGCTATCAACTTATAGAAAAGGTAGCGAGCAAACAATAAGAAACAACTGATTAACAAATTAATAAAGATGAAACTAGTAAGAATATAGCTTTCCAATATGGAAATTTGCCTGTTAAAATGAAAAAGAAACTCCAAAAGAATAAAATGCAATACAAAAATGAAAGTATATAATTTAGAAAATATTAAATCTGCCACCGAACTGAAACATCGGACTGAAGTAATTAGCATGAACGAACGTTCTATTATAGTGCTCGACACTTTTACCGGCATTGCCCAAAAGCTGCAAGCTGTTTCTATTTCTTTATTCCATCTCGATATCGAAAAGGTTATGAATCAATTGCAGGATTTCGAGAATGATTGTGGAAATTGGCTGGACAATCTTCTTTCCTCCGAAATGCAGAAAGCAGAAGCTGCCAAAGAAATAAAAGTACACATCGATCAAATTTCCCGTTTATGTAATGAAAATCCGAACATCATTGACGATCATGAGATTATGGCTCACGGAGCAATGATATCCTCTCTTATTCTGTCACATTATTTAGAAGAATGTACGAAAAAGAACTTCATCTTGAACTCATGTCATTTCATGCGGCTAGGGCTTGATCGGAAACCGGATATAAAGTATGTGAAAAAAAATGTAGAAGAACTGATGAAAGACTGTCCCGATGTCCCCATTCTTATTACCCAAAGCCGTTTGTGTAAAAATGCATATGATGAAGTGGATTTATTCCCACAAATAGGAAATGAGTATTATGCCACTGTTATCGGGGCTGTATTCCATGCGGATGAAATTATGACATCCTTACGTTCTGATGAAATTTGTTTCCGAGGTATGGAACATACTCGGACTCTTACATACGGTGAAGCCGAGAATTTTATTGATAGCGGCATTGCATTGCTTCATCCGGAATGTATTCCGCTGGCGCGCACTGCCGGTATGGCCATTGTATTGATAAAAACACCGGAAGATACATTACGGATATCATCAGAAAAAACAGGAACAAAAGTAAAAGCTGCTGTTTCACGCAGAGGTGTGGTCTTTGTCAAACTTCGTTCGTTGGGGATTCTTACTTCTTATCTATTTATTGGCAAAGTATTTGATGTGTTCGAGAAATATAAGGTTCCTGTCTATTTAGCGACTTCTTCTAATGTGAGTGTTTCATTGGCTGTGAAATGTAGCAACGACACATTACGCCTGATATATCGTGAATTACATAAGTATGCGGAAATAGGAATGGAAACAGAAATGTCTGTGGTCAGCGTTATTGGCGATCTAAATTGGGTAAAGCATACAGGGTTGGAAGCCAGAATTATAGAAACGCTGAAAGAGATGCCGGTATGTATGATTTCATATGGCAGCAGTACTCACAATCTTTCAGTGCTGGTACGGGAACAAGATAGAGAAAAGGCATTAATGACACTGTGCAAAGCCTTTCTGGATATTCCATCAGAAAAATTTGATGTAATAAAACAAACTCAATTACAAGACTCTTTTGTCATGTGACCTTCCTGAATAAACAGAAGCAACAAATTTGCCCGACAGGTATTTGTTGCTTTTGTTTTTGATTAAATAAAATATTATTTTATCCTTATAGCGATTTATACTTTATTGCCAATTCTATCACCTACATTGTTATCCACACAAAAAACTGACTTATGAATTTAATAGAATTCTTTCCCTTATAAACAAAACAGACATATAGTTGATTACCAGTCCTGAATAACCTTTTAAAATAGTTGCTGTTATCCATTCTTAACTTTAACACAGAACAGGAGATAATAAAATGGATTTAAAGCAAACAAAGAACATCTCTGTTAAAATACTTTTTGTATATTTGCAACAATACGTTTTATCGTTAAAATAGTTGTAACAGAAATAATACACATAAAAGAAAAACAGAGTAAATAGAAAATGAAGCGAGTTATTAACCTGGACAATTGGAATAGAAAAGAGCATTTTAAATTCTTCTCGGCTCTCGATGACCTTTTTTGGGGAATTACCACGACTGTTAATTTCACAAGCATATATCAACAAAGTAAAAATATGGAAGTTTCTTTTTTTCTTTATTCTGTGCACTTCCTATTGAAATGTATCAATGCGACTACTGCATTCAAATTACGTATAGAAAACGGAGAAGTAGTAGAATATGATAAAATCAATATTTCGCCCACTATCGGAAGAGAGGACGGAACTTTTGGCTTTGGATTTTTTGAGTATGACACAGATCTTTCCTTATTTATTGAAAATGCAGAAAAGGAAATACATAGAGTAAAAAACAGTACCGGACTTTCTTTTTCCAAGGACACTGCAAGAGCGGATGTCATCCGTTATTCGGCTCTGCCCTGGTTTGCCTTTTCCGAGATGAAACATGCCGGTTCAATTCAAACAGGAGATTCTATACCCAAAATTTCCACAGGTAAGCTGATACAAGAAAAAAAGAAACTTTTGCTTCCTATATCCATCAGTGTCCACCATGGCTTGGTGGATGGACGAAATGTTGCCGAATTTATACAGAACGTAAAAGACGGACAAAACAATACATTATGATATGATTTGCTCCCTCTTCCTATTCTAATAATAAAACATGAAAAATAAAATAGAATTTATCGCTTTTGATGCCGATGACACTCTTTGGGAAAATGAACTTTATTTTCAAGAGTTGGAACACAAATTTTGTCATCTTCTGAGGAAATATTCACCGGCTCCTTCCGTATCAGAAGAATTGTTCAAGACAGAAATAAAGAATCTGCATATCTATGGTTATGGACTGAAAGGAATGCTGCTTTGCATGATTGAAACCATTTGCAAAGTTACTAATGGAGAAGGAGACCTCAATCTCGTAAAAGAAATCCTCCGATCAGGTCAGGAACTTCTGCAAAGACCAATCACATTATTGGACGGTGTGCAAGAAGTCATATCAGCCTTGCACGAAAATTATAAATTAGTATTGGCCACCAAAGGTGATTTGTTCGATCAAAAAAGAAAGATTTCTGCGTCCGGACTACAAGAATACTTTTGCCACATAGAAATAATGAGCGACAAGAAAAATGCGGATTATAAAAGATTGCTTGATCATTTAGGATGTAAGGCAGAAAATTTACTGATGATAGGTAACTCGATAAAGTCGGATATTATTCCCATATTGGAACTCGGAGGTTATGCAACCTATGTACCTCATCATGTCACTTGGGCACACGAACAATATGAAGGAGAAGTAACGCACTCCCACTTTATTAAGTTGAATAACATTAAAGAGATACAAAACTATCTTTAGTTTTTGCCATACTCCATTCTCCACGTGGTAACTCTTTGAACAAAAATACCACGTCCGGCAAGAATCAAAAAAGGATAAGTCACTCTATACAACAAAAAAGGGTTGTCAAAACGTGGATAATGCTGTCGTTTCGTTCGTAGGGGCGAGGTTCGCTCGCCCGAAAACAGTTTGCTTTGTGTCTTCGGGCAGACAAACCCTGCCCCTACAGTTAACGATTGGATAGTCCGGTTTCGTTTTGACACTTCCTTTTATACACATTTAAAACCCAATACTTAATCCGGCTATCAGATAAGTTTTGTCAAATGAGGGCGAAACAATAGCCTGTACAAACAAAGGCAAAGAAAAATGATCTGTAATATTAATGTTCTTGGAAGCTTTTAAAGCAATATCTGTAAAAGCAGCACCATCAGCATCATACATTCCTTTCCAGGGAGTGAAACCAACGGAAGGAGTGAGCGTAATTTCTGCCGGGCAAGCAATATTATAAGAAGCATTGATATAAGTGGAATAAGCACGATCACCGTCTTTGTTATCGTCTCCTCCCGCAAACATGGTAGACCAGCTCAAGGTCAGAGGAAAGTTCTCGCCGAAATTATAAGCTAATGTTCCTTCAAAATGATGATCATGTTTATAATCCCCGTAGGGCATGGTGATGCCATTCCACCAATAGTCGGTCACTGTAATACCTAAACCGCCAATGGTATAACTCAAATTGATGTCAAACTCTTGTGCACCGTCTGTCTTGGTCAGGCTCTGACTCCCCCAAGCAGACAAAGAAAGATTGCCGTAAGATAATCCTAATGTAGGCTGTACAGAGAATCCTGAATTCTGGTAAGCGCCACGCCAAATGTAATCACTTACAAAATCCGCCTTAGCCGTTACGTTAAATTCTTGTGCTTTTATCACTCCAGGCAACAGTAGAGCCAGCACCAAGACCACTTTTTTCAAATTCTTTTTCATCTTAAAAAATTAAACTAATCAATATTCGTGTTTTACATATTTATACTATTTCCTTCTTATTGTCTGAAAGGAAATATCCATTTTGAGTTTTTCTGAATCAAGATGCATCATTCAATAGGGTGATGCACGTCAAAGATCAAGAAACCATGTTATCAAAGCAAAGAACAATACAATGATAGCCACAGCTTCTAGAGCCGACAGGCTCTCGGTATCCAGGAAACTTCTCTTTTTCATGACGCACATCTTCCTAATTTAATGACTATATATTTTTTATTATTTTGCCTTTTCTAAAGCAGCATTCAGTTTTAATACATTCACCTTCTCTGTACCGAATATGCCCATAAACGGTTTTTCCACAGCTTTATCTACAATAGCTTTTACAGTTTCCTCACTCATTCCGCGAGCTTTAGCCACACGTTGTACCTGCACGTATGCGCAGGCCGGAGTGATGTCAGGATCCAGCCCGGAACCGCTGGCTGTGACCATTTCGGCAGGTACTTCCTTACGGCTCAAGTAAGGATGATGCTTTAAAAATGTATCAATCCGCGCTTCTACTTCAGCCAAGTATTCTGCATTGGTAGGGCCTTTATTGCTACCGGCCGAACTGGTTGCATCATAACCATCTCCGGCACACGAAGGACGTCCCCAGAAATAGATATCTTCCGTAAATGATTGTCCCACATTGGCGGCACCTACCACTTTTCCGTTAAGTTCCACCACCTCGGCATTGCCGGAATTAGGTCCGGCAAATTGAGCGAAAATCCATAAGACTAGTATATAGCATACTGAGAAAAACACACAAAAGACTAAGGTAAGTCTGAATGACTTTATAAAATTTTTCATTGTCGTTTACTTGTTAAAAGAATAATCCTACTACTAAATCTATTAATTTAATACCCACAAAAGGAGCAATAACACCACCTATGCCATATATCAAAAGATTACGACGAAGCAAGGCGGAAGCTCCTATCGGTTTGTACTGAACTCCTTTCAATGCCAGCGGAATCAGAATAGGAATAATGATGGCATTGAATATAACCGCAGACAAGATAGCACTCTCAGGGCTATGCAGCCCCATAATATTCAATGCAGCCAGTTCCGGAATGGAAAGCATGAACAATGCAGGAACAATGGCAAAATATTTGGCCACATCATTGGCTATGGAGAAAGTGGTCAGTGTACCACGTGTCATCAGCAATTGTTTACCTATCTCGACAATCTCTATCAGCTTGGTAGGATCATTATCCAAATCCACCATATTCCCTGCTTCCTTGGCAGCCTGTGTACCGCTATTCATGGCAACCCCCACATTAGCTTGGGCAAGGGCAGGAGCATCATTTGTTCCGTCACCCATCATGGCAACCAGTTTGCCGGCAGCCTGCTCTTTCTTGATATACTCCATCTTATCTTCTGGTTTAGCTTCGGCTATGAAGTCATCTACTCCGGCTTTCTCTGCAATATATTTGGCGGTCAATGGGTTATCTCCCGTCACCATGACTGTTTTTACCCCCATCTTGCGTAAACGTTCAAAACGTTCCTGAATACCCGGTTTTATGATATCCTGCAATTCTATTACTCCGGCAATTTTCTTATTGACACTTACCACCAATGGAGTACCTCCATTACTTGTAATGGTTTGAATGATATCTTCCGTTTCTTTTGGGAAAGGGTTTCCGGCAGACAAAGCTATCTTGCGGATCGCATCAAATGCACCTTTACGGATTTCTGTTCCATCCTTCAAGTTAATACCCGAGCATTTGGTTTCGGCGGTAAATTTTATCATATGAGCACCATCGGTATTCAAATTACGCATCCGTAAACCCGATTCACGTCCCAGTTCAATAATAGATTTGCCTTCCGGAGTATCATCAGATACAGATGAGAGCAGGCAGGCTTCGATGAAAGCATGTTCATCCACTCCCTGAGCCGGATAAAAACGGGTAGCTTTACGGTTTCCTATAGTTATTGTTCCTGTTTTATCAAGAAGCAACGTATCTATATCTCCGGCTGTTTCCACTGCTTTACCCGATTTGGTTATGACATTGGCACGCAAAGCACGATCCATCCCGGCGATACCGATAGCCGAAAGCAATCCTCCGATAGTGGTAGGAATGAGGCAGACAAACAAGGACAGAAAAGAAGCAATGGTAATGACAGTTCCCGTATAATCGGCAAACGGTTTAAGGGTGATACACACAATGACAAAGACCAATGTAAATGCTGCCAACAGGATAGTCAATGCAATTTCATTCGGTGTTTTCTGGCGGGATGCGCCTTCCACCAATGCAATCATCTTATCCAGGAAACTTTCACCCGGCTGGGTGCTTACCATTACTTTTATCTGATCGGACAATACTTTTGTACCTCCTGTTACTGAACTCTTGTCACCGCCTGCTTCACGGATTACAGGAGCGGATTCGCCTGTGATGGCACTTTCGTCAATAGACGCCAGTCCTTCGATGATCTCGCCATCGGCAGGAATTACATCTCCTGCCTCGCATACAAAAATATCACCTTTCTTTAACCGGGAACTACTGACAGTTTTCAAAGTCCCGTTCACAATCAATTTGGCAGGGGTTTCCTCACGAGTCTTCCTCAGGCTATCGGCTTGTGCTTTTCCGCGCGCTTCGGCAATAGCTTCAGCAAAATTAGCAAATAACAAGGTGATGAACAGGATTACGAAAACCCATAAATTATAAATAAATGAGCCTTGTGAATCATTAACGATAGAGTAGAGCATCACCAAGAACATAATAGCTGTACAAACCTCTACCGTGAACATAATCGGATTCTTAATCATCACTCGCGGATTCAACTTCACGAATGATTGTTTTATGCTGTCAATGACTTGCTCCTTCTGAAATAAAGAAGCTGATTTATTATCTTTCATATCTTCTATTAATATCGTTGTCTGTTATCAGAATTATAAACTCAAGTGCTCGGCAATAGTGCTTAATGCATGTACCGGGAAGAATGATAGTGCGGCAACAATAAAAATAACCGCAAATGTCATCACACCGAATGTCACTGTATCGGTTTGCAATGTGCCGGCGCTTTCGGGAATAAATTTTTTCTTAGCCAGAATACCTGCTATGGCCACTTGACCTACAATCGGGACAAAACGTCCTAATATCAGCACAATACCACAAGAGTAGTTCCAAAACCATGTGTTATCACCCAGTCCTTCAAAACCGGAACCATTATTGGCGGCACACGAGGTGTATTCATAAAGCATTTCGCTCAGACCATGATATCCGGGATTGTTCAGCCAGCCACCTTCACTTTCCACAAATGCAGGCGCATGAACAAACAGATAAGCAGCCAATGCCGTACCAACTAAAATGATAAACGGATGAAGTAGTGCCACAATGGAAGCAATCTTCATTTCACGTGCTTCTACTTTATGACCAAGGAACTCCGGTGTACGGCCTACCATCAACCCACTGATGAACACGGCGATAATAATAAATGTAAAGTAGTTCATCCATCCCACACCTACACCGCCAAACCATGTGTTGATCTGCATGTTCAGCATTTCCATCATACCCGAAAGCGGCATTGTTGAATCGTGCATACCATTGACAGAACCATTGGAAGTAACCGTAGTAGTAATACTCCACAAAGCAGTGGCGGCCGAGCCCAAACGTATTTCTTTACCTTCCATCGCGCCATTATCCTGCGCTATCCCCATTTCATCAATACGTGGATTACCACCCATCTCCTGACTCACATTGATACAAACTCCTACCAGATAGGCAAACAGCATGACACCATATATACTATAACCCAATTTTTTACGTTTCAGATAGAAACCGAATGCAAATGCCATCGCCATAGGTATGATAAGGATAGACCAACATTCCACCATATTGGCAAAATAGGTAGGGTTCTCCAATGGATGAGAAGAGTTTACACCAAAATAACCACCACCATTAGTACCCAATTGTTTGATAGGGACAATAGCCGCCGTAGGGCCTTGTGATACATATTGTGTAGCTCCTTCCATGGTGGTCACTTTCATTTTTCCGTCAAAGCCCATCGGAGTTCCTTGCACAATCAGGATAAAGCCTACGACCAATGAAAGAGGCAACAGGACACGGGTACAACTTAATACCAAATAGTTCCAGAAATTGCCAATAGTCTGAGTAGTCTTTGCAGCCAGCGCTTTCATTATACCTGCCATGGCAGCCATACCGGTAGCGGCAGTAATAAACTGAAAGAGCATGATGACGAATAGCTGAGTAAAATAAGTCAGCCCACTTTCACCGCTATAATGTTGCAAGTT
>OIHZ01000318.1_pt1 | contig 14033 bp, 14 predicted proteins | sample 1583041 | NCBI WGS metagenome assembly OIHZ01 (sample SAMN02675044, study PRJEB24791) | human gut metagenome, SKBSTL002 | isolation source: stool | host: Homo sapiens | place: USA
ATCGACCTCGTCGATGAGGCTTGCGCTATGGTCAAGACCGAGCTGGATTCGATGCCTGCCGAGTTGGACGAGATGAACCACCGCATCACCCAGCTGCAAATCGAGGAGGCCTCTTTAAAGAAAGAGACCGACGAGCTGTCCAAGCAGCGTTTGGCCACGCTGGAAAAGGAGATGGCCGAGCTGCGCGACAGCTTCAACAGCAAGAAGGCGCAGTGGGAAAACGAGAAGAACGCCGTGAACAAGGTGCAGAGCCTGCGCGCCGAGGTGGAATCCACCAAGGCCGAGATCGAAAAGGCGACCCGCACCGGCGACTACGCCAAGGCCGGTGAGCTGCAATACGGCAAGCTGCCCACCCTGCAAAAGCAGTTGGAGGAAGAAGAAAAGCTGGCCGAGGCCAAGAAAGAATCCAGCCTGCTTCGTGACCGCGTAACGGAAGAAGAAATTGCGAACATCGTCGCCCGCTGGACCGGCATCCCGGTCTCCAAGCTCGTCGAAGGCGAACGCGAGAAGTTGCTCCGCCTGCCGGACACGCTGCATCAGCGGGTCATCGGCCAGGACGAGGCCGTGCAGAAGGTCTCGGACGCTATCCTGCGCTCCCGCGCCGGCATCGCGAACCCGAACCGCCCCATCGGCAGCTTCCTGTTCCTCGGCCCCACCGGCGTGGGCAAGACCGAGCTGGCTAAGGCACTGGCACAGGCCCTGTTTGACGACGAGCGCAACATGGTGCGTATCGATATGACCGAATATATGGAGAAGTTCAGCGTCAGCCGCCTGATCGGCGCGCCTCCGGGATATGTCGGTTATGAAGAGGGCGGCCAGCTGACCGAGGCTGTGCGCCGCAAGCCTTACAGTGTGGTGCTGTTCGATGAGGTGGAAAAAGCCCACCCCGATGTGTTCAACATCCTGCTGCAGGTGCTGGACGATGGCCGCATCACCGACAGTCAGGGCCGCACCGTGGACTTCAAGAACACGGTCATCATCCTGACCTCGAATCTGGGCAGCGACATCATCCTGAACGATCTGGAGCAGCGCCGTGCGCAGGGCTCCAACGAGCTGAGCGAGGACGCAAAGCACCAGATCGACCTGCTGCTCAAGAGCAAGTTCCGTCCCGAATTTTTGAACCGTCTGGACGAGATCGTCTACTACAAGAGCCTGACCAAGGACGAGATGCGCAAGATCGTGGATCTGCAGCTGCAGGATCTGCGCAGCCGCATGGAGGAGGGCAAGCACCTCAAGCTGGAGGTCACCACCGCCGCCAAGGACTTCATCATTGATTCTGCCTACGACAGCGTTTATGGTGCACGTCCCATCAAGCGCTTCATCCAGAGCCGCGTGGAGACCCTGATCGCCAAGGCCATCATCAAGGGCAGTTATGCCGAGGGCAACACCCTGACGGTGGATTATGACGGCAGCGCATTGGTTCTGCGCTAAACTTTACCGGTTTTGTACATGGAGTACAGGCCAAACGCTTGCACCTGTGTGCAGAATATGTTATTATAGAAAATAACATTGATGTGCTTTTCATCGCGGAAATGGCAACGATGGAAAGCACATTTTTGTATACGGAAAAGCCCGCGTGGCACGGTTGAAGCACAACGGGAACACGGCGGGCAAATAAAACTAAATTTAAAACAGAAAGTTGAGTGTGATTTCCCTTTTTATGGACGATGGCAGTATGACGCTCTGGGTAGCGCTGGTAGTATTGGTGGCACTCTCTGCCTTTTTCTCCGCCTCCGAGACCGCATTTTCTTCCCTGAATCAGATCCGCCTGAAAAGCCGCGCCGAGGACGGCGATAACTCTGCCGCCCGGGTGCTGGCAATGGCTGAAAAATACGATAAGCTGCTTTCCACCATCCTTATCGGCAATAATATCGTAAACATTGCCGCAGCTTCCATCGGCACCATCATTTTCACCAAGATGCTGGGCGCAGAGCGTGGCGCTACGGTGTCCACCATGGTGCTGACCGTAGTGGTGCTGATCTTTGGCGAGGTGACCCCCAAGAGCCTTGCCAAGGAGATGCCGGAAACGGTAGCCACCGCAGTTGCACCGGCGCTCAGCCTGCTGATGCTGGTATTTACCCCGCTGACATGGCTGTTCAGCCAGTGGAAGCGCTTTCTGGGACACTTTGTCCACAGCACCGAGGAGGACACCATCACCGAGGGCGAGCTGATGACCATGGTCAGCGAAGCCGAGAATGACGGCGAGCTGACCGACCGGGAAAGCGAGCTGATCCGCAGCGCCATCGAGTTTGATGACGTGGAGGTGGAAGAGATCCTGACCCCCCGTGTGGATGTGATCGCGGTGGAGGACGATCTGCCGCTGGAAGAGGTGGCGCAGACCTTTGCGGAGTCCGGCTACTCCCGTCTGCCGGTGTACCACGACACCATTGATAACATCATTGGTGTGGTACATGAAAAGGACTTCTACATGGCACGCCTGAAAAAGGAGGTCAAGCTGGAGGATCTGGTCAAGCCTACCCTCTACACCACCGGTTCCACCCAGATCTCCCAGCTGCTGCGCACCCTGCGCGAGCAGCACCACCACATGGCTGTGGTGGTGGACGAGTACGGCGGCACCGAGGGCATCATCACCCTGGAAGACATCCTCGAGGAACTGGTGGGCGAGATCTGGGATGAGCACGACGAGGTGACCGAGGACTTCCGCAAGCAGTCGGACGGCAGCTGGATCGTGCTGGGCAGCGCCGGTGTGGATGACCTGTACGAGCGGCTGGGTCTGCCGGAGGACGAGGATATCGACTCCAACACAGTGAACGGTCTGGTGCAGGAAAAGACCTGCCGTCTGCCCAAGGTGGGCGACCGCTTTACGCTGGGCAGCTACGACGGCGTGGTCACCCGCACCGCCAAGCGCCGCGTGACCGAGGTGCGTCTGACCCCGGCGGAAAAGCCCGAGACTAAAAAGGACGAAGAGGAAAAAGGCCACTTTGGCAGAATGACTTCTAAATAAAACACGGACCGGCTGCTGCACACAAAACGTGCGGCAGCCGGTTTTTCGTTACGACTCCTCCCGTGAAAATGCGTTTGGAGCGCTCCGCAGAGCGCGACAAACGCGAAATATAAATAGTAATTCCGCTATTTATGCGCAGAGCGAAGCGGAGCGCATTTAAAATAGTCTAATTTTCCTATAAAAATCCCCCCGGCGAGCAGCGCCGGGGGGATTTTTTCAGGATTTACTTAGGCTGGCGGCCAATATAAGCCAGAATGCCGCCGTCGGCGTAGAGGATCTGGCCGTTTACAAAGTCGGATGCGTGGCTGGCAAGGAACACGCAGGGGCCAACCATGTCCTCCGGGTCACCCCAGCGGCCTGCGGGAGTCTTGGCAACGATGAACTGGTCAAAGGGATGACGGCTGCCATCGGGCTGGATCTCGCGCAGGGGCGCGGTCTGGGCGGTGGCAATGTAGCCGGGGCCCATGCCGTTGCACTGGATGTTGTACTCGCCGTACTCGGAGGCGATGTTCTTGGTCAGCATCTTCAATGCACCCTTGGCGGCGGCGTAGGCAGAGACGGTCTCGCGGCCCAGCTCGCTCATCATGGAGCAGATGTTGATGATCTTGCCCTCGCGCTTTTCCATCATGTCGGGCAGCACGGCCTTGGAGCAGTTGAAAGCACCGCCTACATGGACGTCGATCACACGCATAAAGTCGGCGTGGCTCATCTCGATCATGGGCACGCGCTTCATCAGGCCGGCGTTGTTCACCAGAATATCCACAGAGCCGACCTCGGCCTTGATCTTTGCCACCATGGCGTTCACGGCGTCCTCGTCGGAAACGTCTGCCACATAGCCGTGGGCGTCGATGCCGGCAGCCTTGTAGGCGGCCATGCCCTTTTCCAAGCTGGCCTCAGAGGAGCAGTTGAAGCAGATGACGGCGCCGCACTTGGCCATGCCCTCTGCAATGGAAAAACCGATGCCGTGGGCACCGCCGGTGATCAGGGCTACCTTGCCCTGCAGGTTGAATGCAGACAGATCCATGATGTTCTCCTTTTTTCACAGTATCCAAGTTAATTTTTTAGCAAAACGCCCCGTGCCGGTTTCCCGGTACGGGGCGTTTGATTGGTGCTTTTTAGCGCAGGTCAGTGGTAGCGATGTTGTCCATGTCGTCAAACTCCATGTTCTCGCCGCCCATTGCCCAGATAAACGTATAGTTCGAGGTGCCTACGCCGCTGTGAATGCTCCAGGAGGGGCTGATGACAGCATCCTCGTTGTGCATCACGATGTGGCGGGTCTGGGTAGGCTCGCCGCACATATGGAACACCACCTGCCCCTCGGGCAGTTCAAAGTAGGTATAGATCTCCATGCGCCGCTCGTGGGTGTGGCTGGGCATCGTGTTCCAGTTGGAACCCGGTGCCAGCTCGGTCATACCCATGCTCAGCTGGCAGGTCTTCAGCACATCCGGGTGGATGAACTGGTTGATGGTGCGCTTGTTGCAGGTGTCCACGCTGCCCAGCGGGCGGTGGTTTGCATCAGCCATCTTGATCAGACGGGTCTGGTAAGCGCAGTGTGCCGGAGCAGAGACCATGTAGAACTTGGCGGGATGCTCCGGGTCGGCGGAAGCAAAGGTGACTTCCTTGGTGCCCTGCGTGATGTATAAGCAGTCCTTATAGCCCAGCTCGTACTTTACGCCGTCAGCCACCACGATGCCGGTGGAATCCTCGCCGATATTGAACATACCGATCTCGCGGCGCTCCAGGAAGTAGTGGGTGCCGAAGTTGGCCCAGATGTCGATGCCCTTGTCGATGGACACGGTCTCGTGCACCGGCATACAGCCCAGCGTGACCATACGGTCCACATGGCTGTAAACGGCCACCACTTCATCGGCCTTGTACAGGCCGGTGATCAGCATCTCGTCCCGCATTTCCTCGGTGGTATAGCGCTTGAAATCCTTCTGGTTGCAGGAATAACGGATATCCATAGCGGACTCCCTCCTGCTCTTAGCGCTGGATACGGCCGGAACCGTCGCCGCCGGCCAGCTTCTCGACCTCGGACACGGTCATCATGTTGTAGTCGCCCTCGATGGAGTGCTTCAGAGCGGAAGCTGCAACTGCGAACTCCACAGCCTCCTGAGTGCTCTTGCCGGTCAGCAGGCTGTAGATCAGGCCGCCGCCGAAGGAGTCGCCGCCGCCAACGCGGTCGATGATGTGCAGGTCGTACTTCTTGGAGAAGCAGTACTCGTTAGAAGCGACATCGTACAGCATAGCGCTCCAGCCGTTGTCGAATGCGCTGTGGCTCTCACGCAGGGTGATAGCGACCTTCTCGAAGTGGAACTTGTCAGCCAGCTGCTTGGCAACGCTCTTGTAGCCCTCAGCGTTCAGCTTGCCGCCGTAGATATCGGTAGCCTCGGCCTCGATGCCGAACACGTCCTTTGCGTCCTCCTCGTTGGAGATGCAGACGTCAACGTACTGGCACAGATCGGTCATGGCAGCGCGGGCCTGCTCACGGGTCCACAGCTTGCCGCGGTAGTTCAGGTCGCAGCTGATCTTCACGCCGTGAGCCTTAGCAGCCTTGCAGGCCTCGCGGCAGATCTCGACAACGTTCTCGCCCAGAGCCGGGGTGATGCCGGTGAAGTGGAACCAATCCACGCCCTCGAAGATCTTGTCCCAATCAAAGTCGGAGGGCTGAGCCAGCTGGATGGCGCTGTTGGCACGGTCGTAGATGCAGACGGAACCACGCTGAGAAGCGCCCTTCTCGTTGTAGTAGATGCCCACACGGTCACCGCCGCGGGTGATCATGCTGGTATCAACGCCGTAGCGGCGCAGGCTGTTGACAGCGGCCTGACCGATCGCGTGTGCGGGCAGCTTGGTAACAAAAGCTGCGTCCAGACCGTAGTTGGCCAGAGAAACGGCAACGTTGGCCTCGCCGCCGCCGAAGCTGAACTCCAGGCTGTTGGCCTGAACGAAACGCTCGTAGTTGAAGGGCTGCAGACGGACCATCAGTTCGCCAAAAGTAACGACTTTCATTGGTTATTCTCCTTTATATCAGGTGTTTCATCATCCCGCCGCAGGGCGTACCCGGTGCGGCGGGGCTTTTACGGTAAAAGGGGACAGGCGCTTATGCCTGCACCAGATGGAAGGCAAAGCCGGCGATCTCGTCTGCCATATAGCAGGCAACGGTCTTGCCGTTCTTCACGTTCTTGCTGTCCAGATCGAACTTCACGCCGCGCTGAGACAGGTGATAGATGGCACGGTCCACGTTGTTGCAGCCGATGGCGATGTGGCCATTGGTGCCGCGGCCGGGCTTCTTCATGATCTCGAACTCCTTGTTGCCGACAAAGATGCTGGAGTTGCCGGGAGCGACCTTCATGTTCAGCATAGCGCCGATCAGGTTAGCCACCTTCATGGCCTCCTCCTCGTTGTCGGTGTTGATGCCGACATGCAGCAGCTTCAGGCCCAGCATGGTGTCAACAGCTTCCTTGCTCTGTGCGGTGATCTTTGCCCAGTCGCCGGCCTTGATCACATCGCTCTTGCACATCCAGGTGCCGCCCACGGCAAAGATCTGGTCATAGCCCAGATAATCGTTGACGTTCTTGGCGTTGACACCGCCGGTGCACATCCAGCGTGCGCCCTTCAGGGCAGCGCCGATGTTCTTCAGCATGCCCACGCCGCCGTTTGCCTCAGCGGGGAAGAACTTCAGAGCCTCGCAGCCCATGTTCATGGCCTGCTGCATCTCGCCTGCGGAGCAGGTGCCGGGCATCATGATGCCGCCCTTGGCGATGACGTGCTTGCAGACCTCGGGGTCGAAGCCGGGAGCAACGATGAAGGAAGCACCGGCAGCCATAGCACGGTCGGCCTGCTCGCAGGTCAGAACGGTGCCGGCGCCCAGCAGCATCTCGGGCATCTCCTCGTGAATCTTGCGGATGCACTCTTCAGCACAGGCAGTGCGGAAGGTGACCTCAGCTGCGGGCAGACCGCCCTCAGACAGAGCCTTGCACAGGGGCAGGGCCTCATCAACGCTGTTGAAAGCGATAACAGGGATAATGCCGATCTGATAGACCTTTTCTACGATGGGATTCATAACGCATTTCTCCTTTTATATTTGAACTCTCTCGGTGCGTCGGGTTTGCTCCAGTGGGCGCAATACCCCCATACGCGCTTATGATACTAGTATAAACGAACAACCCGTCTTTGGTAATACTCAACAAGCACAATGTTTTGCATAAGAGCTTGTATACATTGCACAAAAATGACGAATGACCCGAAAAATCGGGGCGGAAGCCGGTAAAAATGCTGGAAAATTGCTGCAAAAACTGGCTCAGATGCCAAGGGTTTCCAGTATCTCGGCCACGCCGTCATGGTCGCAGTCGGCTTTGCTGACAAGGTGCGCCAGCGCCCGGATCTCCGGCATACCGTTGGCCATCACAACGGCTACCCCGGCCTTTTGCAGCATGGCGCGGTCGTTCTCGCTGTCGCCCACCGCAAGGGTGCATTCGTGGGGGACGCCCAGCCGGTCGGCCAGTGCGCGCAGCGCCTCACCCTTGTCCACACCGGCGGCGGTCACCTCCACGTTTTTCGGCGACCCCTGTACGATCTCTACGCCCGGGACGGCGCGGAAGCGGGGCAGCGCAGCCGCAGCCTGCTGCGGGGTTTCAAAGAATACGCAGAGCTTTTCAATGGCAAAGGCGTTGCGGCTCATCCACTCGGCTGCGTCCCGCAGAATGGTAAAGCGGCCATCGTTGGGCTGGCACGCTTCGGTGCCGTCCTTCTTTGCTGCCCGGGCAGCGGCCAGCGCTATGCTGCGGGCATCGGTGCAGGCGTATCCGTCCGAGAAAATGCGCAGGTCGGCGTGGTAGCTCTCGCAGACGGCAAAGGCTTCGCGGGCAGTCTCCACCGGCATCAGGCTGTGCAGCAGGCAGACCGGGGTGCTGGTGCGGTGCTCTTTTGCGTTGGAATAGCGGCTGTACACTGCGCCCACGGGGTCGGTGCCCAAATCCCACACGGCGGCACCATTGCAGGTGATGACGTAGCGGATGCCGGGCAGCTGCGCCACCTCCGGCGGCAGACTGGCCAGCGGACGGCCGGTGGCGGGCACGATGTACACGCCTTTATCCACAGCAGCTTGCAGAGCGGCGCGGGTGCGGGGGGTGACGTGCCCCTCGCGGTTCAGCAGGGTGCCGTCCAGATCCAGCGCGACCAGACGGATGGCGGGAAATTCTTGTGGCATGATGTACTCCTTTTATAAATAAGATGCAGCTTGTTTTTATTGTATCGCAGGGAAAACATTTGCGCAAGTGGATGGAATGTGCTATAATAACACGTCAATTCACATAAAAAATAGGAGAAACGACATGAAACTTAGCCAACTGCGCAGCCGGTGCCGCCCGCATTTGTGGTACCAGCTGTACTGGGTGGTGTACCTGATCTGGTTCTTCTGGCTGGACCTCACCGTCACTGCCCCGAAATATATCCTGCACAGCCCGCTGGACGATCTGATCCCCTTCAACGAGTGGTTCGTGCTCCCCTATTGCAGCTGGTTTCTGCTGCTGGCGGGGGTGACGGCGGCACTGTGGTGGTGCGATACCGCCACCTATGATAAACTTTGCATGACCATGTTTTCCGGCATGACCTTCTGCCTGATCGTGTACATGATCCTGCCCAACGGGCTGGAACTGCGTCCTGCCGTGGAGACTCTTGGCCGGGATAACCCGGCGCTGCGGATCATGCAGCTGCTGTGGAAGGCGGACGCCGCCGTGAACGTCTGCCCCTCCATCCACTGCCAGAGCTCTGCCTGCATGGCAATGGCCTTCAGCCACAGCAAGCTGGCAGAGGGCAAGCCTCTGCGCAAGGTGCTGGCATGGGTGTGGGCGGCGCTGATCTGCCTGTCCACCGTGTTCACCAAGCAGCACTCGATCATTGATGTGGCCTGCGGCTTGGCGGTGGCTTTTGTGTGGCTGCCGGTGGTGTACCGCCCAGCGCGGGCACTTCATTGAACAAAATAGCAAAAAATTGCCCTTGATTTTCGGTTGCTCCTGCTATTGACAGTTGCCCGACAGTTGGGTAATATGGTCGTATACTAGTATATCACCAACTGACCCCGAAGGGAGAACACTGCAATGGCATCTTTGAGTGCGAGGGAACAGGCGTATCAGACCATCCGAAGCCGGATCATCACCATGGAGCTGAAGCCCGGCGACCCCCTGAACGACAGGGAGCTTGCGGAGCAGATGGGCATCAGCCGCACCCCCATGCGGGAGGCGCTGATCATGCTCAACATTGCCCACATGGTGGACATCAAGCCGCAAAGCGGTACCCATGTGGCACCCATCGACCTGAAGCGGATGGAGCTGGAGCAGTTTGCCCGCTTCACCCTTGAAAAAGAGATTTTGAACCGCGTGCGCGGCCGCTTGACAGACCAGCAGGAGCAGGAATACCGGCAGGTCATCGAGAACTACCGCTTACTGGAAGCCGACCTGACCCAGCCGAACCGGGAGACCCGCCTGCTGGAACTGGACAACCAGTTCCACCGCAAGGCCTTTGAGATCACCGGCATGGAGGCGCATTTTGACCACATGCTGGGTGAGCTGCAGCATGTGGAGCGTATCCGCAAGTTCAGCTTGCAGACCAACGAGAACAAGTCCGTCTGCGCCGCCCACACCCGCATTCTGGAAATGGTGCTGCACGGCACCGCCGATGAACTGGGCGAAGCGCTGGAAAGCCACCTGAACCGCTATAAGCTCTCGGTGGAGCAGGCCCGCAGCGTCCACCCGGAGTATTTCACCGAGGGGTGAAAAGAAATTGTTTCAATGTGGCTCCCAAACACCTGCAGGTGTTTTGGAGCCACATTTATTTATACAATATAAAAAACCCGCCGGCAGAGCAGTGCATCGCTGTCTGTCGGCGGGTTTTCTGTTAAGCAGCGGGGAAAACGCGGGGGTTAGCTCTGCTTGCCGGTCTCGGCTTTCATGGCGTTGTAGCCGATGAGCACGGTCCAGACGTAGGCGCAGGTCTTGGGGATCATCAGCATACCGATCATGGGGTTTACGTCTGCCCACAGCACCACGGGGATATAGAAGCCGAAGCTCAGCACGATGGTCAGCCACATCCAACGGAAAGCCTTGTCGTTGTTCTGCTTGGCGCTGCGGTAGAACAGCACGATGATCAGCAGACCCAGCAGGGCAAAGGGCACATTGCGCAGGATGCCCCATGCCAGCGGGGTGTGGTTGGTGAGCCACTGGTTCTGCGGCATCATGCACAGAACAACGCGCACAGCAGACAGGGCGTACACGGCGGCGGTCACGTTCTTCTGCCCCTCGATCTGGTAGCGCTTGCGCCAGACGTAGTACAGCAGCACATAGAACACGGTCATGGTCACAGAGGTGATCCACTTGCCCAGACCCAGCGGCACAGCGTAGTTTTCCAGACCGGTGGTGCACAGTGCCAGTGCGCGGGGCACCAGATGGAAGGAGTCGCCCGCGCCCAGCACAACGGCCATCAGGCCGAACAGGCGGAACTGGGTGCCAGCCTTGCTGCCGCAGATCATGCGGATGCCCACCGTAAGCACGGTGACCAGATAGAAGATGTCGAAAACGGTCTCAATGATTGCTCTCATACGTTTGTCTCCTTTGTTTGTTTCAGATCGCAGGTTTTGTTTTTGATTTTTATAGCGAACCGGCGCGGCAGAGCCGTACCGGAAGCATCGTGGGGAAAAGGGCTTGCAGTAGTATAGTCTGCGGAGCGCTGAAACCAAAATGAACTATGTTCACATTCGGGCTTAAAAACATCCCACAAAGATTGTGGGATGTTTTTTGTTTAATAAATGGTTCTGCGCACGATCTCCAGCACCGCAGAAGGGTCGAAGCTCTGCTGCACCACCGCAGACAGCATCAGGGAGAACAGGATGCCCGCAAACTGCTCCGGGGTGAACTGCTCGGTAAAGGCGTCAGGACGGATCTTGGCATCGTGGCGCAGCACGCTGCACAAAGCGTCCAGAATGTGCTGCCATGTCTGCCGCATCTGCTGCTTGCCGCCGGCAGTGTCCTGCCGCACAAAACCCAGCGCATGGTGGGTGAAAAAGCCGGGATACTGCTGGCAGCCGTATTCCATCTGCCGGTACATCCACCGGATGCAGGACAGGGTGTCCTGAAACACGGCTTCGTCCTCCGGGTGGCGGAAGATGTCGTTCCAGATGCTTTCCACTGCCGCGCTTACCAGCTCGGTCTTGGAGCCGAAGTAGTTGTAGATGCAGCCCACAGAGACCCCGCAGGCTGCGGCGACCGCACGGATGTTGACCGCTGCCCAGCCGTTCTGCTGGATCAGCTCCCGGCTGGTTTTCAGGATGTCCGCTTTGGACGTTGCCATTGGATTCATACACTCACCCTCCAACATGAACAACGTTCACGATGCACAGTATACAGCAACGGTTGGCTGCTGTCAAGAGGAAAATAAAATTTTTTGCAGCTCTATTTCGCCGTCTGCACAGCGGCAGGAAACGAAAGCTGCATATATGCAACCTGTTTCATGTTTCTGCCACCTAAAATGTGCCAAATTCATGTCAAAATGGTAACAGTTCTTGTTTCATCGTTGGTTTTTCACGAAAAAAGCTTGCTTTTTTTGTCAATGTGCGTATAATAAGAGAACATCGGGCCAACCAAGGCAGTTGGTATACTGCCGGAGGCCTGACACCAACAAAAGACGAAAAAGGAGATAATCCCTATGAAGCTCAAGACTGTTGCAATTGCCGCTGCCGCTCTGGTACTGGCTGTCGGCATGACCGCCTGCGGCGGCGCTGCCTCTACCGCTGCATCCTCCACCGCATCCTCCACCGCATCTTCTGTTGCTGCCTCTTCTGAGGCTGCTTCCTCCGAGGTTGCTTCCTCTGAGGCCGAGGCTACTTCTGCCGAGTACACCGTGTACAACACCACCGGCAGCAAGGTGACCGAGCTGTACCTGTACGATGCAGGCTCTGAGGACAAGGGCGAGAACCTGGCAGGCGAGGGTCTGGCTGACGGCGAGAGCATCGTCATCACCCGCGATGTCGAGGCTGACAAGCAGGATGACGTTGTCTACGTTCTGGAGTTCACCACCGAGGACGGCAACACCCAGAGCTTTGACACCCTGCACTACGAGGTGGCTCCCATCTCTCTGAAGAGCGTGGACGCCGCTGCCGGTGCTACCGCTATTGCTTTCGAGGCTCCCCAGAAGTAAGAGCAAACCCTTACATCCGGAAACAGAAAAAGGCTGCTGCACCGTGCGTGCAGCAGCCTTTTTGTATAAAATCATATCACATACGGAACCCACGGAAGCCCCAGCCGCCGCAGCAACAGTTGCACAGCAGGTTCAGCAAAATCATGCTCCAGCACCAGCGCAAAAGCCCGCCGGGCTGGGCGTAGGTGGTCTGGGTGCGGTAGGTCTGGCCGGGGTTCTGCATCCGGCGCAGGTGCATCTGGTACTCGGTGTTGTTCGGGTCTAGCTGCACGGCGCGGCGGGCGTCCTGCAGGGCATCCACGCTTTTGCCAAGGCCCTGATTGGCCAGCGAGGAGAGATAATACCACCGCGCGTTGCGGCCGGTCATGCCGTCCAGCACCCGGCGCGCTTCGGCGTAGCGGCCGCTGGCCACAAAGTTGCGGGCGGCCTGCATTTCCGGGGTGTCGGTGCCGGAGGCACTGGGCCCGGCCTGCTGGTAGCCGCCAAAGCCAAAACCAAAGCCAAAGGGGTCGAAGCCCTCAAACCCGTCAAAGCCATCAAAGCCGGTGTAACCGTAGTTCTGCTGGCCGTAACCCTGCTGCCCATAGCTCTGCCGGTTATAGCTTTGCTGCTGGTAGCCGCCGTAGGGGTTGCCGCCCATCTGGGGGCCGGTATCGCCCTTGGTAATAGCGTCGTAGGCGGCCTGCACCTCCTTGAAGTGCTCCTCCGCCGTGGGGTCGTTGGGGTTCAAATCCGGGTGCCAGCGCTTGCACTTGGCGCGGTATGCTTTTTTGATCTCATCGTCGCTTGCGCCGCGCTGAACGCCCAGCACCTCATAGGGGTCTCTCATGCTTGGTATACTTCCTCACTCATTATACTGACGGTACAGCGCCGCTGCACCATATCCGTTTTATTTTACCGGAATATCGGCACAAAATCAAGACACATCGGGCTTTCCGGTGCGTTTTGCGTTTTTGCAGTTGTATTTCAGCCACACGCCGGAGTACAGGATGTTGCGCAGCAGGTCCGCGTCCTCCACGCAGGGCAGACGCTCAAAGTTCTGCGCGCAGCGTGCCAGCAGCAGCTCGAAGATGTCCAGCATCTCTTCCTCATAGTCCGGGTGGGTGCTCAGCTCCCGCAGGGGGTTGTACGCGCCCCGGCGCTTGTCGCGGGACAGGTCGTCGTAGGCGTCCAGCAGGTAGATGAACTTGCCCAGATGAAAGCCGATGCTGCGCAGCTCCGGTGCCCAGCGATCCTGCCGGTAGTCGAACAGCTCTGCCATCAGCGCACCGAAGCAGCCGGACACCGCGTCAAGGTCGGTGCTGCCGGCGGCCTCGTACTCAGCAAGCTTTGCGAGACACGCGCGGATGGCATTGCACTGACGCGGCCAGCGCTGGGCAGCCTCGGCAGTGCTGTTGTCCAGCAGGGTGCTGTACCCCAGTGCCAGCAGATTATGGTCATCCTGCCATTTGTCCTGCGCGTTGTAGTAATGCAGCGCTACGCTCAGGTCGGCGCAGTAGTCGGTGGGGTCGGCACTGCGCCAAAGTACACCGTGTACCGGGTGGATGGGGCAGCGGCTGATACCGCTGTCTGCGGGGGTCTCGCCCTCGTACAGGCTGCACAGCAGAATGTTTAAAAAGGTCAGGTCATAGCTCAGGCTGAACCGTCCCCGCAGCCCGTGCAGAGCATCGATGCGGCGGCACAGCCCGCAGTAGGCTGAGCGGTAGCGGGTCTGCGCCTCGGGGCTGAGGCTGGCCCGATCCGGGATCACATATCCAAACATGGCGGCTCAGCTCTTTTTGATGAACTGGGTGCCGCAGCGCGGGCAGGAGATCTGGATGCGGCCGCGTCCCCGGGGCACCCGCAGCTTCTGACGGCACTGGGGGCAGCGGTAGTAGTG
>OIHZ01000323.1_pt1 | contig 13593 bp, 14 predicted proteins | sample 1583041 | NCBI WGS metagenome assembly OIHZ01 (sample SAMN02675044, study PRJEB24791) | human gut metagenome, SKBSTL002 | isolation source: stool | host: Homo sapiens | place: USA
CCGTTGAACCGAAATCATGCATCAGTGTGATTTGTTTCTCCGTATTACCGCTGGACATCGGAATCACGGATGCTCCGATATTTTCTGCACCGGCATGTGCTCCCAATCCACCTGTAAAAAGTCCGTATCCATAAGACACCTGGAAAATATCCGAACGGCCGGCACCATAAGCAGTAAAAGCACGTGAGATACATTCTGCCCATGAAGACAAGTCCTTACGGGTATATCCGACAACGGTCGGTTTTCCGGTAGTACCAGAAGACGCATGAATACGCACAATCTGACTCATCGGCACGGCACAAAGTCCGAACGGATAGTTATCTCTTAAATCATGTTTTGTGGTAAACGGCAGTTTCACAATATCATCAATACTGTTGATGTCATCGGGCGTGATACCCATTTCCTGCATTTTCTTCCGATAGAAGGGGGTGTTGTGATAAACGTAATCTACAATTTTCTTGAGTCGTATGCTTTGAATCTTGCGAAGACTTTCGCGGTCCATACACTCAATGGTCTCATTCCAAATCATGTTCTCTTGGTATTATTAGTTGTATGAATCTGTTTCATGATATTAATATGTTGCAAAGTAAAGGATTTATTTGGAAAAATGATTTGTTATCTCAATTATTTTGCCGAATATTGCTCCACTTTTTAGGATTTAACTATGAATTTTGAATTAACATCAGCCTACAAACCCACCGGAGACCAACCGGAAGCGATTGCCCAACTAGCAGACGGAGTAATCCAGGGACTTCCTGCACAGACTTTATTAGGAGTTACCGGTTCGGGAAAGACATTCACTATCGCCAACGTTATTGCTAACATCAACAAGCCGACGTTGATTCTAAGCCATAACAAGACGCTGGCTGCACAGTTATACAGCGAGTTTAAGGGATTTTTTCCGAATAATGCGGTAGAATACTATGTTTCTTACTATGACTATTATCAGCCGGAGGCCTATCTACCCAACAGTGATACTTATATAGAAAAAGACCTTGCTATCAATGACGAAATTGACAAACTCCGTCTTGCTGCCACTTCTGCCCTACTCTCCGGACGAAAGGATGTGGTCGTGGTGTCTTCCGTTTCTTGTATCTATGGCATGGGAAATCCTTCGGACTTCTATAAAAATGTCATAGAAATCGAACGAGGACGTATGCTCGACCGCAACGTATTCCTCCGCCGGCTAGTAGATAGTTTATATGTACGCAACGACATTGACCTGAACCGCGGCAATTTCCGCGTGAAAGGCGATACGGTGGACATTTATCTGGCTTATATGAGCGAGCTTGCCATCCGGGTGGAGTTCTTCGGGGATGAGATCGACCGCATTACGGAGTTCAACCCCCTGACCGGCTCCAAGCAGAACGTGGTCAAGCACGTTGCCATCTTCCCGGCCAGCCACTATATCGTCAGCGCGGAAAAAAAGGCCGCTGCGCTGGAAAAGATCCGCGCCGAGTGCGACGCACAGGTCAAACAGTTCACCGCCGAGGGCAAGCTGATCGAGGCGCAGCGCATTGCCCAGCGCACCAACTACGATATCGAGATGCTGAACGAGGTGGGTATCTGCAAGGGCATCGAAAACTATTCGGCGGTGCTGTCCGGCCGCGCGCCGGGCAGTATGCCCACCACCTTGCTGGATTATTTCCCGGAGGATTTTCTGCTCTTCGTGGACGAGAGCCACGTCACCCTGCCGCAGGTGCGCGCCATGTACGGCGGCGACTACGCCCGCAAAAAAACGCTGGTGGAGTACGGCTTCCGTCTGCCGTCCGCCTTCGATAACCGCCCCCTGAAATTTGAGGAGGTGGAGTCCAAACTCAACCAGATGATCTTTGTCTCCGCCACCCCCGGCGAGTACGAGCGCCGGAACAGCTCACAGGTGGCGCAGCAGGTCATCCGTCCCACGGGTCTTTTGGACCCGGTCATCTCGGTGCGCCCGGTGGAAGGGCAGGTGGTGGATCTGCTGGGCGAGATCAACGCCCGCATCCAGCGGCAGGAGCGGGTGCTTGTGACCACCCTGACCAAAAAGATGGCCGAGGATCTCACCGATTACCTCACCGAGCAGGGGATCAAGGTCAAGTATATGCACCACGAGGTGGATACCTTTGAGCGGATGGAGATCATCAAGGATCTGCGTCTGGGCAGCATCGACGTGGTGGTGGGCATCAACCTGCTGCGCGAAGGTCTGGATCTGCCGGAGGTGAGCCTTGTGGCTATTCTGGATGCCGACAAGGAGGGCTTTCTGCGCAGCGAGACCAGCCTAATCCAGACCATCGGCCGTGCCGCCCGCAACGCGGAGGGCATGGTCATCATGTACGCCGATGTGGTGACCGACAGTATGGAGCGCGCCATCACCGAGACCGAGCGCCGCCGCGCCATTCAGATGGCCTATAATGAGGAACATGGCATCGTGCCCAAAACTATCGTCAAGGCCATTGCGGACAGCATCGAGATCAGCGATAAGGCTGAAAACGCCAAGCGCAACACCCGCCGTATGGGCAAGATGGAGCGGGAAGCTGCCATCGAGCGCCTGACCCGGGAGATGAAGGAGGCCGCGAAGCTGCTGGAATTTGAGCACGCAGCCTTCCTGCGGGATCAGATCGACCGTCTGCGCCGGGGCGAAAACCCCACCGTGGACTCCACCGCCGAGACCGAACGCAAACAGAACCATGCACAGACACAACGAAAAGGGAGAAAATACCTTGGCAAACGATAAAATCATCATCAAGGGTGCCCGCGAGCACAACCTGAAAAATATCAACCTGACCCTCCCGCGGGAAAAGCTGATCGTCATGACCGGCCTTTCCGGCTCGGGCAAGTCCAGCCTCATCAACGAGATCCTGTACAAAACGCTGGCCAGCGAGCTGAACGGTGCCCGCTCCCGCGCTGGCAAGTGCGATGGGGTAGAGGGACTGGAGTTCGTGGATAAGGTCATCGGCATCGACCAGCAGCCCATCGGCCGAACCCCGCGCTCCAACCCCGCCACCTATACAGGCGTATTCAACGATATCCGCACCGTATTCTCCCAGACGCAGGACGCCAAGATGCGCGGCTACGGCCCGGGACGGTTCAGCTTCAACGTCAAGGGCGGCCGCTGCGAAGCCTGCGAGGGTAACGGCATCTTGCAGATCGAAATGCACTTTCTGCCGGACGTATATGTACCCTGCGAGGTGTGCAAGGGCGCGCGCTACAACCGCGAAACGCTGGAAGTAAAGTATAAGGAAAAGACCATTGCGGATGTGCTGAACATGACCGTGGAGGAAGCGGTAGTGTTCTTTGCCAACCAGCCCAAGATCGCCCGCAAGCTGCAAACGCTGCTGGACGTGGGTCTTGGCTATGTCACCTTGGGGCAGAGCGCCACCACCCTGTCCGGCGGTGAGGCACAGCGCGTAAAGCTGGCCAACGAGCTTGCCCGCCGCGGCACCGGCAAAACGGTGTATATTCTGGACGAACCCACCACAGGCCTGCACATTGCAGACGTGCACCGCCTGATCGAGGTGCTGCAAAAGCTGGTGGACGTGGGCAATACGGTCATCGTCATCGAGCATAATCTGGATCTCATCAAGTGTGCCGACCATATCATCGACCTTGGCCCCGAGGGCGGCAGTGCCGGCGGCGAGATCGTAGCCGAGGGTACCCCGGAGCAGGTGGCTGCCGTGCCCGGCAGCTTTACCGGCCAGTACCTGCGCCCGCTGCTGGAACGCGACCGCGCACAGCGTGCCGCAGAAGCAGAAAAACGCTGAAAAACAGCAAAAAACAAAAAAGCGCGTATCCGTGTAAAAATCAGACTTTTCTCAGAAAAAACCAAAAATAATCGAAAAATCTGTTGACAAAACGGCCTTGCCTGAGTATAATATCTCTTGTCGCCACGCTTCGGTAGGGAAGCGGCGGTCGATATCCGGGTGTAGCGCAGTTTTGGTAGCGCGCTTGAATGGGGTTCAAGAGGCCGTGAGTTCGATTCTCGCCACTCGGACCATAAATCCAACGATTTCACGTTAGAAATCGTTGGATTTTTTTGTTTATAGGCTGGCCTCATTTGGTTTTGACCACAATTTTGACCACAATGCCAAAGATTTTATCTGGTCTAATTAGTGCCGTTCCGTCCAATTTTCAGGCCGAAAACGCCTCGCTGAACAACTGGATCGCACTCTGCCGAATGGATTCCTGAACATGGAGATAATGCTCAGTCATCTCGGTATCGGCATGGCCTACGATGCTCTGGATGGTCTGGATATCCACGCCCAACGCCTGCATCTGCGACACATAGGTGTGGCGGCAGCTGTGCGGCGTGAGCAAGCGGACATCGCCCGCTTCTTCCAGAGATTTGCGGAACACATCCCGGAAATGGGTGGGATTGCAGGGCAAGCCGGTCTTGGGGCTTTCCCAGATGAACTGATCGGTGGTATCCCGCAGCTTGATGGCACACGGGCGGACATTCAGCGGCACCGGAATATCCCGGATACTGTCTTTGGATTTCGGACTGCCGATGCTGACCGTACCTTTTACGACCTTTACTGCCTGCCGGATGTGAATGACAGAGCCATCTTCTTCAATAAACTGCGGCTCCAAAGCCAGAAGTTCCTGCATTCTCATTCCAGTGCCGAGTAAAAGTCGGATGCTCAAGCCCATGCGGTCATCGGGCAGCACCTTCATCAGGTGTGCGACTTCCGCTGTGGTAAAGGCTTCCTTGCGTTTTGCTGTGCCGGATGCCCGCATCTTTTCAGCAAGCCGGACCGGGTTGCGGCGCACAAGGTCATTGGCTTCTGCCTTTTGAAAGATCTGGTAGAGCATCCCTCGTGCCTTGCTGATGTAAGAATCCGAGCGGCCATCGCGCCGCATCACTTTCAGGAAATTTTCAATGTCGATGGGGCGTATGACGGTCAAGGGGCGATGATAAAATCCCTCTTTGAGCATTTTCAGGCAGTATTTATAGCTTTCCTGTGTCGTGGGAGCGATATTATCCTTGTGACCCTCGAACCATGTATCTGCCCAATCCTCGAAGTACAGGATCGTGTCCAGCTGGACACCGCTGATAAGCGCATCCTGATACTCTTTCAGTTTGAGCTTGACCTCCTTCTGAGTCTTGCCATAGAAGGTCTTGAAGCGCGGCGAACCATCTTTCTGGTAGCCGTCCATCATACGTAATTCCCAGCGACCATCGCTGCGGTGGCGAAGCGTACCCTCGCCGTGTGAACGTTTGCTTGGCATATTGCCTCCTTCCTGATGTCAAGTCGTTTCGGGAATAGTATAGAAAAAGAAACCTCTTGAATCAAGGATGTCAAATCAGCCATTTACGCTGTCCGTGATCCACTGAAGAAAACGGTCTTTGGGTACGACCATCCGCTTACCGATGTGGAGCGTGGGAAAGCCGTCCGAACGGAGCAGGATGTAAGCGTTGGCGCGGGAGATGCCCAGCGCAGCAGCGACATGATCGGCTGTCAGGGTGATGGGAAGCTGCTCATACGAAGTGAACTGAGAGCGCATAGAATACCTCTTTTCTCTATATGTTGTGTTAAACGAATACAGGAACACTATATATTGCACTTTAATATGTAACAAGGGGCATCTGCGGTTTGCGGATGCCCCTTGTGTATATGGGAGGAATGCCTGTGAACATCAAAATTTCATCGGCAGTGCGTCTTTTCTGCACTTGCCGTTGTAGGCGGTGTAGATGGGGAAAACGTATTTTTTCCATCCGCGCAGCTTTGCGGGGTCGTCCTGCCCGATGCGGTAAATATCGACCGGGTGGATGTTGCGCAGCGCACGGAGCAGCCGTTCTTCACTGAACTCGCCGTGGTACAGCTCCACAAAGTGCATCATGCCTTTCAGAACAGATGCCCGGAACGAATCGGGCTTGCCCTCCCATGCTGCCACGATGAGCCGCATCGTTTCACAGTAGAGCGGTTCGCCCATCTGCTTGTAGAGCCGGAAAGCCGTACCAACGCAGCCGATGCGGTAATCGGTCAGCTGCTGGCTGTCATAATTGAGGCTCAATCCCACCCGGTTGGTGGCTGCAAGAAAAGCTTTGGAGATGGCATCGCCGCCCACCACCTTGGCACGGAGCTTGATGCCTGCCGTCAGCGGCGCAGAGAAGCCGTTCTGCTCGGCAAAGAGCAGGGCTTCCTGCTCCACGGTCATGCCCGTGTACACCTTGCAGAGGATCGGCAGATCCTTGCCGCCGTTGCGGAGGATGCGCCCCTCGATGGTGTGTTGCCCATCCGTTACGATGAACTGACCGTTGCGGAAACTGACCTTCGGCTCATTTGCCACATATTCGTTGAAGTGGGCGGCGATCAGTTCCACACGCTTGCGCTCCACACCACGCTGATACAGTTCGCGGGGATAGACCAGCTTGCTGCTGTGGATGACCATGAGCTGGTACGGCGGGTTGACATGGATGAAGGGATTGGTGTTGTCTTTCAGGCGCATCGCATTTCCTCCTTGATCCTCCAGATGTACGTTTCGGCTTCTTTCAGGATTTCAGCAACCTGCTGCTTACGCTTTGGGATGGTAAGCAGGCTGGGGTTAAATGTGAAGCTGTATTCCAGCCGCTGGATCATTGCGTGTACCGCAGCTTCCAGTTCGGTGTACAGCATCATGTCCTCGACACTCCCAGCATCCTCAAAGGACGATTTGATGGGCGTGTAGGGATAGAGGGGCGGCTTACCGTCAACCACCTCAGGCGGCGCGTAAGCCGCCGTAGAACGGATGATAGGTGGAAGCCGCTGAATGCTCCCCATCGGGTTCAGAGCAAGGCTGGCACGGACAGCATCATCCACCCGGCTCATTTCTTCCGGGGTGAGGTGTCCGAGGAATTTCAACACTCGGCTCTTGTCTACGGTAAAGATCTGCTCTGCCTGAACGATGGACGGAACGGAGAGAAAATCGTTCACCAGCAGGCAGTGTGTCGGCTGGGTATACTTTTTTGCCGCCTTGCTTGTCAATGTGGCTACGATCAGCGTAGGCGAGTAAAAATTTCCCACATCGTTCTGGAGAACGACTGCCGGACGATTCCCGCTTTGCTCTGAACCAGTGGCGTTGTCGAAACGGGTGAAGAAAATGTCTCCACGCTGGAATTTCCAGTTTTGAATCAAAAGCTGCCCTCCTTTTTTCAATATGTACACCGCCCGCTGCACCTCCTTGGCGGTGGGCGGTGTGTTTGTTCAGCGGTTCATTACAACGTAGTCATGACCGCGCCGGGTCTGGCAGACTGTGCAAGTGTCCATGCTACGGTCTGCGCTGGGAACAATGGCGATTTTGAACGCCTTGGATTCTACAAAACTACAAAGGCAGACACCGCAGAGCGTGCGGATGGACCGGATCATCTCCGGGGTCAGTTCCATTTCCTCGTAGATTGCTTGCTCTAAGGTGGTACGGTCGTTCTCGTTCATAAAACCTCCTATGTAGGACGAAAATGTAGATATATGGAATAAGTAAAAAGAACAGGCGTGGACGAAGACCGAAAACAGCATTCGGCCACGCCTGATTTAATAAGTTAAGGTCTCGCATATTCGCCCTCGGCTCCCTGCGAGTGGGGCATAAACATCTGGCAGCGGACTTGTACCGCTTCATTGGCATTTCAGCCACCCCGTCTGCTTTGTGACCGGGCCGCGAATTACGGAAGTATCATTATCGGAGTACCAGATGACGGAACTATTCAGTTTTCAAAGAACATGAGTGCAGACATTTCGCTCAGTGGCTTTCGCCGTCTGGTGAATTGTCCTTTCACTTGGTAGGCATCGAAAACGCCTTTCAGACAACCTCAATTTGAAAGTTTTTGATAAAATTAGTAATTCTGCGGATTTTCTTACTAATATTCTGCTTTGTTGTGCCAAATACTTTAGAAATTTCAACGGTGTCATATTCTTCATAGGCGTACAGAGTAATCAGCTCAAGGTCTGCATCCGACAAATTTTCCAGCGCAGACAGCAGTCGTTCGTCCTCGATCTCACCAATCCATGTGAAGCGGCTCTTGGTTTCGCGGTAGTGTTCGGTAACAGAAATTGCTTCCTGATACTTGTTCATAAGGGGCGAGTAGGATTCTTCGCCCTGTTCAAAGGACGGAGCGGTGATCTCCTGCGTGTGGTTCTGGTAAGAACGCGCAGCATTGAAAACAGACCAGTCATACTCATACATTGCCTGAATCACTTCAATGCTCATGCCAGCGTCCTCATACTGCTTGCGCATGATAGCCCACTGACGGTCAAAGTTCTTCTTTTCCAAACCATAATTAAAGCCCATGTGTAACCTCCAAATTTTCGATAAAACGTGAAATGCCGAAAATTTGGAAACACTACGGATATTTCGCCATCTGGGGCAGCCATGAAAAGAGGGCAAACATAAAACCTGCTCCTTTTCGGAAGCAGGCCATCTGAAGCTATAAAAATAGCCGGACAACAGCCGACCGAAAGATTGGAGAGCTTTCAGTCAAGCTGCTGCCCGGCCATTTGGTGCTACGTTTCATACATTGCCTTATGGCAATGGCCCGTTGCTCGGTGCTAACAGTCCATATTCAGAGTGCAGTGCACCCGATTGTTTTATAAAACTGATGTTTACTTGGCCCGAATGGAAAGGTCGAGCCATAACATTTTCCGGCAACGCCAGCATTTTATATGGATGAATCCAGTGCAGTCGGCGGTCATTCGATAAAGTTTTAAGTTGCACTTGGGGCAAAACTGCCAGTGTTCCGTAATTGCTTTCTTCTTATGATCGAGCATGACTTTCCCTCCCAAATATAAAGTTTGCTGCTATATCATAGGAGAAACGGTGGACTGCGGCACTTTGGCTCCAAAAGCGCAAAAACGCCAGCCTCCCATGGCGGGAAGCTGGCGCAATATAACACATCGGCACGATTGTGGATGGTGGAACGGAACGATTGTGCTTGCTTTGGGGCGGTCTGGCTTACGGCAGCAGACAGGCTTTTTTTGATGCGTTACCCCAATAAAAAATCACAGTTACCTCCACAAACGGCAACTGTGATCAGATGGCGCGTAGAATCGCCCAGGCGAGTTACCGTTTTTTTATAACTCGACCGGGAAATGTAAAAATCGGCACTATACTTCCTGCTCGCAGGAAATACAAGGTTATACCACATCATTCACCAGAACGATACAATACTATTGAGGTGAACGATGATGCCGAATTCTGACTTGAAAGTACTTGGAGAAAAGGTTCGCAAGGAGCGCAAGCTGGCAGGTTTAACACAAGAACAACTTGCTGAACGCTGCCATGTTTCAACGAAGCATATCGCCAACATTGAAAAAGGCAGCATGAATCCATCTTACGAAATTCTTTTGGCGATTGCTCGTGTTTTGCCGATTTCGCTTGATGCGCTGATTACTCCGGGGATGGGCAAAACGGAAATAGAGTTAAAAGAGTTCAATCGAATCTATCTTTCCTGTCCAGAAGCAGTGCGAGAAACCTTAATGGACTCGACCCGCACACTGGCAAAGCATCTGACAGAGTTTTACAGTAAGATTGAAAATCCCTGAAAATGTTTTGCTTGTGGTACAGTATAGCACATTTTTCAAAGTCACTATACCAAAACGAACCCAAAAGCAAACCAATTTTATACCAATTCAGTCGATTCCCAAGCTGACCTGAATCTCTGTTTCCAAATCATTTGTCAATGCCGTATATAGTTCTTGTGGTGTGCGGCAAAGAATTGCATTGAAATTGATAGGGTCGCCCTCATTGAAAAGCCTTACATATCCCCAGCGGCATGGAACAACGTCCAAATAGGTCGCAGACTCTAAAAAGCTATGGAAGTGGGTCAATACTTCTTCAAATGTTTGCATGGTTTGACCTCCTGAATTAAGTTATCTCTATTTTAGAATATTCTTGGTCATCTATGCAAGGATGCCGATTTCGTACAGCGTAGAAAACGATAAAGCCATACCGAAGAATCCTACTAGGATCTCACGGTATGGCTTTTATTACAGATTGCGATTCAATCGCACCGATTCCGATGATGGGACAAATTGATATCCAATGTTGGAAACCGTTTTAATATAACGGGGGTGATCTTTGTCATCCTCTATTTTCTGGCGGATTCGGCCGATCGTGCTGGTGACGGCTCTCAAATAGCTTTCGCTGTCCTTATGCCAGACTGCTTCAAAGATCTGCTCCTTTGTAAACAGTTTGCCCGGATGCTGTGCCATCAAACTCAAAACACCGTATTCATAACGACTCATGTACACCTCTGTTCCGTGTTTGAAAACACGGTGGTGTTCCAAGTTGATTTCCAGATCGGGACGGCTCAGAGCGTCTGTGGGATTCCGCATCAAATCGAACCATTCAAAAATCGTCTGCTCTTGCGGTGGGCAGTGATCCTTCGTGATGCGAACAACAACTTCAATTTTTTGCATACAATAGACCATCCTCCCCCAAAGCCAAATCTATATCACTCGATATGGAAAATCGGGTGTAGCCTCGCATTTCCGCATTGACCGTGCACTACGATGCCGTGTGCTTTAGCCGCCGTCGTTTTTGGAATTCCGAAAGTTCAGAGCCGCCAGCAGGCATCCAAACGCGCCTGCCCAGAGAAGGTCGGTATAGAGCCATACTTGGAGATTGAGTCACTGCTCCGGTAGGCATTGGTGTATTCAGCGGCACCAGAAGCAGTGCCGCCCGCACCTTGTAGGGAATATTGTTTTCCGCCATACGACGGCTTTTTTCTTTTGCCGTCGTCCGGCAGATGTATGAATCTATAGGTATTTTCTATTCAATCTTTTTTCTTTTTTCTTGATAAATATGAAACGCTGCTACTCCAGTCGCTGCCAACTGAACCAGAATTAGAACAGCAAACAGACCGAAGCTCTCATAATAGAACAGCTCATCCCTAAATAGAAGGACATCACAGAGCGCAGTAAAGGTAAGTGTCACAAAGTAAATGATATAATCTCGCAGGCTTCTGCGGATATTTTGAATTGCTAACTTCCAGTACATATCTTCCTCCCATCACCTTACGCTATCGGAGTTGCTGCGAATCGAACGCTGGAACAGCAGCCATGTACTGAGAAAGTAGCAGCTCAGCAGCAAAGCGAAAATCCCGACAATGATACCTATTTGCCGCATCAAGGCTCCGCAGCCAATATAAGCTGAGATTTCAGCAGAAACACTTTGAAGAAAATAGCCAATCACAATCATTGCTACAACGATTGCCGCTGTGATCGGCATCCCAAACCAAACACCAAGCTGTTTTAGAACCAAAGTATGCAGGTCCTTCTCTTCCACTCCCATTTTTCGCAGAACCGAAAATCTGTAGTTGTTTTTTTCTGCATCCAGGAGCTGCTGAAGAGCCAGCACGGTAAGACACATCACCATCAGAACAATTGCACCATAGATCAAGGACGCTTTTAGGATAAAGTTAAGGGCGATTATACGGTTCACTTCCGTAGTATGGACAGTTGTACTGTATCCTGCCAGATTGTCTTTATCAGGATCTTCTGGATAAGAACGCCCAAGAAGCTGTTCCAGCATTTCTGCCGTTTTGAAGGGAAGCGGATATTGGGTCATCACAAATCGGTTGCGCTGTACCGGAAGCAAGACTTGCGCTATTTCGTCAGGTATGATATACACCACATCTGTATAAAGATTATAGATGGATTCCCCCACAGGCTCCTGAAACACGGCGTTCTCACTGAGTTTCAGGGTGCCTGCGTCAGTTTCCAATAAGGTATGCTCAGCAATGTAGTTTTCAATATCCTTGTCCTCTGCTGCACGATGCCAGTGGGTAGCAAATTCATCCGTTTGTAAGATAATAGGTTCATATCCCAACATTTTCCGAACAGCGTTATAATCCTTCAGTGCGATCGCCAAGGGAGGAAAATTGTACTTTACTCGCTGGTGAAAGTCGCTTTGCTTGGGAAGATATTCCGAAAAAGTCAAATCGTCCTTTATCGCTATTTTGTTTTGTTCTATGAACGCAGTAATTTCTCCATAGTCTGTATCCGGAAGATTTTCCACTTCATAAACATCGTTGTAGCGGCTTGAAATTTGAATATCATAGACAGCCCGACTGTCCAAATAGCCCAGACTCCATCCCGTTAAAACCGGCGCAATGACAAACAAGCAGATAGAAAAAGTCAGGGTCACACAAATGATCGTCATCGTTTTCGTATTGGTAGCCAGCTTAGAGGAAAGCTGTCCAAACAGAAATAAACTCGTATTATGATATTTGCGGGACACTTTAGACTCCTTCCAGTATAGGAGCGCCGCATTCGATAAATACATGACTGCGGAAATGATAAACAAAATATCCGCAACCCCAAACAGCAAATATTGATTCAGAGTTGGAGCGTCAAATCCAAGGAAGTAGGCTTTTTCCAGTTCTGCGATGGAAAAAATCGGGATAGCGGTCAATACAGCACCAGCCAGAAGTCCGCAAAGATATCGGGAAAACCCTATTTTTCTGTGTAAAACAGCACCTGCGATTGCCCAAAGCAGCGTCAGTGCAGGGAAAAGGACATTCCCCCAATACATGAGCTTTACAGGAAGCGGATGTCTGGAATCGAAGTAAAAATGATATTTTACAGTACCTACCTCCAGCATCCACAGCAGCAGAATGCCATAGAAAATACAGATCATCGGCATCCATCTGCTTTTATGAAGCGGTTTTTCATTCTGACGGTTTGCCGTCATAAGCTCAATAATCCTGCTTTTGTTGAGAATTCTGACATTCCCGACTCCAACCAGAATCTGGCAAACAACAAAGAAGCCCACGGTCAACAGCACAGTATCCGGGAAAAACGACCAAGAAAAAGCGTAGGGTTCCCCAAAAGAAGCAAGCAGCATAGCCGTAATGACCTGAGAAACGATCATCCCCAGAAGGATTCCCACCGACACAGAGAATATGAGCAGGAAAAAAGTCTCTCCAAAAAAGAGCAGTCCTATGGTTTTTTGCTCCATTCCCAGGGTTGCCTCAACTGCAAACTCCGATTGTTTTTTTCTCAGCATGAAACGATTGACATAGTGGATCAGAAACAACAAAAGCAAACTAATCCCGCAAATTGCCAGTTTCATACCTCCAGCCAGCAGGGAAATATTATATTCCGCACCAATGGTCGGATGATAATGGGTGCTGCTGATAGACAAAAACGCATAGAACAGGGTGACACAGAGTGTCATGGTCACAATATAAATCAAATAGTCCTTCACAGACCGCTTTGCATTTTTGAAAATAAGTTTAGCGTACATCGCTCATGCCCCCTCCCATCATGGTAAGGACATCCAGGATTTTTTCAAAGAAAGTCCTGCGGGAATCACCCCCCTTACGGATTTCCGTAAAGATTGCCCCGTCCCTCATAAAGAGAATACGATTGGCATAGCTTGCCGAGAAAGCATCGTGTGTCACCATCAGAATCGTGGCTCCGAGATCTTCATTGATACTCTGGATCGTCGAGAGCAGCATCTGGGACGAGTGACTGTCTAACGCACCGGTGGGTTCATCCGCCAAAATCAGCTTAGGCTGATTGATAATGGCTCTGGCACAGGCGCACCGCTGCTTCTGGCCGCCGGACACCTGATAGGGGTATTTGTCCAGAATATCCGTGATATTCAGCTTTCCGGCCATTTCCCGCACCCGCCCATCAA
>OIHZ01000379.1_pt1 | contig 11743 bp, 8 predicted proteins | sample 1583041 | NCBI WGS metagenome assembly OIHZ01 (sample SAMN02675044, study PRJEB24791) | human gut metagenome, SKBSTL002 | isolation source: stool | host: Homo sapiens | place: USA
GGATAAAGCAAATAGTAATTCTTTGCACAATAATTTCTTCATAATTATAGCTTTTATTGGAGTCCCATTTAAATGCCTGCGGTAAAGTCAATATTTACCCCATTACCACTAACACATATATAAAGTTTTTGATGGTCATTCGTTTCAGCTAAAACATTTATAAAGCTAAAATATCCTAATAAAGTCACTAAAAGACTTCTTAATAATAATATTTTCACACATTTGTTTTTCTGAATTTACTAAATAAAAAAGAGAAACCAATATCCATTATAGATACTGATTTCCCTCGATAAAATATTATTCCAACGTTGCTTTAACAATAAACTCTACGAATTTACTATTATCCTCCTTAAGCGCATATACAAAATTTACATTAAAAACAGAACCGGAAGTTGAAGCTGGATTTCGACCTATATTAACCATATCACCATTCTCTTGTGTTTCAACAAACAAAACACTACCAGTCGAACCATCATCACTCCAATTCGTTACTTTTAAATTAGAAGTCAGCCAATAACCTATTCCACTACCACCAGCAGTATAATCACTAGTAGTATTCCATTCACCAGATTCACTATCGACCATATACAGAGCAATCGGGCCTCCCGGTTCTTTGCAAGCGGTAATGAATTCAGATAAAGTCAGCCCCAAACAACTTTCTATCACCTCCTGATAATCTGCAAATTCAATAGAAAATGCAGAATAGTCACCTGCTGAAATAGTATTGGCAACAACAATACGTCCCGGATCAGTAACGGTCACATCAAAAGCAAAACGTACATAATCATCAAAATTTGCACCATTGTTTATAGCAAATCCAACGTTAATGGAGATAGCTGTACCTACAGAAGCGGTTTCGAGCACATTAAGAACCAGCTCCTTCTTTGTTGCATCCAACTCAATACTAGCTATACCAGAAGCTGCATCACAAACACCGCCTGCCGTATTATAGTACCAACCGTTGGTACCCTTGGTAGGAGCTGTTCTATTCCAACAGTTTTTCGATATATTGATAGGATAAAACACCACACTCCCATTAGACAATGCAGCCAACGTCTCATCTACCGTCATCCCCAAATACGTATGAAACTTTTCTGCATAATCAGTCAGTTTAACCGTCTTCGCTTCCAAACGGCTGATGGGAAACTCTGCTTTGGTAGAAACCACAGCATCCGCATTCGTCTTCAGATAGGGATTTTCATTCTCCCCGTACACATGCTTGCTGGTAGCATCCTCCGGATCCGTACTGCATGCAGCCAGTGACAGAGTGAAACAAGCAATTAAAGCATATATAAAATTCTTTTTCATCGTACTTTTCTTTTTTTAATTAATGAATTCATTATTCGGCACCACCATATCCCGGATTCTGCTTCAACTTAATGTTGCCATCCAATGCAGACTTAGGTAACGGAAAAATATCACAATGCCTGTCTGTCTTATCCGTCTTCGCATCTTTGCAAAACCATGACTTGCCATTATATACATTCTGATTGGTTCCGTTTATACGGAAACGGATCAAGTCCTGACGACGGTGATGCTCTGCCACAAACTCCCAGGCCAGTTCGTCCAACAAACCACCCAGTTCAATATCATCGCCCCCTTCTTCTGTGATAATCCAGTTATCGGCTTCTCCCATGATTCCCTGATTCTCCCGATGTCCGTAGTTATAACGGCTGCCACCCTTCAATTGAGCTACAGTAACCGTTGCTTTACCGGGATCGGACTTGAAGGCACGTTGGCGTACAGCTGTTACCAAATCGGCCGCCACTTGCTCGCTTTCTCCATTGTAACCACCTAAACGAAGCAAGCACTCCGCTTTAATAAAATAAGCATCAGCCAAACGGAAGAAAGGCACATCATCATAAGAAGTTCCATAGTCGCCTGAAAGTATTTCATATTTCACCAAGCGTTCACTTTCAAAGGGATAGCAACCGGGGTTGTCTATACTGTGTAATTCCCGAGTATATACCAACGGTTCACTGTCCACATAAATGGGAGCACCGGCATAGTCATATTGCTGTCCTGATATCCAACAGTCTTTATAGCGACTGTCTTTTTCATCGTATGTTTCCAGAAATTGAGGAAGAACAGCCGCTCCACCGGTAGCCCATCCGTTAAACTGCCACGTTGCACGTCCGGCTACATGCATCCACATATTTGCCATATAGTTACCTCCGGCGTATTTAAACTCAAACGGAATACCAAAGATAATTTCAGGCGAACCGGAAATATCTTCTCTAAAATTATCCGAATAATTCGGAGCCAAAGAGAACTTGCCACTGTTAATCACTTCATTTACCTCATCAATAGCCTTTCCGTAATAAGAATTATCAGAGTAATCATTGAACCATGCATTGTGGTTCAAATACATTTTTGCCAGAAGCATATTGATGGCATAGTCGTTCAGCTTACCCATTTCTACTTTTGTTCCACATTTCCCCTTTACATCCGTCAGCTCACTGATCAGGAAATCCCACATCTGTTGGGGAGTTGCCTGTTCGGGCAACCATCCGTCTTCATGTTCATATTGCGTATCCAATGGGATGTTGCGGAACAAATCGAATAAAATATAATAATAAAGAGCGCGATAAGCCCTTAATTGCGAAGAAGTGGTTATATCAGCAGCAATGACTTCATCTGCCAACAGTTTGTTACAGGCATTGATACCGGCATAGTTACGGTTCCATGTATCATTGAAATGGGCTATCTGTGAATGGAACTGATGTTTGTGCATAGACACGTACAAATCCCCCCAGCCGATACTGATCCGATAAGGAATACACCATGAATCGGACGACTGGTCCATCATATCGGCATAACTATACCATCCCCAATACACATCACGAAGACTGCTGTATACCGGAGCAAACATGGCCGCCCGGTCTTTTTCTGTAAACTCATACTTCTCGGAAGCAATCGTATCATAAATCGTTTCGCTCAAATCTGTACAACTGCCCAAAGACAAGGTACAAGCTCCTATCGCTGAAGCCCAAAGTGCTTTATTGAATATTGTTTTCATGTTAGTTCTTCATTTAAAAGTTAGAAAGATACATTCAGACCGAAAGTGAATGAACGGGTAGAAGGATATTTATCGCGCCAGTCAATACCCAAAGACCAAATATCACCATTTGACATTTCAGGATCCAATCCATCATATCCGGTAATGCAGAATAAATTATCGGCAGAAACATAAGCCCGGATATTTTTCACAAACTTACTGCTTTTCAATGGAATGTTATAGCCCAACGTAATGTTAGTCATTTTCAAAAAATCACCATCCTCCAAATAATAGCTTACAAAAGTCTGTTTTTGGGCTGTTGATAAGGTATATTGTCCACCATAAGGAGCCTTTTGCACAGATTTCAAGCGATTATAAGCGATCGAGTTGTTCTCATAATAAGCACGAGGCTCGTTCAGAATCTTAAAACCAAACTGGCCTGTCATCTGGAAAGATAAATCAAAATTTTTATATCTGAACGAGTTGTTCCATCCCAAATACAATTTAGGAAGAGCATTCCCTAAATATTGACGGTAGTCATCATTAGACAGCATATTGTCTGTAAACTCTTCAATCTCACCAGTCTTCGTATTCTCAACCATCCAAAGTCCGTTTTCTGAAACACCAACGGACTTCATGCCATAAAATTGTCCCATAGATCTCCCCACTTCCATCCGCTGGGTAGAAAGATTGATAGGTTCACCCAAATAAGCATGATCTATCTGATTTGAAGTCTCATACAAGTCATTTGAAAGACTCAATAATTTGTTCGCATTATGAGAGGTGGTAACTGTGGTTTTCCATTCAAAATCCTTTGTCCGTACAGGAATGGCATTGACAGCAATTTCAATACCTTGGTTACGCATCTTGCCGGCATTAGCCAAAGTCTTGTTATACAAATTGGGAGGAGTCGGTACCGTAAAATCATACAGCATATCCGAAGTCTTCTTCTGATATACATCAATAGAACCACTCAGGCGTTCATCCAATACAGCCCAGTCCAGACCAATATTAAATTCCTTGGAGGTTTCCCATTTCAAATCAGGATTAGGATTGGATTTTACGCTTAACCCCTGATGCCAGACGCCATTATCATAGAAATAAGGAGAACCATACTCATACCGGGTTAATGAATTATAAGAGTCACCTACAATGACACCTGTCACACCATAACCGGCACGTAACTTTAAGTTATTCAGCCACGTAAGGCCTTCCATGAATTTTTCGTTACTGATAGTCCATCCCAAAGAAACAGAAGGGAAAGTAGCCCATTTATTGTTCTCACCAAATTTGGAAGAGCCTTCACGGCGTACACTCAGCAGAACATTATATTTATTATCGTAACCATAGCTCACACGTCCGAAGAAACCAATCAAGGTATTGTCATTCTTGTAACTGCTCATGCCGGCTTTTCCATCTTTCAAAGCTGTACCTAATCCCAAGTTATTCCAAAGATAAAAATCTGTTGGATAATCATAGTTATTAGCTCCAAAACCTTCATTTACATTATACTGGTAATTATAGCCCACCAATGCATCAAAACGATGTTTATTCCAAGTATGATTATATTTAGAAGTAACTTCCAGATTATCTGTGGTATATTCATTCTGAGAATGATAAGCATATCCTGTGTGATTCTCGCTCTTCTGTGAAAAATATTCGGAAGTATAATATCCACGATTATGATCACTAGTAACCCTACGGCTTAACATGAGGTTGGTCTGCCAGTTTTTAATCGGTTCAAAGGTGATATTCCCCGTCATCCGGGTATTCTCACTATTGTATTTACCATCCTGTTCACGGATGATACCTACCGGATTATAATAATAATTTACGGCAAAATTCTCGTAAAAAGTTCCATCCTCATTCCAGATGGGTTCAGTAGGGTTACGCATAATAGCCTGTCGGTAAATACCCAGACCTGCCGCATCAATCGGACCATTCTTATGGAATGTCTTTACCATATTGAAATTCACTTTCAACATATCATTTAACATCCAGTGAGAAACATCAAACCTCATTCTCATCTCTTCATTATAGGTCTCAAGCAACACACCTTCCTCTTTGCGATACGTAAAATCCGCAGAATAAGTGGTATTTTTTGATCCTCCGGAAATATTAAAATTATGGTTATGAGTAAATGCAGTACGGGATACCGCATCCAACCAATCCGTATCATACCCTTTATCAGCATAGTTTGTCAATCCCTGACGGATTTCCTCTGCTCCATAGAAATCAAGCGTCTTGCCAAACTTGGAAAGAGACATATACCCGGAATAATTGGCAGCCGTACGCGACTCGCGCTGGCCGTTTTTTGTAGTAATCAAAATAACGCCATTAGCACCTCGTGTACCATAAATAGCTGCCGCAGAAGCATCCTTCAACACATCAATAGAAGCTATGTTTTCGGGGGAAACCGTTCCTAAACCACCTTCTATTCCGTCCACCAATACCAATGGAGTAGAGCCTCCCTGCAATGAAATCACACCACGCAAACGAATTGTAGATTCCGCATTCGGATCACCGGAGCCTTTCGCAATGGTCAATCCTGCCACTTTACCTTTAATCAGTTCGGCTGCATCTCCAATCTTACCTGCTGTAAAGTCTTCGGCCTTCACAGAAGCCACCGCACTGGTTACATCTCCCTTGCGCTGCGTACCATAACCGATTACAACCACTTCATCCATCAGTTCGGAATCGTCTTGCAGGGTAATATCTTTCTTACCACCATTTCCGACTGGAATTTCCTGGGTCTTATAGCCAATATAAGATATTGTCAAAACGGACTGGGCACTTTTTACCTTCAGCGTATATTTACCGTCAAAATCGGTAATGGTACCGTTGGTCGTTCCTTTTTCCATGATATTGGCACCAATGATAGGCTCCCCTTTCCTGTCTTTCACCACACCGCTTACGGTTACAGTTTGCTGTTGTACCATTTCGGTTCTCATAGATTCTGTTGTTTCCGGTGTTGCCCATACACTACTGACTCCTGCACCCGCAGTAAGGAAAAGACAGGTGGTAGCCTTCAGCAAAGCCCTGCTGAACAAGGCCCGGTTCTCATGTGTTTTCATCATACAGTTTTATTTAAAAGGTTTATATGTTCATTCAGTTCACTTTCCATTCAATCACCCCTCCCGAAGCTCCTTTCTGCAATTGTGCTGCAATTTTAAGCCCCTTTGTTTTGACAGGTTTGAAATCTAAACTATTATAGCAATCTTTTTTTACAGTATATTCAGTCAACGCCTCTACCTCTTTCCAACTTTCGCCTTCTTTATAATATAGTTTCCAGCTTTCCGGCACACGGAAATCCCCGTCATAATGGTCAAAATCCAACCAATACACTTGTACGTTCGATACGGTATAAGGCTGGTCGAATTCATAAGCCAGTGTTTCGACAGTACCGTTCTTCAGCCACCAATAGTGGTAAGGTTTCGAGATATCCGATGAGCGTTTAGGTTCCCATTGGTCATTTACCCCCCATGCCCATGTTTCCACCGAAGCCGATTCGGGAGCATCTTTCTGTATAGGAGCCTGTATCATCAGAGTACGTGCTTTGCTGGCAATAGTAGCTTCCGGAGTGGGGCGGGCATACTCGGCCGCTTCGGGAATCCATACAGCCATCTGGTCGGCACCGCGGTTGTTCCATGTAGAATAAGGAATTGCTTTGAAGGGAACATCTTTTACCTTACCATTCCTGTCAATTTCTTTAGCTGTACCGCTCAGCACCATTACGCCATTCAACAAACCGGCATCGTAAGAAGCCTCCATCGGAGTACCGTCGGGGATGAATTTGTTGAATACAGTACTGTCGGCCTGGTCTTGTCCTTCCAGACAGAACATAATAGGACCCCGTTCTATAGCCAGTTTGCCACGGTCATCCTCTACTTGGTCATTTGCTTTCACACGACGTACCTCCATAGGAAGATTGATTTCAACCACATCACCCGCTTTCCAGTTGCGTACAAGGGTGGCATAACCGTCATATTGCTTCGCATTGACTTTGGAACCGTTCACAGAAATGCTGTAAGCCTGAGCCTTGTCTGTAAATGAGTAGAGATCTGTGGGTACGGGAGCGTCTTGCGCCCATCCGGGGATACGCACACGCAAAGCAAACTCCTGTTCTTTTTCGGGAGTGACGGCAATACTTATCTTTCCGTCCCACGGATAGCCTGTAGTTTGTTCCACATTTATTTTATTACTTTCCGTTTCAATATCCGCCTTGCTTTGGATAAAGAGATTGACATACACATCATTGCCTTGAGTGGCATACATATAATAAGGTACTGAAGCCATGAAACGGGTTATGTTGCCCGGACAGCAGGCACATCCGAACCAGTGTTGGCGCTCATGCTGCCCCATGGATTCCAACGGATTGTCATAGAAGAACTTGTCACCGCTGAGTGATACGCCCGAAATGACCCCGTTATACAACGCGCGTTCCAGCACATCCGCATATTTGGCATCTCCCGTAGCGAGAAACATACGATGATTCCAATACACATTGGCTATAGAGGCGCAGGTTTCGCAATAGGCTGTGTGATTATTCAGTTCATAGTTCGGACCGAATCCTTCACCTTGTGGGCGGGAACCGATTCCGCCTGTGATAAAGAGTTTTTTGCCGGCCATATTTTCCCAAATACGGGTTAAGGCATTGAAATAGGCGGTATCATGAGTCAAAGCGGCTACATCTGCCACTCCGGAGTAGAGATATCCGGCACGGACGGCATGACCTACTATCTCGTCTTGTTGCAGGATGGGCTTGTGATCCTGACTATATTCGCTCAGTTTATGTCCGTCTGTTCCTCTGCCGGTTTCTTCTACAAAATACTTAGCCGTCTGCAAATATTTCTCATCACCTGTCACCTTATATAGTTTGACAAGAGCCATCTCGGCGATAGGATGACCGCTGGGACGATGGATCTGCCCTTCGCCGGGTCCGAAGACCTGACATACCAGATCGGCATTTTTGATAGCCACATCCAATAATGTACGTTTTCCGGTGGCGCGATAATGAGCAACGGCGGCTTCGTACAAATGACCGCTGTTATAAAGTTCGTGGCTGTTGATTTTTTCCCAGCGGTGCGTGCCCCACCAACCGGATAAACGGGTACATTGATTGGTTACACAAGTAGTAAGATAACCATCCGGTTCCTGTGCGGCAGCTATGATATGGATTACACTGTCCAGATAATGATCCAGTTTCCCGTCATATTTTACGGCCAGCGAGTAGGAAGCTCCTTCTATAATTTTATAGGGATCGGTATCGTCGAAAGAAAAGTCACCGCGATGCTCGCCTTTCATCAGACCACCCGCAATGGCAAAGTTATCGAATCGGCCGTTCTTTTCACATTCTTTGAAAGCGGATGGGATGGAAACGGTGCGGTTGGTTTCAATCCGCGGTGACCAGAAATTATCATCTAAATGAACTTGGGTGAAAGGAACTTCTTTGATAGGAGCATCAGGTTGTGTATAAGGTGTGCTACATGCGCATACACTTATTATAGCAATGCTGCTCCATACTATTTGCAATTTGTTTTTCATACTATATCTGTGTTTTTTATTTCAGTATCAACTATGTCAACAGATGCAAAGTAAGTGAACAAACCATTAAGTAGATAAAAGAAAAATCTATTATACTGCGAAAATCGTCTTAAAGATGATCAATCCATTTTCAACATAATAATATTGATTATCAGTATTTTATACTATTGTTATAGACAATTTTTTCATTCTATTGGACAATCGTTTTATCTTGTAAAGACAAGGATTAAGCAGATTTGTCTGTTTTTTGAGCTTGAATAGTTGGAGATACTTAATTCTTCTTAGAAAACCTCAATAAGATCCGGTGAAACTTTCCTTCTCTGATAATATAAATTAGATTGGCGTTCCTTATTCAATAAAAAACTTAATGATGCAGCTATGATATATGCGTATATTCGGGTTTCAACTGATAAACAGACTGTAGAGAACCAGCGGTTCGAGATAAATCGTTTTGCCAAACAAAGGGATTTCCAAATTGATGTGTGGGTGGAAGAAACGGTTTCAGGAACACGGTCAGCCAAAGACAGAAAGCTTGGCGTACTATTGAAAAGAATAAAGAAAGGGGATACATTGATTGTGTCGGAGATCTCTCGTTTGGGAAGAAGATTGATGGAAGTAATGAGTATACTGAATGCATGTATGTTGAAAAATGTCATCCTGCTCACGGTGAAAGAGAAATATGAGCTGGGAAATAATATACAATCTCAAATATTGGCATTCGCTTTTTCCCTTTCCGCACAAATAGAACGCGACTTGATTTCCCAACGTACCCGTGAGGGACTTGCACGCAGAATCGCCTCCGGACAAAAGTTGGGACGTCCCATGGGAGGACATAACTCGAAATATAAACTTACGGGAAAAGAAGAAAAAATTAAGGCTATGCTGGAGGCGGGAACCAGTAAGGCGGAGATGGCGAGGAAATTGAAAGTGAGCAGGAATACATTGGCAGCTTTCCTTAACAGAAACAGGACAGGGATTCCTTCCAACTGATAAAAGTGATATGTCTGTTATTCGTAATAAGAAGAAACAAAGCCTCTGATAGATTATTCTTACTTAAATTTCGGTTTTAGCATAAGGATATACATAAAGCACAAAAACGCTCTGTCACAGTAAAATGCACATTACTAATCACTTCCGGTGTAAAAGTCTCTCAAATCCCCTTCAATTGGTATGTCGGTGGGGAAACAAATCCGTTTTTGGGAATGCTCGCATTCGGGAATACCAGCGGACAAGATGTAGAGTCAGCCCCTCACTGCCTCCCGGCTACTCGTGGGCATCATAGTTCATATCTGACAGGATACTGTTTGTTTCGGCTATTGAACCTTGTTGCGTATGTAATAAGAACCTGTTTCTATCGTATCTTCACTCCGTTCCGTTTGATATTCCACCTAAGTGAAGCAACTATTCCACCCTAGTGAAAATGGCTGTTCACTAAAGTGAAATCGCCTCTTCACCTAGGCGAAGCAACGAACGCAGCCAGACAAAATATGCCACAGCTATGCTCTCTTGCAAGGAAGCGACCACAGCTATGGCACAGGAATTAAAACAACCTGTATACGTCAAGCCGAATTTGACAGCGGAGAATGGCAAACCGTTTCAAGGGGACTTGGAATCTATTTACACAGTATATCGTTGATTTACAGTAATATACTGTGCATGATTTGGAATGGTAATGTGCTGATGCAGAAGAAACTGATACGAAAAATCATCGAAAAAATGGCATCTTATCTTTGTAATTACAAATGAACAATTTTGTACTTTCGATGAAAACGTGGATAGAACGGACGAATGAATGCTTCCATTGTAAGGGCAGACACTGCCTCTTATCGATTACAATTCTTCGCAAACAACCATTTCCATGCCTCGGTATACAACAATGATTTTATGTAGCATGGTAGGACTTATCGCTTTCTGCACAGACTCGCTCGAAGCGTAGCGTTCAGCTTGTTCAATGGCTTGTCGCCTTAATTGTTCTATCCGTTCGCTACTGTCTTTTCCTTTGGCATATTTCAGTTCGATGATGTAGGAGTGGCTCATGTCTTTGTAAATATCCAATAACGGATGCAAGAACAGGTTGACGTATCCTTCCTGACTGTCTTTCTCGGACACAGGACGATAGAAAGGATTTTGTGCGGTCATGGCAAGAGTAAAACCATGAACAAAATATTCACCTTTCTGCTTGTCCCGTTGCGAGGCATAACGGTGCAGGCATCCGGCAATGTATTCAAAGTAAGGTTTCCATTTGCCATCATAAGCCAGCCCTGAGACAAGCTTCCTCTTTTCATAACTGTCGAAAGTCAAGTCGTTTTCATGATAAGTATCCAGAATGTAGGCAAAGAGTTGTTCACGTACCACCTAGTTGGGGATGGTGAGTTTGGTTTCTCCTTTATGCATTCCGCTGATGGTCAGCATTCCGAAGTAGAAAAGCAATCAGTTCTATCAACTTGTCTACCGAATGATTGAATGGGCATGTTGTGGAGTAATACTCCAGCATATCCCGTACATCTTTTTCTGTGAATCCTGTCATTTCATTGAATTGTGGATTCAGCGTGTAATTGGTGCCGATGTTGAATCCGCTGGTCAGGTCGTTCATGGATAGATAATAAGATAAGAATTGCGTTCGGGAGTGGGGTGTTGCCAACAATAAGCATATACTCGATTCATTCCCGGTGCTCTCAATGTGATTTTTGTGTCGTCGGTGATAACTGTACGTAATCGAGGTGTGATTATTTCGATCGATTTCGTCCACTTGTCGAGAGTCGTATCGTTTCGGCTGAAATTGAAATCGGCATAGATATTTTGATTGTGAGATGTCTGAGCGGTTATAAAAAATATATTCAGTATGGACAGTATTACGGTGTATTGCCAAAGATTTTTTCTTGATTTCATAGGTTGAAGTGTCGTTTAACTGGTAATCAGATGTAAGTTCTTTTTTATAAAGACGATAAAGAGAGCTTTTTGTGTACTACTTTATTGATGTTTTTTTGTTCAAAAAGGGCTTTCCTTTCTATTCGTAATATGTCATTGTATTTCATAGCGGGGTTCAACGAAGGGGTGGGACGGGTTCCCGAAATTTTCGAACTGTTTTTGGAACTTCTCATAGGGAATGATGTTTACAAACTGAAAAGCGAGATGGAATGTTTAGCTCTTTTTGTATGGAGTTTGGGGAAATTGTTAGAAATTTATATGCAAGAATTGGGT
>OIHZ01000380.1_pt1 | contig 11743 bp, 8 predicted proteins | sample 1583041 | NCBI WGS metagenome assembly OIHZ01 (sample SAMN02675044, study PRJEB24791) | human gut metagenome, SKBSTL002 | isolation source: stool | host: Homo sapiens | place: USA
GATTCCTCATTTTAAAACTCCTTTCCTGTCATGTAAATATTCACAATCCTCATTTTCTCCTACTACTTATACAGTGTCATCTTTTCATTTTTCCACTGTAGCAACATATTTTTCTTATATATATTGCACATACATTATCATAATACAATCGTAATCCATATCTGTAAATTTTACTTTTTCCCTCTTTTCCACCTGATAATTATTTCCCCAAAACCATTCCAACCAATAACCAGCGTAAAAAAATATTTCATTTCCTGTGCATTTGCAGGGTACTTAGATATTCTTAGCTGGCAAAAATCTGCGTTATGAGAAATCAGAGACACTGTCTGAGCCGCAGGCGAGTTTGGCTCTGATTTCTCATGCTTTTAGCAGATTTTTAGCGGCTTAGAATATCTTAGTGCCCGAAACCGCACAGGAAATGAAATATTTTTTTACGCGTCCCTTTTTGACCCAAACAAAAAATGGCGACACAAACTGCCGCCATTTTTCGCCCTCTTACTTATTAACTTTAAGAATATACGTACTATACACCTCATCCTGGAACACAACTTCTCCAAGCGAATTCAGCACCTCTTCATTCAGTGCATCCCCATATTTCTCCCGTTCTTTCGATCCGACAAAAATATAAGAAACATCATACTCTTCCAGCAGCTCCTTCACATACTCCTCATCCGAAGAAGTATAAATACTCTCAATATCCGCGCTCTTCTCATTCAAGTCCGCAGTATCATCTCTCCACAGCCACTCATGCACATACCATCCCAGCACAGTCGGAAGCCCTGTCATAGCAGAAACACGCTCATAACCACTATAGCTGTCCCCGTTCGCCTCAAGCACAACCGGTGACCCTTTCACATTCTTCTTCAGCCATTTAATACCAGCCACATCCTCTGTGAAATCATTTGACAGGAAAGATGTCGCATTCAATCCTTTATATTCAGAAGGCTCCCATATCTTTCCAAACCACGCATACACACTGTTTCCAAAATAACCAAAGGTCCAGCAAAGCAATACCAGGCCGATCACTGACACAACCTTAAACACTTTCTTACGTGCAGCCACCAGCATACGGAAAATACCATATCCCATAGTCATCCCAAACAGCATATACGCCTGATAAGTCAGCTTAAACATGGTATTCGCCCTGGCGTTCCCATTTTCATAAATATCTCTTACATAAACCAACTCCGGAATCACGATCAACCCGATCGCACAGAGTCCCATGACAATCGCAAACAGATCCGGCACAGAGATTGCTTTCATCAGTTTATACAGACTTCTGTTCGCACCACCACGAAGCTTCTCCCAGATAATACAGATAATCAGCAGAACTGTCAGAACCACAGGCAGTCCCCACAAAATCAGCAGCTGATGGATCATAGAATGATTCTGCGCAATTCCCACACCTTTAAACATGCTGTTAAACTGCAAAGTAAACGGCAGAGAAACAACGTATGAGATCACAATGATCTCCACTGCCTGAACCGCAGTCACTGCCAGAATCCTCTTCACCTTACCATCAAACTGAACAATATTGGTAAACACCACCACTCCGTCCAATGCTATCAAATCCTCTTCTATCTCGAAGTTCTCCTCCAAAGTTTTCCCTTTTCTTAAAGTTACTTTCCGGCTGACCGTCTTGTAACCGACAGCACTTACCTCCATGGTAAATTCTCCTTCAGGCAGATTTTTAAGAAAATAGTGTCCACTGGCGTCAGTCATAGTCCCTATGGTAGTTCCTTTCAGCGATACGCTGATAAAAGAAAGATGCTCTTCCGTATTCTTATCCAATACATGACCTATGATATTGGCATCGGACTTATTCAATTCATTGGCGTGCACAGCCGATGATGAGAGTAGAAAACACACTGCTCCCATCAAGAAAAATATATATTTCTTCATGTGTTGTTATTCTGTTTATTAATAAATAAAAGGATAGCGGTCAGAAGAATGAATCCGCGAACAGATAATGTAACGGAAAATCACTCCACCAACATAAAAATATACTATTTAACAAACAGCGGGAGGCGCGCGCAAATAAATGCCACAACCGGTTCGTATCAGTTTGATGCGTTCTACAGCCGGCACAGCCAGCAAACACAGCAATACCCAAAAGACCGTTGTGGAAGACGGAGTGAACAAACTACCGGAAGCAGCAAAAGAAGAAAGGAAAAAGATAGTTTCCAATTCCACTTCTGTATGTTGATGCTCCCCTTTAAACGGATGCGAGTGTACGATAATCACCCCATTTACCACATGCGAGTGAGTAAAAAGGGTAATACCTCCCAAATAGGCAATAAATATCAGTGGAAGGAAAAGCTTTAGAATATGAATCAAATGCTTCTTCATCGTAACGGGGGCAAAGATAGAACTATTTCCAATAGCAGTCAATACCTATTAATAGTAGTTATGGATTTAAAACCGGAAACAAGCCTCTCATCCTGCCAAAGAAAATGCCCATTCGTCCTTAGTTGTCCCTTCCTTATATATTAAGAAGCCTATAAATCAGTATCAAACATCACAAAAATGTTTCTTTTATTTTCAGAATCCCAAAAGATTTTAAAATAAAACCCTACCTTTGCATCAGATTTGGTGATGTAAGTACTTTCCGTATTTGCATAAAAGGGAATTCGGTCATAGAATCCGAAGCAGTGCCCGCTACTGTGAAACCCGTCAATGAAAAGCAACTCTCGCCATGCCACTGTTTCCTTTGTAAGAAATGGGAAGGCGCTTTTCAGGGTGAAGCCAGGAAACCTGCCAGGTCTGAACATAGATAATTCACGCTTTCCCGGGGCCAGGAAAGCTAATTATTAATTCTTAAATTATTTCGATGAAAAAGAAATGTTTACTGACAGCCTTATTCGGCTGCATGGTGGTGTGTGCGTCCGCCCAGATATCGTTAAGTGGAAAAGTAGTGGATGCCCGTACAGGAAAGCCGGTGGAAGGCGCTAACGTACGTTTGGAACAAACTACAATAGGATGTGCTACCAATCCTAAAGGAGAATTTTTGTTGAAAGACATCAAAGAGGGAACGTATACCCTGCGTACCAGTTGCCTGAATTATGCTCCTGTCACTCAGAAAGTCAGTCAAAGTCAAAAAGAAATGGTGATAAGGCTGAAAAGTACCACTTTCAACATGGATCAGGTAGTGGTAACCGGAACCGGAACTCACCACAAGCTGAAAGACAGCCCTGTACCCGTAGAGGTCATTTCCCAACGTGATCTGCAAAATGCCAATCCATCCAGTTTCCAGGATGCCTTGGTGAAACTGGTTCCCTCTATCTCGGTGCAAACCACCGCTATGGGAACAACCCTATACGTAAACGGACTGCCTGATAAATACCTCCTCGTATTAATTAACGGTAAAAAAGTAGCCGGAGATATTTCGGGATCTATAGATTACGACCGGATCAATATGGATGCCGTAAAACGTATTGAAGTATTGAAAGGAGCATCTTCCGCCCTTTATGGCAGTGACGCCATCGCAGGAGTAATCAATATCATTACCGATGATCCTAAATCTGCATTGAATGTATCTTCCAATACCCGTGTAAGTTCTCACGGACGAATTTCAGAATCAGTCAACGCAGACGCCAATGATGGAAAATTATCCGCACACTTGAACTATAATTACCGCACTTCGGACGGATGGCAACTGAATCCGTATGAGGAAAGCAAGGGAGAACTGGTGGAAACCACAAAGAAACCGGTCTATAAGAATCATTCGCATAATGTGAGCCAAACCTTGAGCTACGCAGCCACAGAGCGTTTAAGCCTTCATTTGAACGGTAATCTTTTTATCAGCGAGAACGACCGTACCGGAGCCTACGATTACAACAACCGGCATCAGTCCTATACAGTGGGTGGAACAGCCAAATATCTGTTGGCTAAGCGGGCTTCATATATAGAAGGGAATATAAGCACCACCAATTTCCGTTCTTTTTATGACTATATAAATGATGCAAAAACGCATAAAACCGGTGACGAAGTCCTCAGTAAAGACCAGACTTACACCAATGCCAATCTAAAAGGTGTATTCAAAACCCACGAGAACAATACACTTTTTACCGGACTGGACTATGTATTCGAAGGCTTGGAGCCGACTGAAACCAGCAAGATGCTGAATAATGAATACCAAAGTGTTTATACACTGGCAGCATACGTACAGGACGAAGTAAAACTACTGGATGCAATCAGCGTAGTGGCAGGTATACGGTATGCCTATAATGAAAAGTTTAAAAGCCAGTTCACGCCCAAACTATCCTTGATGTACCAATATTCAGGACTGAATGTACGTGCATCCTACGCTGCCGGATTCCGTTCACCTACCTTGCAACAAATGTATGCCGTTTCTGAAAGCCGTGGACAAATCACGGTCGGAGACCCTGACCTGGACCCGGAAAAGAGCAATTTCTATAATTTGAATATAGAATACAATCATCGTTTGTTCTCCATTGCCGCGTCCATTTATCAGAATGACCTGAAAGACAAGATTGAAGCGGAAGATATAGGAACAACGCCCGAAGATATTGAAAACGGCATCACTCGCAGACGCCAGTACCGCAATATAGAAAAGGCACGTGTGAAAGGCTTTGACATAGGTTTTTCAGTCCGTCCCTTCACAGGCTTCATGTTCGGAGCAAACTATATTTACACGGACGGGCGCAACCGTACGGAAGACATCCGTTTGGAAAGAACAGTACGTCACTCGGGTAATTTCAATGCCAGCTGGCGAAAAACATGGAATGATTATACATTCAATATTGCAATCAACGGACGCTATCAAGGTACACGCTGGTCTAAAACTTACGGCAACGCCCCCGCCCACCAGCTTTGGGATATCAACACACGCCATTCATTCAATTTAAAATCTGTTGCTCTGGAACCCGCCGTCGGAGTTGAAAACATTTTCAATTACACAGATGACCGTCCTTATAACAGTAATTATGCAACTCTGACACCGGGACGCTCTTTCTATGTCAGTCTGCTGGTTCGTTTCAAGCAATAAAACTATTTTTAGCATGACCTCTAAAACCAGACTTGTCTATCTGCTCATAACAACTTTCTGCCTGGCAGGTTGCGGCTATAAAAGCCGCAACCCGGTGAGTGAAAACGGGCTACCTTCCGCAGATACCATACAAACAGCCCTGGCCCCCCGTTATGCCAAAGGCTTCAAGATAACTGTTCGTCCGGATGGAGTAAAGCTTCTGTCCATCTCGGAGCCGAACAATAACCATGCAATACCCGAACTTTTCGCCTTAGTTCCTAAAGGAACAAAAGCCGAGATACCCGATGGCTATACCGTTATTCCGACTCCGACAGACAGAGTGATCTGCATGACCACGCCGCAACTGGCAGGTTTTACCGGTCTGAACGCTTATGACAAAGTGGTAGCGACAAGTACCACCCGCCGGATGCAGAATAAGGAATGGCTTGCCCGATTAAAAGACGGACGGGTGAAAAAGATAGGAATGGAAGGAAACTTTGATACGGAAATCATCATTGCATCCCAACCCGATATCATTTTCGTATCTCCCAACCGCCGGGGAGGGTATGAAGTGATGAAAGAGCTGAACATCCCTCTGGTCCCCTATTGGGCTTTCAAGGAAACATCACCATTGGGGCTGTCCGAATGGATCAAGGTAGCAGGTATGTTTATCGGTAAAGAGGAAGAGGCATGCCAATTATTTGCACAAATGGAACAACGCTATAACCTGTTGAAAGCCAAAGTTTCCAATGTAAAACAGCGTCCCAGTGTATTCAGTGGAGAAATGAGAAGAGATACCTGGTATGTACCCGGAGGACAAAGTTTCTATGCCCGCTTGTTCGCCGACGCAGGGGCCGATTACTTTATGAAGGATAATACTGAAACAGGAGGTGTACTCATGGATTTTGAAACCGTATACGCCAAAGGATATAATGCCGGCTACTGGAGAGTGATGAATGGTTATAAAGGAGAATTCTCTTATGAAGCATTAAAAGCTTCCAATCCACAATATGCTGATTTCCGGGCTTTTAAAGAAAAGAAGGTTATTTATTGCAATCTGGAATGGATACCTTTGTATGAGAATCTTCCCCTCTCACCCGATGTTCTTCTGAGTGACATGATAAAAGCTTTTCACCCGGAACTACTTCCCGATTATCATCCTGTGTTTTATTCGCTTCTGGAAAAAGAATAAGTATTCCAGTTCTCATGCTTATGGTAACAAACAGTTTTAATCCGGCTTATCTATTTCACTATTACAAAAATGGCTGAAGTCTCGGACTTCAGCCATTCCGTAAAAGGTTATTCCAATATACCGGCAATATCCTCCGCCATCTGCTTGTCAGTCAACCGGTTGGCTTTCATCAGCTCATCCAGATTATAGCGGTCTGCAAATTCTTTACGAAGTCCGTAATTCAGCACCCGCATTTCAGAATTACCATAATAACGCGCTATCTTCTCGCCGAATCCTCCATCCAGCACCCCGTCTTCCAACGTTACGACAATACGATGCCCCACTTTCAACTCTTCCAGCATCGGTTCGTCAAGCCCTGTTATGTAACGGGGATTAATCAAAGTAGCCTCAACACCCGACTCTTCCCGAAGCTTATTCTTCAAAGCCTGTCCCAAATCATAGAAAGAACCCAATGCAAGAATAGCGACAGTTTCTCCCCTGGCTGTCATTTTGTAGCGGTTTAACTCGCTATAATCCGTGTCAAACTCTTCCTTACGATGCACCACTGCCACTCCCGGCACACGGATGGCAACGGGATATTCCGTCTGGCGGACAGCCCATTCCAACATAGCAAAATACTCTTCGGAACACGTAGGAGCCAGATAAACCATATTCGGGATATTGCTGATAAGCGGAATATCGAAGAAACCCAGATGAGTCACATCGTTCATTCCGGCTACTGTCCCCATAAACACAGTGATCACCGCCGGATTTCCATTGATACACAAATCCTGAGACAACTGGTCATAGCAACGCTGGATAAAAGTACTGTAAACCCCGTACACCGGACGTCCGCCACCGGCAGCGATACCCGATGCCAATGCCACGGCATGTTCCTCGGCAATACCTACATCCACAAACTGACGCCCTGCCTGTTTCCGGCGTTCAGGAGTAAAACCTATCACAGTAGGAGTACCCGAACTGATGGCAACAACCGTGTGGTCCTCCTTCATCTTCTCCAACAAAAACTTCCCGGTCAGGCTATGGTAATCCTCCATACCGCTGCAATCCACCTTCGGCTTACCCGTTTCCAGATCGAAAGGCATCTCCCAATGAAATTCCTCCCGGTCGGCTTCTGCCGGAGCGTATCCCTTTCCTTTCTGTGTGTGAATATGAACCACTGTGGGACGTGATGTATCTTTCACCTTGGCAAAAGCCGCAACCAAAGACGGAATATCATTCCCCTCTCCCACATAAAGATAATCCAACCCCAGAGAACGGAAGAAATTACAGGACGACCGTCCCTCTGTGTCGCGCAGTTCTTTCAGGTTCTGATAGAGCCCGCCGTGGTTTTCGGCAATGGACATTTCATTATCATTAACCACTATAATAAGGTTGGTTCCCATTTCTCCCGCATTGCTCAGACCTTCATAAGCTTCTCCGCCGCTGAGCGAGCCATCCCCTATCACGGCTATGATATTCTCGTGTCCGCCTTTCAGATCTCTGGCTTTGGCAAGACCGCAAGCCAGACTGACAGAGGTGGAAGTATGGCCGATAGTGAAAAAATCGTGCCCGCTTTCCCGGGGATTGGTGTATCCGGACACCACATCATAATCCTCCGGATTCAGGAAAGCATCCTTACGCCCGGTCAGCATCTTATGTGTATAACTTTGATGGGATACATCATATACCACCTTATCCGTCGGTGAATTGAATACATAGTGCAATGCTATTGTAGCCTCCACCATTCCCAGATTAGGTCCCACATGTCCTCCGTGGGCACTTAACTTGGTCAATAATGCATTGCGGACTTCACCTGCCAACTGTCTTAACTGTTCCGCAGAAAACTGTTTTATGTCTTGCGGAGAATTTACTTGTTCAATATACATCGTTCTACCTGTTTAAATGATTTCATCTGTTGTCTTGCTTCATTCCGATGCGGACAAAGCCGCTTTCATTTCACAATGCAAAGATAAGCCAGACCCCATTCATTCTTTGTAGATAAATTACAGATAGAATTACCATTTTTACAGAAGGGAACTGTATCACAAAAACATGGTACTGCAACCCGGTTATCAATTCTGCGAGAGCCGGTAATCACTGGGGGCGACACCTGTTATTTTCTTGAAAAGCACACTGAAGCACTGCACATTAGGATAGCCTAACTTCCGTGCCACAGCAGCAGGCGTATGACCGTCCTGCAACAACATGTGCCTGGCTATATCCAGCCGCTTCAGTTGCAAATATTCCTCCAAAGTCTTGCCGGTTTCAAATTTCAGCAGATCATTGAAGTAAGCGACAGACAAATCAAGCTCTCCCGCCATATAGCCGGGTGTGGGCAACTTGCCGCCTTGCAACCTTCCGGATGCGATATATTCCACAAACAAACGTTCCATGTTTTCCAAAAGAGCCTTGTTCTTATTCTCACGGGTAATAAACTGGCGTTCGTAATACCGGGTGCAATAATCCAACAGAAGTTCTATATGCCGGGAAAGAATAATACTGCTATGAGTATCAATGGGATGATGCAACTCATCCTCTATATTCGAGAGGCAACACGTCACTTTCTCTGTCTCACGCCGCGAAAGATGCAGCGCTTCTTCCTTGCGATAATGGAAAAAGGTATAATTTTTAATATGATTCTTCAGTGAGGTGCGGAACAACAGGTCAGGATGAAATGCCAAAAGATATCCTTTATCCGGCAACGTATTCTCCTTACTCATACGAAAGATCTCGCCGGGAGTGAGAAACACCATGGTAGCATTGGAGTAATCATAGTATTTCCGTCCGCAGCAGCAACAACCGCCCGGACAATCCTCAATCAGCAAGACAGCATAGAATTCAAACTTCACCGCATCCTCTTCCAATGAAGGATTCTCCAGATTGATGATGCCCACCTGCGGATGCAATGTCTTGCAACCCAGACAGCGGTTACATTCATATACAGTCCTCAAGTCCAACATAGTCTCTTGCATTGCTTGTTACGACAGAATACTATAAAAGAAGGTTTTGTGCCCGATATTCATTCGGTGTACAGCCCACACGCTTCTTGAACAACCGGCAGAAATGCTGCGGATATTGAAATCCCAGTGAATAGGCTACCCTGCTGACGGTTTCTCTCCTGTCGGACATCCGTTCCTTTGCCAGTTCTATCACTTTTTCCTGAATATATTCCTGTGGAGTCTTGCCGGTTTCCTTCTTGAACATATCCCCGAAGTAGTTGGATGAAAGGCACAGTTTGTCAGCAAAGTATTTCACGGTAGGCAATCCGTCACGCTCGGCAAGTTCGCCCTCAAAATAATCGTCAAGCAACCCTTCAAAGCGTGTCAACACATCACGGTTCGAATGACTGCGGGTGGCGAACTGACGTTCATAAAAACGCATACAGTAATTAAGAAGCAGTTCTATATAGTTTACCAGCAAGGTCTTACTGTGCTTGTCCACTCCCCGTTCCAGTTCCATACGGATAATCTTCAGGCAATCTGTCATAATATTGCGCTCATCTTCCGAAAGGTGCAGCGCCTCGCTCACTTCATACGAAAAGAAGGTATATTTCTTTATTGTTTTTCCAAGCGTGGTCCCCCGTAACAAATCCGGATGAAAAAGAATGCCAAGCACATTCAACTGCACACGGTCGGTGGTCAATGTGGTTTCCGTTGTTTGTCCCGGAGCAAAACATACCACGGTTCCCTCCTGATAGTCATAACTCCGACGCCCGTATTTGATATCACAAGCTTTCTCCAATTTCAGATAAAGTGCATAAACGCCATAGTTCCAGTGCACATAGTCCATCTGCCGGGTAGCCTTGTTCAAATCAATGACACTGACCAACGGATTCAGTGTTTCAAGTCCGTATAGACTGTTATATTGGTCCACACTGTCTAAATTTAATATCTTATCCATCATTCTAACTTGTTTAATGTCTGCTAAAATACAGCTTTTTCAGTTATTTGAAATATTCCGGTCACAAAAATAAGAAGTTATCCGGACAAGGTTATAACCCCAATTACGGATTATCTTACCTTAGTTACCGAATCTTATCCCATCCGGGAATAAAAAGAAGAGCCGGAATGTTCCTGCCGGGCTACCCACTCCATATATATGGCAGAATCTGTAATTAAGGTCAGGATACCCGTAATTTATCTACAAAGAACCCAAGCAAATATACCTAAATTTGCAACATCATAAAATATTAAAACGTATATTTGAACCAAATAACATAAATCGTATGAAAAGACTCGGATTATTTATGACGGTAATCATGATACTGTGTATTACCGTAAACGCACAGAAACAGAGCAACAGAACATTAGTAGCTTACTTCTCGGCGACAGGTACAACAGAGAAAGCCGCCAAACAGGTAGCGGAGGTGACAGGCGGAGCCCTCTACGAAATACAACCTGCAAAGAAATATACCTCCGCCGACCTGGACTGGCACGACAAATCCTCGCGCAGCAGTGTGGAAATGGCAGATGCCTCGTCACGTCCCGCATTGCGTTCCCAGCCCCAAAACTTGGCAGCCTATGATACCATCTATATCGGTTTCCCCATTTGGTGGAACCTGGCTCCAAGAATCATCAACAGTTTTATAGAAAAAGGTGATTTCACAGGCAAGATCCTCATTCCATTCGCTACCTCGGGTGGAAGCCGCATTTCTAACGCCGAACAAGAATTAAAGAAAGCCTACCCCAGCCTGAACTGGCAGAAAGGCAGGCTGATGAACGGTGCTACCAAAGAAGAGATTAAACAATGGACTAAAAAATAAATAGTATGAGAAAGAATTTAGGAGCAAAACCTTTTACCTATCCGCAACCGGTATTTATCATCGCCGCATACGATGAAAACGGTCTTCCCAATGCCATGAATGCGGCTTGGGGCGGTATCAGTGAAATGAATGAAATCAGTATTTGTATCAGCGAAGGTCACAAGACAACGGCCAACATCCTGAAACGCAAAGCATTCACAGTGAGCATGGCAGAAGCCGGGCAAATCATCGCTTGCGATTATGTAGGCATTGTTTCGGGCAACAAGGTTCCGGACAAATTCGCCCGTGCGGGATTCCATGCCACCCGGTCGGAATTTGTGGATGCCCCGCTGATTGATGAATTATCCGTAGCTGTGGAATGCAAGCTGAAGGATTACAATCCCGAAACCTGTATCCTGCGCGGCGAAATAGTCAATGTAAGTGTAGATGAACGTGTACTGGATCAGAATGGAAAAGTGGATGCCTCCAAAGTTATTCCTGTCATCTTCGACCCGTTCAATAATGATTATCTGAAAGTAGGAGAAAAAGTGGGTAATGCTTTCTCGGATGGCAAGGCCTTAAAATAACGGAATCCGATATGATACAAACAGCGGAGGCAGCTTCTTCCATACAGAACAAACTCCGGCAAGCCGATTCCTAAGCTCTCACATCCTTGTGACTAAGCCTTTTTGAACGAATGATTTCTATCTCCCAAGCTTGCGGAGTTAAATCCATAGCCTTTGGAGTTAACTCCAAAGGCTATGGAGATAGAAATCATAGGTTTAAAAAGGGTTAAGTGCAGGAATAAAAAGGCTTAACCATCCCCATAGTGCCCCCCAAT
>OIHZ01000383.1_pt1 | contig 11632 bp, 11 predicted proteins | sample 1583041 | NCBI WGS metagenome assembly OIHZ01 (sample SAMN02675044, study PRJEB24791) | human gut metagenome, SKBSTL002 | isolation source: stool | host: Homo sapiens | place: USA
TCTCTCCCCCACCGCCTGCGGGCGGAGCCCCCTCGCAGAGGGGGCCAAGGGGTGAGCACACCTTTTTCGACAGGCTGCCGCAAATCCATTGCGAGTCCTTTTCTGTAACAATTATTGCTTCTGTAACTCCTGCAGCAAGGGATTGTGCAGCAGCAGCCCCACGATTTGATAGCGGTAGCTTTTGACCGTCTGCCCCTGGGATTCCGAGTAAAGTCCGCGGACACAGCCGCTTTCCCGGTCAAAGAGCGCGTCGATCAGCTGCAGCTGCTCCGCTGTGACCAGCAGCGTGACCTGTCCCTTCGTGTCGAGGCCGCGGCCATGGGTCGGCATATACTTTTCGCGGCAGTCAAACGACGGCAGCATGTAATAGCTCTCGGGGTGCTTCTCTGCCTCGATGCGCCGTGCGGATGCTGCGTCCTCATCCCCGCACACGCAGTGGTCCAGTCCGACCTGCCGGAGCTTGGCCAGCTCCTCCTGCAAAATGCGGTTGGCCAGCGTACCGATCTTACTGTCCTGCCACAATGCTTCCATCTCAAGCAGGTCGTAAATTTTGCGGTGCAGGCGGATACGCAGCCTATACTTCCTGGGCTTCATCGGCGCTGCGCTCCACCTTTGCAATTATTTCCCGCAGCCGCGTGGCCGTGGCGATCATCTCGTCCAGCTCCTTCATGGCCTGCCGGCGCTCCTCGTGGGTATATTTTTCTGCAAGGCGCTTCTCGGGGTTTTTCCTGCGCAGCATCGTTTCCAGGCGGCTTGTCTGGCTGGACAGCTTGCCCGTAATTTTGCTCTGTGCCTTGGCGCTGGCGGTCTTTTCCCTGACCTCCCGGATGACCTCTGTCTGCTCGACCTGCGCGGCGGGCTGCTCCGGCGGGATGGTCTTGACCTTTCGGATGGTCTCCTTCAGACACGCCATCTCCTTCTGGACCGTGAACACCGCAGCGACCAACGCCTCGTGGGCATCCTGCATACTGCTGGTATCGGCCACCGTCCGCAGTGCATCTACGAACCGCCCGCGAATCGCTTTTTTCTCGTCCTGAATGGCTGCGCTGCCCGGGCCGTTGTACGCAATAGCATAGAGCTGCTGCAGCATTTGGGCAGCGATTCTCTGTTCCTCGGGCGTCATCCGCAAAAAGCTCTCCGCCTCGCTGCGCAGCACAAAGCCACGATCCAGCAGATCCTTGAGACCCTCATTCAGATTTTTTTCAATGCTCAGATCCTTATCGATCTGCCGCCCGTTGATGGGCGTTGCCTCCTTGATGGCCTTTTTTGCCTCGGCTGCTGTCAGGTTGTACGGCTCTGCCTGCAGGCAGGACACCAGCTCGGCAACCGCCTTGCGACGGATCATCTCGTTGGCAAAGCCGCCGCGCACCTGCAGGTTGGCGCTCAGCAGCATGACCTTTTTCTCGTTGTCGCTCAGCGGTGTTGTGACAACACGGCAGTTTTTGACTGTGTTCCACTTTGCGTCGCCGCGCGCCTGCAAATAATTCAATGCCTTATAGCGGCGCTCGCCGGAGAGCAGAACGTACTTCGTCTGTTTGCCATCCGTCCGCGGATATACGACCAGATTGTGCATCAGGCCGTTGCGGTCAATGTCGTTGGCCAGTGTTTCCACATCCTCGTCGGTGTCCAGCTGGCGGAAAATCGCATTGTCCGGGTTCAGCTCGATGTCCTGCAAGGCAATTTCCCGCAGCTCATAGGCAAGCTCGGCGCGGTTCTGCGTGGCCAGGTTGGCAATCAGGCTGCCGGAGGCGTTGTTGTTTCCGGCGCTGAAAACCGCCTCGGTGGACGGAATGCCCACCTCGACCTTGGATCTGCCGGGCTTCTTTTTCATAGCCATCTTACTTTTCCTCCAATTCCGCCAGGCGCTTTTTCAGCTCCTCATACGCCGCCACATAGCTTTTGGCCGGGGGCTGCGTGCGGGCCGAGTAGCAAACCGGCACGCAGCGGTTGATGCTGTTATCCACACTCTTGCCAAAGGCGATTTCCGCGTTGAACAGCGTTGCGCCGAGCTTGGCCCGGCAGTCACTGCGGATGTCCTGCGAGGCTGCACTTTTCTGCACCATCGTCAGCATTACGCCGACGCCCTTGATGCGGGAGGTCTTGCTCTTGCGCATCTCATTGCAGAGCACATAGGTGCGGAACGCCGAGTCCTCCGAGAAGGAATCGCACTTCAGCGGGATCAGCACATAGTCCGCCGCGGCAATTGCGTTAGAGAGCAGCAGGCTGTCCCGGCTTGGCTGGGTGTCGATCAGGATATAATCGTACTCGTCCTTGACCTGGCGCAGGAAATAGTCCAGCACGTCGGTATCGCTGGCCAGATACTTCGGGTCGCCGCGGTCATAGTCCCGCTGGGCGTCCGTGTACAGATCCTCCAGCCGCTTGGACAGGCGCGGCGTCTGGTCGTTGGCCGGGATCAGGTCCACGTTTTCATATTCCGACTCGACGATAAAATCTCTGGTCTGTGTGTTGTAGCGGAAGCCGTCGATCATATCATACAGACTGCGGTTGGCAAAGGCCTTGCTGGTAATGGCGTTGCCGCCTGTCAGGGCAAACGTCAGGTTGCCCTGCGGGTCGGTATCCAGGCAAAGCACCTTTTTGCCCTCGTCGCCCATCAGATAGGCAAGGTTAGAGGTCGTTACGGTTTTTCCGCAGCCGCCTTTTTCCACCGCAATGGTTATTACTGTTGCAGCCATTCGCTTGTTCCCCATTTCATTATGTAGTTATAACACCGTGGCAAATTATTTTTTATGTCGTTTTCGTCTATGTATAGTATACCACATTTGCCAGCATCGTCAACAGCACTTTTGCAGTTTTGGCAGGGCTTTTCTGCGGCAGAAAAGCCTTATAACTCCGTGGCAAATTTTTATATAAAGAAAAAAGCATATAGACACGCCCATGCCGCAGCTTTTTGCGGACCGGGTATCCATACGCTTTTTGTTATGCCTTTTGGTCTTATAACTCCGTGGCAAATTTATTCATCAAAGACGGACAGATCTGCCTTGAAATGATCCGTTGCACCAGCGCTGCGCAGCTCGTCCCTGCCGCTCGGGATGATCGTAATATCCTCCATCGCGTTGTATACAATGGTCGCGTTGTACTGCGGCGACTTGAGCTGGCCGTGCTCCTTTTTGGTCAGCATCATCCGCGCCATGCCCAGCGCCCAGCAGGTCAAATCGTGCTGCTGGGCCAGGATGCGGTTCAGCGCGTCGCGGGTCTCCTGCGCCTGCTTTGCCCTTTTCTCGCTGTTGGTGTTGGTCAGCAGACGCGCCGTGTATACCAGCACCGAGGACACCGCACTGTACAGCTCCGGTGAAATTTTTTCCTGCAGGGTCTGGCTGCGCGCCCTGCTTTCCAGCACGCGAACTGCCCGCGTCACCGTCATAGTAAACAGCTCGTCCCCCAGCGGCTCTGCCACGGATACAGCTGCCGCGCTTCGTTCCGGCTCGGTGGTTTTCCGCGTCCTTCTGCGGCGCGGGACTTCCTCATTGCGAGCGCTTTTCTGCGCGTGCAGCTGGCGCACTGCGTCCATCTCCTGCGCAGATTTGTAGCGGATGAACAGGTACAGCCGCTCGTATTTTCTGCCGCCGCGGATGCGGACCGGGATATAGTCAAACCAGAGGTCGGTCATCTGGTTGATCTCGTCCCTGGCCTTGGTCAGGACGTAGCGCTCAAAATCGTGGAAGTTGCTGTACTTTTCGGTCAGCGGCTTTTCCTTGTCCTTTTTGCGCTTTTCCGGTGGGGGAGAGAGCTGCTCCTTCAGCTCCTGAATGTCAAACACCTTGTACTTGAAGCCGCGGATGTCCTGCGCCTTGTCCGGGAAACGGTCCAGTATCTCTTTTGTGACCGGCTGAAACACCAGGCCGTTCGTGTAGCCGTAATCGGTGTCTCCGTTGTCGTAGGAGAGCAAAATTTCGTAAAAACGCATGGAGTAGGTGCTGTTCATCGTCAGCAGATATTCCACGTTGTAGGAGGTATAGTTGCTTTTCAGCTGGGAAAGATAGGGGAGGATCTCCGGATTGAAGCGCACGCGGATCTGCTTGTCCCGGTCATTCACGGTGGAGCCGCGCTGCAGCCAGGACAGGACCTTGTACTGGTGGCCGTCGCTGGCCGGGTCCAGGCTCCAGAAGGAGCGGTCCTCCAAACTTTTGACGGTGTCCTTCAGGTATTCCAGATAGGTGTTGTCGTGCATGTTGACCCCGGCCAACCGCCCGAAGTCGGAAAAGCTCAACGAATAAACGCGGTCCGCATCCGGGGTCTCCTTGGGGTTGATCTGTGCCATCATTGCCAGCAGCACCTTTTGCTCCAGCTTTGGCAGGGCATACTTTGTCTTTTGGATCAGGTCATTACTCTTGGTGATGATTGATTCCGACGCCGGGTTGTACTTGGGCACATTGCCTGCAGAGCGGTTGCGGCGGTGCTTTTGTGGCGGCGTGTTTTCCTCCGCAGGGAGGTCCGGGTCATAGTATTCGCCTTCAATGATTGTGTCATTTTTCCGCTTTTCAGACATAGACCTACACCTCCACAAATACAGTACATTAAGCATACACGCAATTGCGGAAAATGTCAACGGCTTCTCGCAATAAAAAATAAATGTGCCATTTGTATTTTTTTTCTTATAATTATTATTTATTATTTTATAAATTTATCTCTTTATATATAATAAGTAGATTGCGAGTTTTCTTCTGCTGAATTGAGAGAAAAATTCCTGTGAAAAAAGAGTTTTCTTCCCACGAAAAAAGAGAAATATTCTGCTGTGCTGAGAGTTCTCTTCTGCTGATTTTGCCAGAATAAAACTCTCAATTCGGCAGAAAAAAACTCTCAGTACGCAAGCGGCTGCGGGCAAAGCAGACAGCGAAATGCGAGTTTTCTTCTGTGCTGATGAGAGAAAAATGCTGCGCAGTGAAAAAATCAGTTCGCGGCTTTTCCGGCGGAGCAGGGGAGAGCGCAGTGACAAAAAAGAGAGGGCAGAGGGGAAAAAGGCTTATTGAGAGAAATTTTCTGACAACAAAAGAAAAAAACAGAAAAATTCTCCTTTTTGTATTGCGAGTTTTATTCTGAACAAAAAATTCTCTGAGAATCTTCGATAGTACGTAAAAGTATACGAAAAAAGCAAAACGTATTGCGAGAAATCTTCTCCACTGAAAAAGTAGCACAAAAGAAACAAAGTGTAATAATTTATATATAATATACAAAACGGCAAACAAAATCATGCGCGTCCGGGGAAACCGATAGGGAAGGGGAGAGGGCCGGCAGGAGAAACACAGCTTTTCCAAAATGCAGACTGCCAAAAGGCGACGCAGAGCCGCAGGTAATTATTTTTATAAAAATGCAGAAAAAAACTCTCAATAGACGCCCGCGGTGGGACTATTGAGAGTTTTTTTCTGCAAAAAATAAAAAAATCAGAAAAATGCAGCCGCCCGCAAGGGCTGTCAGCATCTCACTATTACCGGGAGCAGGTCACAGCATCTGTTGCCGTATAGTCAAACAGGCTGTCGTTTTTCTCCTCCAGAGCCTTGATCATGTGGTAGGTGTATTCGTTGTAGGGCGTCGGGATGCCTAACTCGCGCCCCATGCGCATGAGCGCGCCGGAGAACATATCGATTTCTGTGTGCCGCCCGGCGTCGAGGTCCTGCAGGGTGGAGTAGCGCGCGGTGGGCGGCACGGTGCTGCCGTGGGTGGAGGCCGCAGCTGCCTTGGAGAGGTCGATCCCCTTGGCGGCGGCAATGGCCTCCAGCTCGCGGCGCAGGCCGTCGCTGATGGCCTTTATATGGGCACTGTCGCTGTAGCAGCCGACGCCCGCGCCGAGGATCGCCTGCGGCAGATTGTTGCAGACGTTCAGCCGGAACTTGGACCAGATCTCCTCGCGGATATGCTCGGTCACACGGAAATGAATGCCCGTGTCCGCAAACAGCGCCCGCACCGCCTGCACCCGGTCACTGTCAAACGGTGCGGTCAGCTCCCCGTAGATGATGCCGATGGTCGTTTCCGGGTCAAACCGTACACCGTCCTCGGTGCGGCGGGAGGCCACCTTGATAAGTGCGGGCAGCACATGAGCTGCGCCGACCTGTGCGGCGATGAGCTCCTCACTGTCAACGCCGTTCATCAGGCTCATGACAACGGTGCGTTCGCTCACAATGGTGCGGATGCTGTCCAGTGCGCCGGGCAGCGCGCCGTATTTCAGCGCGACGATCAGCAGATCGACGCCGTGGGCCTGCTGCGGGGTCCAGACCTGCGGGTGATAGACCTGCCCGTTGATCGTGCAGCCGTTTTGCCGCAGCCGCTCGGCGCGGGAACCCTCCGCCACGACGCCAAGCTGCAGGCTGTTGGCAGCGGCCTTGTCGGCCAGGCCACACAGCACATAGCAGCCGACGGCTCCGGCCCCCAAAATAGCAACAGATTGAATTTTCATCGTCTACATCCTCCCGTCAGCCGGCACGGCCCGGCTGGATGATGCGGATCAGCTCCTTATCCAGCTGCAGGGTGCAGTGCCACGGATTTACAATAATGCCCGCGATTTCCGGTGCGGAGAGCGCTGCGGCAAACAGCTTGTCAATCTCTGCAAGGAAGGTCGATTTCACCGTGTCAGGGCTTTTCATCTGCTCCTCAAACGAGGTGAAGGCGTACCACCAGCTTGCGCCGTCCGCCGTTGTCACGACCCGGGGCTGCACCTGCCCGCCACCGGGGACAGGCTCGACGGCCACGATCCACTGCCCGCCTGCCTGCATACAGCGGCGGACAACGGTCAGTGTGTGGGCCAGCTGCTCCGGGGTAGGGGACTGCTGCAGCTGCAAAATGGCAGTTTCGATGGTTTGATTCATCTGTAAGGATTTATCTTGCGGCATCGGGAACATCCTCGTATTATAAAGTAGTAGTTATTAGAGTCCCTCTCCAAGGACAAAATGCTACAATAGACAAGGTGCTGTGGATTGGTTTAAACCTCCTACCGCAAGACGGTTTCGGAAAGGCTCCAACCACGGCTCTTTGTTTTTAGTGTTAATCAGTTAGATACCGCCAGACGGTTTATATAGAACGAGGTTACATAGCAAAGAGGTGTGGCTCTAAGCAGCACTGTAAAATAAAACGCCGGAGGTAAAAAGAAATGATTTTTGTTGGTATCGATGTTGCAAAGGACAAGCACGATTGCTTTATCCTCAACTCGGAAGGAACGGTCTTGGCAGATGTATTTACCATTGCCAATAACCGCATCGGTTTTGAGACGCTTCTTTCAAGAATCCAAAGCTGTTCCCAAGGTGAAAGCAAAATAAAAGTAGGGCTTGAAGCCACAGGACATTACAGCTACAATCTGCTGGGGTTTCTTTTAGACAGCGGCCTGGCAACCTATGTCATTAACCCTCTGCACACGAACCTCTACCGGAAAAGTCTCAGCCTGCGAAGAACCAAAACAGATCGGATAGACGCGCGTACCATTGCAATGATGCTCATGTCTGATGTGGACCTCAAGTCCTACTCAAATACAGCATACCACAATGAAGAGCTAAAGTCACTAACCAGATACAGATTTGATAAGGTAAAAGAGCGCGCCAAGCTGAAAAGCTCCGTTGCGCGGTTAGTGAATATTCTGTTTCCGGAGCTTGAAAAGCTGGTCTCAAGTCTGCACATCGCTGTTGTATACGCACTGCTGAGCAACTATCCGGGTGCAAGCTATATCGCAAACGCTAATACTGAAGAACTCGCTGAGACTCTTTGCACCGCCTCTAAAGGTCGTTATACCAAGTCTAAAACCGCGGAAATCCAAGTAGCCGCAGGGGTCTCCATTGGCTCGAAAATGCCTGCTAAGTCTATGGAGTTGAAACACACGATTGCTCTCATCCGCGAGCTGGACAAAGAAATTTCTGAGGTAGAATCCGCAATTGACAAGATTACATCTCAGATGGATTCTCCCATCTTTACAATCCCCGGTATTGGCCGACATATGGGTGCAATGATTCTTGCTGAAGTTGGAGATTTTTCCAACTTTGCAAGCGCAGACAAGCTGCTGGCTTATGCTGGACTCTCTCCATCTACATATCAGTCAGGGCAACTGCAAAACTGTTATGCTCACATGGAAAAGCGTGGCTCCAGATATTTGCGATATGCTCTTTTCAATGCCGCCAAATATGTCTGCCTTTGGTGTCCTACATTCTCGGCCTATCTTGAAAAGAAGCGTTCTGAGGGAAAGCATTACAATGTTGCCATCTCTCATGCTGCTAAAAAGCTGGTAAGGCTTATTTTTGCTATGCAGCGTTCTGGGAAAGCCTTCTTAGCTGATTATTAAGCGTGCGATTTTATACGGAGCGAGTATCCGACAACGGATGCTCTTGTTTGCTATACCAATTTTCACCACCTTAAAATTTCTCTCGAAAATTTTGTTTTGGGGCTTGACTTTTAATAGTTAGTCTTTTGCCTTCTGCTTTTCTACCTATTATTAAAACATTGGAATCACCCCCTACAGTGAATTCAGGAAATCGAGCGCAGAGTCTGGTATAGCATTCTCTGACAGTGGGCTTGGAACAGCGCCGGTTATGTTGACTGCCTGCAACTCCTCCCGCACCACCTTGCGGATGCTTTTCTCCAGCCTATCCGTCTGCTCCGTCGCAAGAATGGCTTGTACCAGAAACTCTTTGCGTTTGGCTGACGGCATCTGCTGCAGCAACGCCCACGCGCGGCGGTGTTGCGGTTCATTGAGGTTCGGGCGGAAAACATATTGCGGTCGTTTCATACCTCGCTTTTGCGGCGCGACACGGCGGCCAACGCACGCTCGAATCCGACCGCGTTCACCTTGTCGTCCAGCAGGAAAATCGTCTTACAAAGGCCGTCTTTGGGACTTAGGTGGCGGCTCACCACCGATGCGCCGCCGCCCAGCAACACGGCGGGGATGGCGTGCAAATCGAATCCCGCTTCCATTGTGGCAGACAGAAGATGCTCTGTGTACTTGCGACCTTGTTTGTTCACAATGTCGCGCACCGTATCGCTGACCGTGCAGGGCTGACCTGCCAGCATATTTTCGATTTGGGCATCCGTGAGTGACAATCCGGTTTCGCGCCGCACCTGCTCCCGAATGTCATCCACACAGCGAATCATGCCGAGTTCAAGGCTGTGTGCCGTATCGGCCGCAGGGATGGCGTTGTCGATGCGCATAAGGTCCACTGTCCAGCCGCCCAAATCCATGAGGAGCATTGATGGCTCGTCCTGCAACAGCCCGGTTTCGGTCATAAGGGCGGCGTAGCCTTGAGGGAAGACCACAACTTCCTCGATGGTAATGCTGTACTCCACGCCATCGAACTTGTAGTTCACAGGCTGATTGCTCCGCAGCAGATAATCTCTGAACTTGGGTTTGTCGCGTCCGAAACTGGTCAGCGGCAGACCCGCCGCAATTCGCACCGAGCATTCGGGAGGCAAACCGCGCTGCTGAATCTCCTTTGCGATAGCTGCCAGTGTCAGCAGGTAGTAGTTGTCGTTTACGGTCTTGTCCCGCTGGATAGGCTGCCGCCCGGAGCCACAAACAAAAAAGCACCCGCCAAACTCTAAGAGTCCTTGGCGGGTGTAGGGTTCGTGTTCTCCGTAGCTGGTAAGTCCAGCCGGAAATGAACAATGCGCTGTTTTGATGGCGTAGTAACCGTGGTCGATGCCGATAATGATGCTCATAGTGGAAATCCTCCTTATTATAATAGGTATAAAATGGAAAACCTGAAAACAAACTGAAAACTGTCGAAAAAAAACGAAAAATCCCCGCAGCCAACAGGAAATTGGCTGCGAGGAAATTGAAAACATTCTGAAAACAGCAGGAAAAAGTTGAAAATTCCGCTGAAAAACTGCAAAACGGGGCGGCAGGGGCGGGGAAACGCACACCAAGCCGCCCAACAAAAAAGCCCAGCCGACTTAAAATGGTTGGACATCTCTATAAAACGCACTTTGAAAATCGGTCATCGCCTTTGCCGATTTTGTGCAATGCAGCAAAGAAAAAAAGCTGCGTCAATATCTTTGCCACAGCTTTTTGGTGGGAGCTGGTGGATTCGCAAGCCGCGGTCTAAAAAACAGTCCGCAGGACTGTTTTTTGCCGTCTGCGGACGGCCGACCTGTTCGAATCCTACCAGCTCCAGCACAAAAAAGAACCCGCAACCTAAGTTGCGGGTTCTTTTTGGTGGGAGCTGGTGGATTCGAACCACCGAAGCATTAAGCAGCAGATTTACAGTCTGTCCCCATTGGCCACTCGGGAAAGCTCCCATATTCATTTGTGCCTCTGCCTTAACAGCGCTTGATTATTATAGCAGGATAAGATGGAAAAAGCAAGCCCTATTTCAAAAATATTTTTGTAAACGGCGGAACGGGAAACGGACGGCTGCGGTGGCAAGTGCCTTGCAACCTGAGAAAAACATGCTACACCGAAAGAAACATCCTGAGATACAGGGAGATCACCGCCCAGAGTATTCAGCGCATGCAAATTCTGCACCGTGGTATTTTTATGCCTGCTTTTGACCGCATATTGCAACTGGCCCGCATGGAAGAGATGGACTGCGAGTTTGTGGAAGTGACCGCCCACGAGGGGGCCCGCCCCACCCATGCGGTGTGGCAGGGCCGGGTCTACCACCGCGGCGGTGCTGTGGTGCAGGGTGGCGAGCGGTACGAAGATTTTGAAACCGCAACCGGGTACGGCACCGGCCCCGGCTTGTGCGGCTGGAACTGCCGCCACAACTTTTATCCGTTCTACCCCGGCGTATCTGTCCGCAATTACACGGACGAACGCCTGGCCGAGCTGGATGCCCGTAATATCCCCTATGGCGGCGGGCTGTACACCCGGTACGAGATCACCCAGATGCAGCGGGCGCTGGAACGCAGGGTGCGCAAGTATAAGCGCCGTTACCTGGCCGAGACCGCCGCCGGGGTGGATGCCAGCCAAAGCGCCGCCAAGCTGAAAGCCGCCCGGCAGCAGCTGAGTGCGTTCCTGGCAGAAACCGGGGAGCAGATGGATGGGGCAAGGACCGGTGTACCTGGCTTTGGGCGAAGGGAAGCGAAACAGGCGGATGCAGCGGCAAGTGCCTTGCAATCCGCCCAAAACAATGCTACACTGAAAGAAATCAGCCTGGGGTACAAGGAGATTACCATCCAGAGCATTCAGCGTATTCAGCCGTTTGCCTGTGAGACGCTGGACGCTGCGGGCAGCCGCGCCCTTGCCAACGCGCACAAGAAGCTGCTGCTGGAAGCCCGAAAGGTTCCGCTTGGGATAGAAAAGGCCCGCTGCTATGGGCTGGATATGCAGCCTCTGGGCGGTTACAAGGAAAGTTCTGAACCGGGAACATCTGTAAAAATCAAGGTTCCGAATGTCGACTGTATTGTAATGCACTCGCACCCAAGCGGGCTGACATTTTCACCTGATGATTTGGACGCATTCTCTAAAAACAAAACCATCCGCATTCTGACCGCCGTTGGCAATGATGGTTCCCTTTACGCGATTGAAAGAACCAACAATACCGATGAAACAGCTTTGGAAAACCTGACTTCCCTGTTGATGTTTGACATGAACAAAGCGACAACCAAAGCCGCCGTTTATGATACATTGAATACTTATTTCAAAGAGGTTCAGAATTATGGCATTCACTATTACGCCAGAGAAAATTGAAGAAATGAAAAAGTT
>OIHZ01000391.1_pt1 | contig 11401 bp, 8 predicted proteins | sample 1583041 | NCBI WGS metagenome assembly OIHZ01 (sample SAMN02675044, study PRJEB24791) | human gut metagenome, SKBSTL002 | isolation source: stool | host: Homo sapiens | place: USA
TCTAGACAAATGTCTTTTTTCAGCCTGTTTCACTCTTACAGAGGAACGTAATTTCGAATCATAAGGCTTTTGATTATCTGTTAAAAATAATCTGTCAAAAATATCCAGATAACTTGCAACGGTTTCTACATCAATATCTTCATCATCAATTTCTTTCATATCATTTTTTAACTTTTTATTTGTTACCGTTGTTGCTTCATTTCTGGCAAGTGAACGCAATAACAATTGCATTTTATGTTTATCTCTTTTTACATGATCAATCCGGTATACATCATCATCCAGCACTGCGTTAATATATTCCACCGGCAGATACGCTGCCTGTTTTAAAGTTGTCTCCTGATTGGCAGGCCATCCACCGCGGATAATAAAATCAATAATGTTCCTTAAATCCACTTCGCCCGTTATCTTTGATGGCGCATCCCCAGTACAAATAGCTTCTAAAGAAATGTCCCCACTTGAGCTGCCACTCTCGTACAATGACATTGGACGCATTCTAAGCCTTGCAATCCTTCCCGCTCCACTATGCAGTATGCCTTTGTGGTTCGGTGTTGCTGATCCTGTGAGAATGAATTGTCCTTTTTCCCCACTTTGATCTACTTTATATCTTACCGCATCCCACAGTGGTGGAACTTCCTGCCATTCGTCGATAAGTCTTGGACTTTCCCCCTCCAAAACCAGTGCCGGACTCATTTCCGCCAGTTGTCTGTTCTGAAAATTTCCATCCGGATTACCTATCATAATCTCACTATTGCTGTGATAAGAAGATGACCATGTTTTTCCACACCACTTTGGTCCCTCCACACAAACTGCACCAAATGTGTTTAGATATTCTTCTAATTTCCGATCAATCAGTCTTGGTTTATAATCTCTTTTATTCATACTTTTCTCCATATAATGAAAGGATGTTTCTAGAACTATTATTCCCATATATTCAAGATTTATTATATTCTAATCCGATAGATTTTGCAATTCTAATCCGATAAATTTTGCACTTTTAATAATATAGATTTTATATTTTTATTCCTATGTATTTTGCATTTCAATTCCGACTGATTTTTAATTTTCAACCCGACAGATTTCAGATTACATGTCAAAAAAGCAATTCCTATCTCTCTTTTCATGAAATGAAATAGAAACTGCTCCTTACTGCACTTTGGATATTCCTTTTTGAACTTATCTATTATTACAATCCTCAAATTCCATATTTTTTCAAATCCACTCTACCATTCACCACTTCAATGCCATCTGCTTCCAGAAGCTTCGCCTGTACATTCTCTCCGCCAAAAGCGAAAGCCCCTGCTAATTCTCCCTTGGAATTCACAACACGGTAACATGGGATATGCTCCGGGTCCGGATTATGGTGCAGGGCATTTCCAACAGCTCTGGACATTCTCGGATTTCCGGCAAGCTCTGCCACCCTGCCGTAAGTTGCCACTTTACCTTTTGGAATGGTTTTCACCGCCTCATAAATACGCTTTGCCGGACTGTCTGTGATAATGTCATAGCTTTCTGCAATCATCTGCTTCACATCCTTATCCGGGATTGTCCCGTCTAAAATGATCGTATTCCAGTGTTCTTTATTCTGATGATATCCCGGAAGCACGGACGCATAGGCATCCCTCCAGAAATCGCGCCACTCCGGGCGCACTTTCACATTCATATTAATGTAACCGTTCCGCTCATATACCCACAAAAATGCCTTTTTGCTTCCACGCACACGCACTAACTCCCAGTTTGGATCATGGAACGGCGTTTCCAGATAAGTGTCTGGAAATGAAAGTCCGTATTTTGTTGCTTCTTCTCTTGTTTTCATTTTAGCCTCCGTTCCATCTTCTCCATCGCGTCCTTATCCGGCTCTTTCACTTCATCCGTAAGCGCCACCTGGATCTGGAATCCAACCGGCACATCCGCATAATAACTGATAATATTCTTAAGGCACTCGCGGTTTCCCGGCTCCATCACCCAGTCTGCATAAAAGGCACTGGATAATTTTAAGATCAGCATCCGCTCTCTCACTTCGACCGCCGGAACGGTCTGTAAAAACGCGGCAAAGTTCTCTCCGTTTTCACTAATCTTTTTGCAGAACTCCTGCCACTGCTCTCCTAACTTTTCAAACGAGAACTCTTTTCTCCGGAACGTGGACGGCGCATGCTCTGCAGTCTTCACTCCCATCGGGACATCCCAGTGTTCCAGCAGGTTTTCCAGTCCGAAAAGTACCATCTGCCTGTCAAGCCGGTAATCTCCCACACAGGCGGCACAGCCATCTTTGCATCCACAGCCTTTTACAAGCTTCACTGCATTTTGGATAATATCTTCCATATTATCATAAATCTTTTCAGAGAATCCAAGTCCACCCACATACTTATCGTAAAAATAAATGTCTACGTCCGAGCTTGTGTCAAACGCAAGTTCCAGTGCATTCGCCGACGTGATAACTCCAATATCCTCCTGCTCCGTCATGGTCACCATCCGGGCAGCATTTTTCAGTGCAAAACAGACGCCCTCATAATAATTGTTCCGCACCATTTTCGTATTTTCGTTCACCTGAATTAAGCCACGGTAAACTTTGACCACATTCTCCGGCACACGCATCCAGGTGCTCTCCGTATCATAGTCTTTGGAGAGTGCCTTCGGTAACTGCTCATAGCCAAGATTCTGATGATTATGAAACTGCATTTTTTTTAACATATAAACGTAATCGCTCACATTGACATCGCCAAAATGAAGCTCTGTGCGAGCAAGCGGCATATTTTTACTCTCGTGAACAATCTTCACATTCGCTTCCCCTGCCGCGACTGTATAATAATTTCCATTAAATGGCACTGCATAGGCAGTCCGGCTCTCAAGATCAAGCTTTGTCACCTGATAGGCAACGCCGTCATGCATGTAGACCGCACCATCGTGAAGCTCGCGGAACGCCTGACTCTCGTCCATCTCTGTGATCTCTTTTCCGCTGTCCTTGTGCAGAAGCTTATAGCGCTTCTCGTCAATATTGCGCATGGAAAAATCACCCGCCGGGAACTCACCGCCAGACCACGCAAATTTTCCATTGTGGCTCGACAGTTCCTCAGCGCGGAGAAGTACCGGGATTGCCTCGCCAAGATCCGGAAACAGGGAAATATCATCAAGCGTCAAAGGAATCTCCGCTGCTGCCGCACGGATATGCGCCAGTTCAATGATCAGATTATTCTTATCGATCACAGCATTTTCACTGCTTCCCTCAAACAGCCAGCCCGGCTCAAGCGCAATGTACTGGTCAAACGGCTGATTGTCGAGAATGAGATAGTTGCTGCTCCTTTTCCCGCTTCTTCCGGCACGCCCTGTCTGCTGCCAGAATGAGGCTCTGGTGCCCGGATAACCGACTAACACCGTGGTACTGATCTTTCCGATATCAATTCCAAGTTCTAATGCATTCGTGGAAACAAGTCCCATAAGTTCTCCCGAGATCATCTGATTTTCAATCTGTTTCCGCTCAAGCGGCGTGTAACCGCCACGATAACCGGAGATTTCATCCGGCTTATGCGTGCCTAAAAATCCCTCCGCTTCCAAATGATCTCTCGTCTCTTTTAAGACGATCTCCACATTCTTTCTGGACTTCGTAAACGCAATAAAATTTTTTCCTTCATCCATCAGCTCCGGCAAAAGTTCTGCCGCCACTGTCGTAATGCGGACCTGCCCATAATAGTTGTCGTCTTTCCCCATGATCTTCGGCGGCTGGATGAGATAATATCCACGTTCTGCTGCTGGGGAGCCGTCCTTATCCACAAGTGCAAACTGCTTTCCACAGATCTCTGTTGCAAGCTCCACCGGATTGGCGATCGTAGCAGAACTGCAAAGAAACTGCGGATTGGAATGATAATAACGGCATACTCTTGAAAGCCTGCGGAACACATTTGCCAGATGCGAACCGAACGCTCCACGATAGGTATGCAGCTCATCGATCACAATGTATTTTAAATTGGAAAAAATAAAATCAAACCCGTATTTGCTGTGATTCGGCAGAAATGCCCCATTCACCATCTCCGGGTTTGTCAATATGATATTGGCACTCTGCCGGATTCTTGTACGCTCCGCCACCGGCGTATCCCCATCATACACGCCCGCCACAATACGGTTCTCTCCAAAATATTCCAGATACGGTGCGATCGCACGGTACTGGTCTGCCGCAAGTGCCTTGGTCGGGTAAATGAAAATTGCCCTTGTCAGCGGATTTTTCAAAATGTCCTGTAAAACCGGGAGCAGAAAGCTTAATGTCTTGCCGCTCGCCGTCGATGTTGTGATAACAACATTTTTCCCGGAAGTCACTTTCTCAAACATTTCCGTCTGATGACAATATAATTTTTCAATTCCGTGCTCTTTTAAATACCCTGCCAGTTCCGGCAGCAGATTCTCCGGAAAATCATCGTATACTGCCGGGTGAGCAGGGATTGTTTTTTCATAAATAATGCAGTCTTTGATGTCCATGGAAAAGTCCTTCCTATTTTCTGACAGATGTCGGAATATCAATATTTAGTCCAAGCAGCATCTTTACCAGCCACACAAAGAAAATCAGCACCAGTATCGGAATCAGGCATGAAGTCACAAGCAAAATTGCCAATGCCTCGATAAAGTTATTCAACACATTCTCCACATTCGCAGTCGCTGTGGACACTCCTTCCTGCACTTTATTAAAAAGTCCTGAAAAAAATCCACCGGCATTTTCTTTGCTGTCACTGTCTGAATCACTCTGGGATTTTTCATTGCTGCTCTTATCGTCCACCTGTCCACTTTCTCCTGTTTCAGATTCTATCTCATCGGTTGTCTGCTTCGCAGTCTCTATCGTACTCTCGATGGATGACGCATAGGTTGTCTCGATCATATCCGCCACCTTCACGCTCGCCGGGATCACAAGATACACTGCCAGTCCGAAAAGCAGGAATTTCTGTGCGACCACTCGCAATATCTCTTTCCTCCACAACAGATACCCGGAGAAAAATACACATGCAATTGGAGTTCCGACATCCCCCGGAATCAATGTGATCGCTGCTGATGCCGCTGTAGATGCTGCGGCAAGCTCCATGACGGTTGTTTTCTTATCGTCCAATGACTGGATTGTCTTCGCATTAAATTCTGTCGAAGAAGTAAACCGCGCGATCACAAAAAATGACAGTAATGCAATCACAATTGGAATCAGCGCAAATAAAATCTTTTTCTGTTTTTCGTTTTCCATGTATGTGTGCTCCTTTATACTACAACTTCATCGGACAGGCATCCCTGTCTTATCTGCAAAAATTCCATATATTTTTGCTAAAATATATAAAAAAGTATATCCTCTTTTAAATTTTCATGCAACCAAAAGCACTTAGATACACTGAACAAAATCCCCCAACTTACCGATATATAAATTATCGAAACAAGTAGTCAAATTTATTTCACGGAGGAAATAAAGATGAACTTAACCGTAAGCAATTATTTTGGCGGAACGATGAATGGATTCTCCACTGCCACGATCAACACAAGAAACACTGGAATTTCCAAAAGCAGTTCCTTTAGCACAGGGAAGTCAACCAAAAAATCTCTTAATTATAATGCAAAACAAATCTCCTCACAGCTTATCCGCGCCACAAAGTCGCGGACTGCCGCTGCGGTTCTCACCAAGGCAAAAAGTACAGTCAATAATTTACAGCACTGCCTCGGAACCGGGGAATATGATGACAGTGAGGTACAGATTGCCCTCGCACACGCAAAAAGAATGGTAAAATGCGCCCAGTCCAAGGTGTCTAATCTGAAACAGGAAGAAAATTTACAGCGGAAATATGAACGTGAAAAATCAGCAAAAGAAATGCAGCAGAAGTCCGAAGTGAAACGCCGCGTCCACCAGAAAGAAAATGATCTGAAACAAAAGATGGCGACAGAGGAGATTCAGCAGGTACAGAAAGAGAAATCAAGACGTCAGGAAATCATCCGCAAACGCCGTATGCACCGCAATGAAGAGCGCAGCAACATCAACGAAGCGGATATGAAATATCTGCAAAATACTATGGATTACAAACACGGCGGTATTTCCACTGCAGCCGGTGCAGCAACCGTCGATCTGTCTTATGTCGGACTGCAGATGAGTGAATTACAGCAGATGGAAGCACAAACGGAAGCTCAGATGAATGCCGAGTTAAATGCCACCGCCGATGCAGGCACTGTAGATACAGCCACCTGCGACAGTGGCTCATCTGCCGCAGCAGCCTCTTTCAATGGAAGCGTCAGCTCTGGAAGTGTTCTATAATTTCACCATGGGAAAATATTTTTAGAATCCCATCTTCATAGCTCACGAAGAAAATAATATTTGTTTATATCGTTTTTCTTTTCATTTACGCTGTGAATGACTTGTGAGAGAACTCTTATACATGCCCAATCAACGCTGTGAATTGCACCACAAAATCTGCAATTTACGTTATGGAACTTTGGTTGGCTTTGATTTCTGCCGCTCGTATTCTGGATTGACGGATTTTCACAATCTGGATATTGCATGCCACACAGTCTTGGCTTAATAAAAAATAGAACTGATTTGTTTTCAGGATTTTGGGAGCGGCCGGTCCTTAGAAAGCAGACATTGCGATTTCAAAAGCCAATGTAATTGGATTTTGAAATCACGATGGATGCTTTCTTAGTACCGCTGCCAGCGACAACAAGCGGAAGCGCTCCTGAAAACAAACAGTTCTATTTTTTATGTTTATAAATACTTTGTTGGCATGCAATACAACATAACCTCAGGAAATCCGTAACACCACCAGTAAGCGGCAGTTCGTAATTCCATAATACATCCTTCTCCTTAAATAAAAATTATTTTGCTAACTCTAAATTAAAATTAAAGTAGTTTACAGCATTGTTATAAGAAATTCCACGTACAATTTCCTCGAGTGTCTCATAATCAGCCGGATATTCCCCGTTTTCTACCCATGTGCCGATCAGATTGCAGAGGATTCTTCTGAAATAATCGTGGCGTGTGTAAGATAAAAAGCTTCTGGAATCTGTTAACATTCCAACAAAACCGGAAAGGTTTCCGAGATTTGCAAGGGAGATCATCTGGTCAGTCATGCCGGTCTTATGATCGTTGAACCACCATGCGGAACCCTGCTGGATCTTTGCAACAGCAGTGGAATCCTGGAAACATCCAAGGATCGTACCGATGGACTGGTTATCGTTTGGATTTAAGCTGTATAAAATGGTTTTTGGAAGCTCGTCTGTACTGTTTAATGCATTTAAGAAATCTGCCATCTCAGAAGACGGAGCATAGTTATTGATGCAGTCGTAACCGGTATCAGGACCAAGTTTGTTGAACATTGGAGTGTTGTTGTCACGTTTGCATCCATAATGAAGCTGCATTACCCAGTTTCTCTTAGCGTACTCTTTTCCAACAAAAACCATAAATGCTGTTTTGAAAATGATTTCTTCCTCTTTTGTGATGGAAGCTCCACCAAGACGTTTTGCAAAAATAGATTCTACAGTTTCAGCAGAAGCAGGAGCGTACATCACATACTCTAAACCGTGATCGGATACAGAGCATCCCATGGAAGCAAAGAAGTTCATACGGTTTTTTAATGCCTCGCACAAAGAAGCAAAGGAATCTACCTTGATGCCGGAAACATCAGATAAAGTCGCAAGGTAATCAAGATAAGTTGGTTTTTCGATATTCATTGCTTTATCAGGACGCCATGCCGGAAGAACCTGAACGTCAAAGCTATTGTCCTCAGCAATTTTTTTGTGCCACTCTAAGCTGTCAACAGGATCGTCTGTTGTGCAGATTAAAGTTACATTGGACTGTTTGATGATATTGCGGACAGACATGGATGGATCTGCAAGTTTTGCGTTACAGAGATTCCAGACTTCCTCCGCAGTTTTTTTGTTTAAAACACCGTTGTATCCGAAATATTTCTGTAATTCGAGATGACTCCAGTGGAAAAGTGGGTTTCCGATTGCTTTTCCTAAGCATTCAGCCCATTTGAAGAATTTCTCTTTGTCTGGAGCTTCTCCGGTGATGTAATACTCATCCACACCGCAGGAACGCATAAAGCGCCATTTGTAGTGGTCGCCGCCGAGCCATACCTGAGTGATGTTTTCGAACTGGCGGTCCTCGTAAATCTCCTGTGGATTGATATGGCAGTGATAATCTAATACAGGTGTTGTCGCTGCATAATCAAAATATAATTTCTGGGCTGTTTCGTTGGAAAGAAGAAAATTCTTGTCCATAAATGGTTTCATAATAATGTCCTCCTAAAAGTTAAAATAATGTTGTTCCTCGTTTTATGATTTTTCCAGAGAAAATCGATTTTTTTGGCATTTCCTCTCCGGCTAAAACACCGAGCAATGTCTGGACTAACTGGTGTGTCTGGGTTTCTAAACGGTTGTCGACAGAGGTTAATTCCGGCGTACAGCAGTTTGTCAGCATGGAATTGTTATATCCCATAACCGATAATTCTTCCGGGATACGTATCCCTCTTTTCTGTGCATATTTGATACTGCCGATCGCAAGGGAATCATCTGAAGTCATGATGCCATGAAAGGACGTACCTTTTGTTGCAATGCGGGCCACAAAATCGGCAACCTCATTCAGATGTTCGATATTACCGTCATAAAAGTGGATCAGCTTTTCAAACCCCGGAATATTGTGCTCTTTCATTGCGTCGCAGAATCCGTGAAGCTTCTTTAAACCGCTGTAGGATTTGGAATCATATAGATACAGGATATCCGTGATGCCTGACTGGATCATTTCGGTGGCAGCCTCAAACATGGTTCCATAATCATCACAGAGTGTACTGTAAACATTCGGATGATCAAAGGAAGCGTTTAACAGCATGATCGGAACCTGCGTGGAAACATCCTTAATATACTGGTTCTCATCCTCGTTGAAACCGATGAAGTGCGAACCTACCAATATAATGCTGTCCACCTTTTTGGAAAGAATCAAATTAAGGTAATTCTTCTTGATGTCCGGATTATAACCGGTACAGCATAAAAGTGATTCGTATCCGTTCGCCTGTAATTCCTGCTCCAGAAAGTAGACTGCCTTTGCGAGAAAAAGGTCAGACGAGTCTGCACAGAGAATACCGATCGTTTTTAAGGAATGCAGTCCCATGCCGCGGGCAAAAGCATTTGGAGTGTAATCGTATTTGTCGATGACATCCATGACTTTTTTCCGGGTGGATGGGCGGACGTTTTCACTGCCATTTAAAACACGTGATACAGTGGCGATGGAAACACCGGCTTTTTTTGAAATGTCGTAAATTGTCATTGCCATAGTAAATCCCCTGAAAAATGTACTCCATGTAAGAAATGGATTTTCTTACACTATAATAAAGCTGTTGGTGTATTATAAAAATGAAAGCAGTTACACCACAATCACGAATATTATACATCAAGCAAAAAATAAAGCAACAAAAGAAATGACAAAAATAATAAAAATGTTAAAATAAATACGTGCAATATCAACAAAAATATGCGAAATATACAAAATAATCAAAAATATATATTGACGAAAATGAGAAATGTGTAAGAATACATAATGTAAACACTTACATAACCAAAACAGATGCATCAGAAAAATTACATAATATGAAACAGCAAAAGACATACTATTCCAAAAAGCAGTTCAAGCAAGGAGGAAAGTATGTCTTTATTTATTAAAATCATTGATGTTCATGCAAGGGAAATTTTAGATTCCAGGGGAAATCCGACGGTCGAAGTGGAAGTGACCGCCGAGACAGAGACAACCGGAAAAAAGATCACGGCGCGCGAGTCCGTTCCGTCGGGCGCAAGTACCGGACGTTTTGAGGCGATCGAGCTTCGGGATGGAGAAGAACGGTATTTTGGGTTGGGTGTCCGGAAAGTAGTGGATCACGTCAACCAGAAGATCAGGGAAAAACTCATTGGCTTTAATGTGCTCGATCAAGCAGGAATCGACCGCATCATGGTGGAAGAGGATGGCACGGATAATAAGGGGAATCTTGGTGCAAATGCAATTCTTGGTGTTTCCATGGCGTGTGCCAAAACCGCGGCAAAAGCATTAGAACAGCCGTTGTACCGTTATCTCGGAGGAACGGCAGCACACATTCTTCCGGTTCCGATGATGAATGTCATCAACGGTGGAGTGCATGCAAAAAATTCCATTGATTTTCAGGAGTTTATGATTATGCCGGTGGGAGCACTCGATTTTCATGACGGACTCCGTATGGGAGCAGAAATCTATCATTTCCTACGTCAGATCTTAAACGAGGAGGGATTAAGCACTGCAGTCGGGGACGAGGGCGGATTTGCGCCGGATGTCAAGGACACCAGGGAAGTATTCCGCTATTTACAGAAGGCAGTGGAAAAGGCAGGCTATCACGTAGGTGATGACGTGGTGTTTGCCATGGATGCAGCGGCAAGCGAACTGTATGACGAGGAGGCTGGGGTATACATTTTCCCGGGAGAATCCAGAGCGGCAGGAAAAGAGCCGGAAGAGGGAGCCGGAGAAGGCTCTGCAAAGGACTATTGTAAAGACAGTGTGAAGCGGAGTGCGGATGAAATGATCGCTCTGTATGAAGAACTGATCGAAGAATTTCCAATCGTGTCGATCGAGGATGGTTTATTTGAGGATGACTGGGAAGGCTGGCAGAAAATGACAAAACGCATTGGTGGCAGAGTCCAGCTTGTAGGGGATGACCTTTTTGTGACAAATCCAAAGCGGATTAAATGCGGAATTGATTTAAACGTCGCAAATGCAGTTCTCATTAAAGTAAATCAGATCGGAACCGTCACAGAAGCGATGGAGGCGATCGAGATGGCAAAATGTGCTGGTTATCAGGCAGTGATCTCCCATCGCTCCGGGGAGACCGAGGATGCCTTTATCGCAGATCTTGCGGTGGCAGTGAATGCCGGACAGATCAAGACCGGTGCACCGTGCAGAGGAGAACGAACCGCCAAATACAATCAGTTACTCCGTATTGAGGAAGAGTTAAAAGAATCTGCAAGATATGGGAAAGCCGAGATAATCCGAAGGAAATAGGAGCCTAAATGGCTCCTATTTTCTTGCTCATCATTTCCGGGTTGGAAGCATTTGCAAGAGCAGTTTTTTTATCGATGATGCCTTTTTGATAAAGGCGGAAAATACTGGTATCCATCGCTAACATATTCTCGTTCGTGGAGGTGTAGATCATGCCGTCAATCTGATGTGTTTTACCTTCACGGATGATGTTACGGATGGCGGGCGTTAACACCATGATTTCAAAAACCGGAACCATTTTTCCATCCGTGGTTGGGAGCAGACGCTGGGATACGACTGCGTGTAATACCATAGAGAGCTGTACCGCTACCTGATGCTGCTGAGCAGCTGGAAATGCATCGATGATTCGATCGATGGTATTGGCAGACCCGATGGTGTGAAGCGTTG